>OBUX01000600.1_pt1 | contig 9505 bp, 5 predicted proteins | sample 1501181 | NCBI WGS metagenome assembly OBUX01 (sample SAMEA2579935, study PRJEB22360) | human gut metagenome | biome: human gut; feature: human-associated habitat; material: faeces | place: Denmark | collected 2008/2010 | reverse complement strand
CGAGCGCCAGCAAGAACAGCCAGCTGACCGCATAGCAGCCCTTGTTTCCTTTGCGCCCCTGCTCGATGAGTTTCTCGGACATTTTACGTCGACTCTTCATGATCACCGTTCCCGCTTCCTTTGGAGGAAATGCTACGGTCTGTTTTGGAGTCCAATTACCATTGCTGGAGATTACCTGTTCGACACCTTGCTCGCCGAGATCGATTTCCGGTCGCACGCCATCGGAAAGACGCTGCGCCGTTGTAGCTATGAAAGGCTTGAAAGCTTGATCGAGATTGGAATCGTAGCAGATGATGGCGACTTGGCCCCAGTAGTGGCCCGGTTCGGGATGGTCGGTGAACGCGACGAACGACAACAAGGCTTGCAGTTTCCACTCGCGTGCGGCGAGAATGCTCAGCTGGCGTGAAAGCTCAGCATCGAGAAATCCGATCAGCGCGCCGAAGCGGTTTTTCATCCAAGCTGTGGACACCCCGTTGTCGGTTTGAAATACGATCTCGAACACGTCGCCTATAGGATTATCGGCTCCGAGCAGGATTGCAGCATCTTTCTTTGAAAGGGTATTGAATCGTGCGTACGTACCGAAGTAACGCTCAGCCTGCATGTTCTCTCCTTTGAGCCGTTCTTTTTGTCAACGTCGGCGTAACAGTTTGTATGATCCCATGATAGATGATAGGCTGGACGGTATGGATAAACAAAATATGCTCTCGCAGGATACCCTGCAAAGTTTCATAAGCGATGGCACTTCCCAGGCCGTCCGCGACCGGTATGCGTCGCTTCCCGAAATCGCAGCGACGATGGATTTCGGCGATCTCGACCATAACGTCGTGGTTCTGGACACCGAGACCACCGGCTTCTCTTTCAACCATGATGAGCTGACGCAGATCGCTGCAGCTCGCATGGAACAAGGCGAAATAGTCGAATGGTTCATCACGTTCGTGAACCCGGGAAAGCCCATTCCGGAAGATGTCGCGCACCTGACCGATATCCACGATAGCGATGTGGCCGATGCTCCGCTTCCCGCCGACGCACTGGCCAAGCTTGTGGAATTCATTGGCGATGCGAAGGTGGTCGCGCATAACGCAGAGTTCGATCGTACGTTCACCACGCGTCATCCCAGCGGTTATCCCCTGTTGGAGAATACCTGGATCGATTCGCTCGATCTTGCGCGAATCGCGCTTCCCCGCATGAAATCGCATCGCTTGCTCGATCTTGTACGGGCTTTCGGCGCGCCTTTGTCGACACATCGCGCCGATGCCGACGTCGAGGCAACCTGCGCCATCTTCCGCATCCTGCTTGCAGGTGTCGCCGCGATGCCGCCGGCGCTTGTGTGCGAGATCGCCCATATGGCGACTCCTGACGAGTGGTCGACGAGGATGGTATTCGAGCAGTTCGCCCGAAAGTACGAGGTGGAAGCGAACCAAGATGTTTCACGTGAAACACCAAGTTTGAGATTCTCTTTGCGCGCCCTTCGTCGTGACCGCTTGGGCAAGCTGGAGCGCGCGGCGAAGCTGGACGCCGACGATATCGCGGCCGATCCGCAACGCTCGCTTGCGTTCCCTTCAGATGCGGATATCGTTCAAGCCTTTTCGGAAACCGGGCTCGTGGGGTCGTTGTACGAAGAGTTCGAGCCTCGCATAGAGCAGGTCGCTATGGCAGAGGCAGTGAGAAAGGCATTTTCTTCTTCGGAGAACCTGTTGGTCGAAGCGGGAACGGGCGTTGGAAAGTCCATGGCGTACCTGGTTCCCGCCACGTTGACGGCGCGGGCCAACAATATAGCCGTCGGCGTTGCAACGAAGACTAATACCCTGCTCGATCAGTTGGTTTACCATGAGCTGCCTGCATTGGAAAAAGCGCTTCGGTTGGCCGACCCTGACAGGCCGTCTCTGACGTATGCTCCGCTCAAGGGTTTCTCGCACTATCCTTGTTTGCGTAAGATCGGCCATATCGTCGAGGAAGGAGCGCAGACGAAGCTGTTCGGCAACAAAGAGCAGACCCAGGCTCCCTCCCTTGCCGCCTTGCTGTCGTTTATCGAGCAGACTGAATACGATGACATGGACAGCTTGAAAATCGACTATCGCGTGTTGCCTCGTCGTCTTATCACTACGACGGCGAACGATTGTTTACGACGTAAGTGTCCTTATTTCGGTACTTCATGCTTTGTGCACGGTTCGCGCCGGCGCGCCGAGGCGGCCGATATCGTGGTCACCAACCATAGTTTGCTGTTCTGCGATCTCGTAGCAGATGGTGGATTGCTGCCGCCGATCCGCTATTGGGTGGTGGATGAGGCCCATGGAGCCGAAGCCGAAGCTCGTCGGGCTTTCTCGTTGTCGCTTTCGGCCGAGGACATAACGCGCCTGGCCAACCGTGTCGGTGCCGATGAGGCTTCCCGTAACGTGTTCGTGCGTGCCGAGCGCCGTGTGGTGGTGCCCGGCATGGAAGAGGGTTCTTCGCTGTTCTACGCCCTTACCGGCAAGGCGCGCTCTGCGGGCAAGGCCTACGCTGATGCTGCGCGGGAATTCTCCGCTCACCTCAAGGACCTTCTGTTCTTCGATCAGAACAAAAAAGGAAAAGGCTACGAGATCGTCGAGCTGTGGATCAATTCAGATGTGCGTTCCAGCGCAACGTTTGCCCAGGTAGCAAGCTATGGTCGAGCGATGACCGAAGCAGCGGAGAAGCTGGTGCGCGTGTGTCAGGAGCTCGTGGGATATCTGGAAGAGCTCGAAGGCGCGGCAGAGATCCAGCGCGAGATAGCATCGACCGCGATGGAGCTCAAAGACCAGATGAACGCCGCCGACATCATCTTGGACAGGGCTCCGGAAACGTATGCCTATGCGGCCACTTTGAGTCGCAAGAAAGATCGCGTCGCGGAAAAGCTGGAAGCGCTGCTGATCAACGTGGGCGAAGTGATGAACGAGACGTTGTTCGAGCGCACGCACTCGACGGTGTTCGCGTCCGCCACGTTGGCGGTGGACGATAAATTCGACGCATTCGAAAGCGCCCTGGGATTGAACGCTTCGGAGCATTCGACCTGTCAGATGTGCAAGCTGGATTCAAGCTATGATTTCGACGCTCATATGACAGTGTACGTGGCCAGCGATATGCCGGAACCGAACGAAGCCGCGTATCTTGCCGCGCTGCAGCGCCTGCTGGTGGACGTTCACCGCGCGCAGAACGGCTCGATGCTGACCTTGTTCACGAACCGTCGCGAGATGGAGCGTTGCTTTGACGAGGTACAACCCCAACTCAAAGTCGATGACCTGCGCGTCGTGTGTCAAAAATGGGGTGTGTCGGTAAAAGGTTTGCGCGATGATTTTCTGGCGGACGAGCATCTTTCGCTCTTCGCTCTCAAAAGCTTTTGGGAGGGATTCGATGCTCCGGGCGCTACGCTCAAAGGGGTCGTCATTCCCAAGCTGCCCTTCGCGAAGCCGCCCGATCCTTTGTCATGCGAACGGGCGGCTCGCGACGATCAGGCGTGGAGGCGCTACGTGCTACCCGCCGCCGTCCTTGAGACGAAACAGGCTGCTGGTCGACTTATCAGGAAAGCTGATGATACGGGCGTGCTTATTCTCGCCGATCGTCGCTTGTTGACGAAAAGCTACGGCAAAGCGTTCCTTAATTCCCTTCCGAGCAGGACCATCAAGGTGATGACGGCGGCTGAGATTGTAGCCGATCTCGAGCGCTCCAACAACGGGTAACGCAAGGCGATCCGGCTGGTACGAATGGGTAAGAGGGAAGACAAGATAACGCGTGCCGCGCATATCAAAAGGCATACGCGCGGCACGTCGAACGAGATATCGTTCAGCGTGCTCGACGCGGCAAAGAACGCGCTGGAAGGCGATGACGACGGCCTGAAGCACAGGCCAGGCCGCATCTCGCTCTTCACTCTTCCGGGCAAGCGGAAAAAGCCTGCTCCCACGCCGACCAAGGAACGTGGATTGCCGCTTTCAACTGGCGGTTTCGTGTCGGTTGATGATAGTGGACCGACGTCGAAGCTTGGAATGATTGCTCCGCCGCCGCGTTCGTCCGGCTCGACGGAGAAAAACCCTTCCACGGCCTTAGCGGTTGCCCCTGTCAAACCAAAACGCTCTCCCGAAGAAGAGATAGCCCTCCGCAAAGCGCGGCGTCGTCTGAGCAAATGGCTTGCGATTGCGGTGGTCGTGGTGGTGAGCGCCGGCCTGTTGAGTGCGGGAGGCGTGTACCTCTATCGCGATTATCAAACCCAACAAGGACACGTTGCGGTACTTGACGATGCGTTGCTGCTCGTCAAAGAGGCTGACGAGACCATAGAAAAGCTCGATGAGGTAGTGAAGAATCCTTTTGCTGATGGAAGCGATGAGCAGCGTGTTGATATCCAAGCGCAGCTCGAGGATGTCGAAGGAAAGCTGCAGGATGCTGATGAAAAAGCGCGCACCGTCTCGCTGGAGCTGAACGGTGCTCGCGAGAAGGAGGCCGCAAACCAAACGGTAGCGGCGATCGCAGCGCGCTACACGCTTGTCGAACAGGGCCAGCTTCTCATGAACGCCGCGACGGAGGCTCAGCTCGCCGCCGAGCAGGTGGATCGTGCTTGGAAAACCGTTTTGAAAGGCGACGATTTGGCGCGCCAGGCCGCTCAGCTGGTCACCGAGACGACGGCTGAAAACGTCGAGGCGTCTAAGAACAAGACGAAAGAAGCGCTGGCTGCCTTCGATGAGGCTTATCAGGCTTTTTCGGACGTTCAATCGACGTATGCGTCGGCTGATTTCTCGCAGTACTTCGATTATATTGGCAAGCGTCAGGAATCGCTCGGTTATGCCATCGCGTCGGACGATGCGATTCTGGCAAAGAACAAGGAAGAAGCCACGGCTCAGAACAATGCTTACAACATCGCCGATGCCGAAGCGGCGGTGCTTGCGAAATCGCTTCCCGAAGATCCTGCGGTCATCATCGACGAAACCTTCGCAGAAGCCACGGCGGATGTTGCAAAGGCCTATTCAACAGCACGTTTACAAGCGCGCAGCGCAGACGCTTTTATTAGTGATTATTTGGGTGCGGAGAGCAAATAGCGTATACTTGCATTATGTGTGCCTTGTAGAATCATCAACGAAAGGCAAAAGAGTATGCCGGACATACTAGATCACGTCGCATATCTATCACAGGAAATCGGACCTCGTCCTGCGGGGACCGAAGAAGAGCAGCAAGCGGCGTTGTACATTACCGAGCAGATGCAGAAGGATGCGGGTCTTTCCGCAATCATAGAAGATTTCAGCGGAGCTCCCGGAGCTGAAGCCCCGCGCGTTATCTGCTGCGCGGCTACGCTGATAGTCACTATTCTTGCACTGTTTTTGCCAGCGGCGGGTGTAGTGTCCATCGTGGTCACGCTGTTAGCGGCTCTCCTGTTCGCCGCCGAGGTGTTCAACCGGCCCGTGCTGTCCCGCGCTTTCGCACGAGGTGTCAGCCAGAACGTCGTGGCGAAGTACGAGCCCGGCTACTCGGCCGAAACGGGCGGATCGCGTCGGCGCAAGGTGATCGTGGTGTCGCGCTACGACAGCGGCAAGGTGAACGCCGAGCTCAACGGCCCGCTGCTCTCGATTCTTCCCATCCTGCAATGGGCTACGTTCGGCGCCATGGTATTCCTGCCAGTGCTGCTGATCGTTCGTAACGTGGTATTCCTCAACGCCGAAGGCGCTACCGCCATCGTGTTGAACGTACTGGCGTGCATCGCGCTGGTTCTGGTTGCTTTGCCCCTGGTGTTCGCACTGCTGCACAAGCTGGCTTCGTATAACGAAGGAGCGAACTGCAACGCCGCGGGCACGGCTGTGATGCTGGAAGTCGCACGCCGTGTAGGCCGAGGCCGTGTGAGCGAAGCCGAGCTGGCCGCGAACGCCGATGCTGCGATCCACGGAGAAGATGCGGCGCGCAAGGCGGGGTTGGTTCCTGAAGGCGCGCAGCTGGTGTACGAAGCCGCTAACGTGAAGCCTCCTGCGCCTGCTCCGCAGACTCCCGAAGCACGCCTGGCTGCAGCGAAAGCCGCCATCGCCGCGCTGTCAGGCAAGCCCGTTTCAGGGGTTACAGCGTCGGATATCGCTCAGAACCTCGTCCAGATCAAAGAACCCCCGTTGCCTGCGGCTACTGACGAAGGCTATCGAGAGCTGCGCGACGAGACGCGCGAAGCGTTGTCCAGCATTCCCGAGGATACCATGCAGGAGGCTCTGGCGAACGCCGAGGCTGCAGCTGCCGAGGAAGCTCGCCGCGCCGCCGAGGAGGCGGGCGGCCATTGGGGGGGGACAGGCAATCGTTGCTCGTCGTACGATGCCGTGAGCCAGGCGGGCGGAACGAGCAACGGGGTTCCGGACTGGTTCAAGAAAGCTCAGGAGAAGGCGAAGAAGCCCCGTAACGCAGACAAGCCGGTGCAACGCTCTCGTTTCGCAAGCGCTCTTGATGCAGCCGACAGCGAAAGCGCCGGAAGTTTCGCCGAGGCGAGCAAGCCCTCGGATCATGGAACGGCGGATGTATTCGATTCCGGTAGCAACGATTCTCTTGATGTGCAGGTTCCCCAATGGCACATGACGGAAGCAAGCGCTGCGGACGGTTCGCAGCGCCTCTCAGACGATGGCGATTACGAGGTCCCGTCCGGCGAGGAGGGCTTGCAAGCTCCGTCGAGCGCCGCGCACGAGGCTGCCGTCGAGGATGCTCAAGGCGATCCGTTATCGACAACTGCCATGCCGCCTATTGACGTAAGCGGGCTTCGTCCGGATGACATGCCGCCCATCAGCGATGTTCCCATGCCCTCGTTCCTGGATCCGCGCAAGGTGCAAGAAGAAGCCCGCGCTGCTCAAGCCGACATGCAGCGCTCTGGCAACCGAGTGGACGTGACGGGCGCCCCCATCGGCGCAAGCGGACGAATCGACGTCGACATCGAAAGCTACGAGGTTTCCGCCGAGGAAGCCGTCCCTCAGGCCGAAACGTCTGCCCACCGGCCTATCGTGTTGCCTGATATAGGAGTTTCGGCTACGAATCTGCCTCCCATATCAGAGCTGCCGAAGCAACGTGCTCCGTTGGCAGATGTTGAGACGTCTGGTAAATCTGCCGCGAAGAGCCTGCTGAGCATGCTTCCCTCCATCGACGTGAGCGGCGATTCGACGGAAAGCGCATCGGGGGAAAACGCCTCGAACGTGAGCGGCGATTCGGTTGAGAAGAAGCATTCGCTCCGCTCGATGCTGCCATCGCTTTCGGGTTCGATCAGCCGCGCCGATGCGTCAGAGGGCAAAACTTCGAACGTCAGCGCAGCGGGCGCGTTCGTTCCTGCGGGAGCAACGGGCACGTTCGCGCCTATTGGCGATGAGCTGCTGGATAATGTCGACCCTGAAGATATCTACATCGACGATGCTGATGATTCCGCTTACGAGCAGAACTTCACCGAGTCGGGAGCCTTCGCCGGCCCCGGGTACGTGGAAATGCCCAAATCGCGCGTTCATCGTCTGTTCGACCGTCTGCGCCGTAAGAGCAAAGACCAAGAGCCTTCGCCTCAGGAGTGGCTTGAAGTGGATGAGTCTTTCGATGCTCGCACGGTGGGAGCTGAGCGCGGCGGCTGGGAAAGCTTCCGAGAGGATGAGGGAGTCGTCGATCCCGGTGCGACAACGCAATTGGATCCCTACAACGCGGGCTACGAGAACGGCCAGTACGATACGATCGAAGAAGACGAATTCGACGGCCCTTACGACTATGAGGGCGTTGACGAATACGATGACGGATACGGGCCTGACGAGCGTCGTCCTTGGCATGGCGGAGCTTTCTCGCCCCGTCGTATGGAGAAGGCTGAACTCGACCTCAACAGCGCTTCGAACGAATCGTCTGAATCCCTCGATTTCGATGATCCCGACGTCCCCGCCGAGCTCAAGCAGATATACCAGTTCCGCAACCCCGACATCAACACGGAAGTGTGGTTCGTCGCGCTGGGTTCGGAGCTCGCTCAAAACGGCGGTATGCGCGCATTCATCACCGAACATCAGCAGGAGCTGCGCGGCTCTATCATCATCGATCTCGATGGCTTGGGTGCTGGCGACCTCTGCATGATCGAGCAGGAGGGCATGTACCGGACGGTGAAGACGTCCTCGCGTATGAAGCGTTACATTAAGAAGGCTTCGCAAGCCACCGGTTTGAACGTGGGCGGCGCGCAGATCAAATGGAAGGACAGTGCTGCTTCCTACGCCATCAAACAAGGGTACCAGGCAATGCATCTGGTAGGCATGAACGGAGCGAAACCGGCGTTCTTTGCGCAAGGCGATGATGTGTTGGAAAACGTTGACGAGCAAACGCTTGAAACGAATGCCGACTTTGTTATGGAATTGTTGAAGAATATATAGGTGCCCCTATCCGTCCTCGGTGGGCGTTTTTCAGCCTGCCTTATAATACGGGTTTGTATGCGCTGGTTATTGCCAGGGTATGCCACGATAAAGTGCGGGATGAAAGCGTCCTGCTCAAGTACAGAACAGAGAGGTGTTTTTGCAGCCATGGCTATTGAAGCTTATTGCGTGAAATGCAAGGCCAAGAAAGAGATGAAGGATCCCGTTGAGAGCCTGACGAAGAACGGTAAGCCTATCACGAAGGGCAAGTGCCCCGACTGCGGTACCACGATTTGCCGTATCGGCGCTGCGAAATAACCTCGCTCTCACTGATGACGAAAAGGACGGCCTTGGCCGTCCTTTTTTGCATTATGAAGGTGTTTCACGTGAAACAATCAATGAGGATAGTAAGGGCGAGGAACGATCGAGGCGGATGAGGGGTCGGGTTCGGTCTTCGGCGGGCGATAACGGATGCTTTATCCGTATCAACATGTTTCACGTGAAACACTTGTCGCATTGTTGTGAGACTTTACGATTTATGTTTCACGTGAAACAATCGGCGCTCGCGATTTTCGACAGCTTCCTCGGAGCTGCGTTCGTCCGCATGAAGCATGAAGCATGAAGCGCAGACGAACGTAGCTCCGAGGTTTTCTTTCCCGTTAGATGGGAAAGGACGCGTCTTTTCCTACGATGGGGTTTCGCACGAAGGACAGCAGCTCGACAGATAGTCGGTTGCGTCCTGAAAAGCATTCAAAAGACCGTCGAGGTCGTCGTATCCCAAATGTTTGCCGAGCCCGTCGAAGAACCGATCAAGCGTCTGCTCGGTCTCTTTTGCCGTGCGCGCTCCCAAGTAGGTAAGGCTCAGCGATAGGCTGCGCGCATCCTCGGTGGTGCGGTGCCGTTCGATGAAGCCGCGATTCTCCAGGTTTCTCAACACGCGCGATAACGTGCTGGGCTGCAAGTTCAGCTGCTTCGCAAGCGCGCCGGGGCGCAACGATTGCTGAGCCGCGCCCAGTTCCAGCAGAACGCGGGCTTCGTCATGGGTGATGCTGACGTGCGTGCTGAGGAACAGCGCGCATGCGCGATCAAGCTCCGTCGCCAGATGTAGGAGATGGCGGATGGTACTGTACGTTTCGCGCATGCTGCTCTCCTCCTACCCGAACCGGTACTCCACGCCCATCGTG
>OBUX01000597.1_pt1 | contig 9583 bp, 9 predicted proteins | sample 1501181 | NCBI WGS metagenome assembly OBUX01 (sample SAMEA2579935, study PRJEB22360) | human gut metagenome | biome: human gut; feature: human-associated habitat; material: faeces | place: Denmark | collected 2008/2010 | reverse complement strand
CTCATATAAAAGAGATGCTGGATACTGCTCTCCTTGTAGGCGTTTTCCCTGGAATCAATGGTAACCGTGCACACCACATCCCTGGCGTGCATCAGGAACAGCTCCACCAGTCTGTACTGAACCGGAGTAAAGCCAGTGTATCCGTCCAGAAGAATGATACTGTCCTTAAGGGGCTCCCACCTTGGAAGCTCCCTGCACAGAATGTCCAGAATCTCCTCTGCCGTGATGTAGTGGCTCTCTATATACTCCCTGAAACCGCTGTAAATCACCTCCAGATCCTCCAGCTTCTGGGCCAGAAGAGGGGCGTCCGTCTCCCCCCGCACCTCTCTCAGCATGTCCGGCGTGATACCGTACTGGGACAGCTCCGAAATCTGGGACTTAAGCTGGCTGATGAAGCCGGACTGCTCCAGATGGCCCTTATAGAGGGACAGCTTTCCTCTCTTTAATCCTGCCACCTTGCGCAGCACCATGGATTTTCCCATATCATCCAGAACAACCGGGATTCTGACTCCCAGGTCCTCGAATACCCGGTAAGCCAGACGCTTAAAGCTGAGGATGTCTATATTCATAATCCCGTGTCTGGGGTGGAGCCGGATGATTTCCTTCTGTGTCTGCATGGTAAACTGCTCCGGCACCACCACCAGGTACTTTTGTTCCGGATGCTCCATGGACTCCCTTATGACCCTGTCATAGAGCATCCTAGTCTTTCCCGAGCCTGCCCCTCCCAATATGAACTGTAACGCCACGTTTTCTCTCTCCTTCCGGCAGGCGGGACAACGAAAACTTCTCATATTTTCCCGCTCTGCGACATAAGCTTTAACAAACTATCTTAGAGGTCCTGACTATGAGCTCTAAAACCAAAATTGTGGTACTAAGGATGAAGGAAATCATCTACACCGCAATCTTCGTAGGCCTTGCCATCCTTTTAATTACCCTCTGTTTCATCATGTTCCGGCCTGGGAAGGACAACGTTTCCGTTTCCGCTGAATCTGCAGGCTACCTGCCGGGCGTATACAGCGCGGCCCTGACCCTTGGCAGCGAAGATGTGAATGTAAAGGTAACTGTGGATGCCAACCGCATCACCTCCATTGACCTGGTTCCATTAAGCGAAGCCGTCACAACCATGTACCCACTGATGCAGCCCACCCTGAATGACCTGGCCGGCCAGATTATAAGCAATCAGTCCACGGAGAACCTTACATATCCCAGCACCTCCCGCTATACCTCCACGGCCCTGTTAAATGCCATCAATACGGCGCTGGACAAAGCAAAAGTGGATTAATAAAAGCGGGCGGATGTATCCCAAAGCACTCCGGCACGTCTTAAAGCTCCTGCCCCATGTCATGAAGGCGGGGGCTTTTCCGACGTACCAAATGTAAAAAAACGGCAGATTGCTCTACCGTCTTATCCTGCAAAAGAATATGTTTTATCGTACCATGTTTCCCGACCCGTGTCAAGTTGGCAAACACACGTTTAGTCCCTTTCCCAGCCGTACAGGGACGTTTAAGCCCCTGGACCCAGATAGATATAGGGGTACATGGTTCCGTCCTTTATGCACACGCCCATAAGCCTGGGAGGTTCTTTGACAAAAACAGCTTCCTCTTCCTGCCCTATGCCAGGCAGACAGGCTTCCATACATAACCGTCAGTTAAGAAAATCCTCCCGCTGTTTAACGGCGCCTCCATTGCGCAGCGCCTTTCTATGGTCTATACTAACTATATCCGGCCGGACAATTATGTTATACAGAGGAGATTATAGTGTGAAAGAAAGTAGAGGAAAACCATAAATGGACGCACTTGAATAAGCTGTCTAAGGCAGGCAACTTTTTGAAGTGTTATAGAGTTAGGAAATTAGATCAAGAAGCTAATGGTTCATCAGGCGGAAGTAATCCTTCTCGTTGTAATAGTTTCTTGGCTTGCTTGATAGCTTTTGCCTTTTGCTTTTCAACAAGAGCTACAGGCATATCGATTTTGTAAAGATCGCTCGGATTCCACTGCTCACCAGTAGACATCATCTGGTAAATAGCAGTAAGAATCATACGGGCAATAGCAATAATGGCTCTTTTCTTGCCACGGCGCTTAACAAGCGAATCATATTTCTTTTTGTAGTAAGGAGATTTGTCAGATTTTACGGCAGCATGAGCACATTGTACTAATGCAGGTTTGAGGTAGACTCCGGCACGTGTAATCCGAACAGACTTCTTCTTGCCAGCAGATTCATTGCTCCCTGGTGTTAAACCAGCCCAGCAACATAAACGTTTGGAACTTGAGAACTGAGACATATCAGTACCGATTTCGGCTGTGATATAATCCATATGTGCGCGGACGAGGCGCATACGGTATTTTTGGGCATCAGTCATCTGATATCCTTCGACGGATTCTATAACAGCATCTTCTTTGGATTTGAGACTCCTAAGAAGCTTAGATGCGATTTCTTCGTGGTTAATGGATGTACCCGATTGTTCAAGCAGATAGTCGATAATGGATGTGGATGACTTCCCAAAGATATCGGAAACAACAGAATCTAATGCAACATTACAAACAGTAAGAGCATTCTGATACCTATTCTTTTCACTTGAACGGCAGGAAATTAATTTATAGCGATACCTTGTATATTCTCGCAGAATGCGGATTTTCTTACAAGGAACATAACTGCCTCTAACAAGACCAAGACGGAATAAATCTCCAATCCATTTAGAATCTTTGGTATCATCTTTGTTGCCTTTCACCGCCTTAACCCATTTGGGATTGGCAATGACAACATTGATATCATCTTCGAGAAGATTAAAGACAGGAACCCAGTATTTACCTGTGGATTCCATGCAGACGTCATGGCAATCATTGTCGAGAAGCCATTGCTTAAATTCAAGAATTGAATTGTTAAAGGTGGAAAAGCGCTTTTTTTGGTAAGAAGGCTCAATGCCACCAGTGGTTTTTACAATTGTGGCAACGAGAAAAGATTTGTGAACATCGACACCACAACAGGTTTGGTAAGTAACTTTCATAGTCAGACTCCTTTCGTAAATGAGAAGCCATTGACTGAACTGCCACACAATTAAACTAAGGCGCTTAAACAATTCTTAGTGTACGGATTCATGATGCCACTTATTTGTGCTTGAAAAGGCAGAACTTACACTGATTTATATGCTGTCTAAAACGAAGAAAGTTATTACAACTCCTCCTCCCGTGCTTTGTAGTGTAGCTTCTCACAAACTATTTTACAACACAGCGTAGAGAGTTGGAACACTTTCATTACTATTTGTGCCGCCAGCCGAAGGCGGCGGAATGGGGATTTATATGGAAATTAAATTAGGCCCGCGCATTGCATCACTGCGCAAATCCAAATCTATGACGCAGGAACAGTTAGCCCTTGCCCTGGGCGTGTCGCCTCCTGCTGTCAGCAAATGGGAGACAGGTGCCTCCTGTCCGGACATTGCTCTTTTATGCCCTCTGGCCCGCGCCCTGGGAACCAATGTGGATACCCTGCTGCAGTTCGAGGAAACCCTTACAGAAGAACAGATTGATGCCCGGCTGAATGAAATCGTTGAGACAGCCCGGAATCATGGGTATGAAGCCGCGGACGGCATGGTACAATCGCTTCTGCATACCTATCCCTCAAGCATCCCCTTAAAATCCAGGGCAGTTACCTTGTTTGACCTGTTCGCGATGCTGTTTCCCGCCCAGCCCCAGCAGATTAAGGATGGCTGGATTAAGCAGAAGAAACAGCTTCTGGAGGACGTGCGTGCAAGCGGTGCCGCGGCCTTCTGGCAGGCAGCGGTATCCCACCTGGCTTCCATCGCCATAGTGGAAGGCGAGCTGGAGAAGGCAGAGAGCCTTTTAAAGGAACTGCCCCAGCACAGCACTGACTCCACCTCTATCTGGGCAATGCTGTACCTGAAAAAAGGAGAAGCTCCCCAGGCCTTGGAGGTCATACAGAAACGCCTGTATGTGCTGACACGCCAGGTACAGAGCTTCCTGACTCAGATGATGAACCCGGAAATGACCCCTGACACCGCAAGGACACTGGAACTGTGCGTCATTTACCGCCAGCTGGAAGAACTGCTGGGCGTGGGAAATGGCATGAGCGCGGGCTTCTTTGCCCAGGCTTACCAGCGGGCCGGAAAAGACCAACAGGCATTGGACAGCATGATTCAGTTTGTGGACGCCATCGCCGGCACGGTCCAAAAGCCCAATCCTGTTCTGTTCTCTCCTGCCGTAACGATAGATGGGGAGCATTCTGCCGCCACAAGGGAAGTGCGTGAACTGCTCCTTAAGAGCCTGCTGGAGGATGAGTACTATAAGCAGCTTCTGGAGGATGAAGGGTTCAGGGACGCAGTGAATAAGCTCAGGTGCAGTATTCAGAAAGAAACGGCCTGAGCATTTAACAAAAGGACGGCCGCTCGGTAAAAATACCTGGCAGACCGTCCTGTTTCCATTTTTTATTTCTTTACTGTGTATCTTCCACCCAGCACATCTTGGCAGACTTCTCAATATGAGCCCTCATGATTGCTTCCGCCTTATCCGGGTCTCCTTTTTTCAGGCTCTCGATAATTCGCTTGTGGAATTCAATTCCATCCTGGTGGCCCTCCTGCTGCTTCACAATTCCCCTGAGCAGGATTGTCTTCCAAAGACTCACCATGGATTTAATAAAACAAATCAGCAGCGGATTCCCGGTTGCCTCAGCTATGCAGATATGAAACTGGATGTCATAGTCAATGCGCATATCCCATACATCCTTACTTTCAATCATTCCCTGCAGGTACTGTTCCAGCTTCTCGAAATCCAAATCATCCTTTTTTTCAGCCACCACTCTGCTGGCATAGGGTTCCAGCAGCTTGCGCATCTCATATACATCCATATATCCGATATCATCCAGACGCAGCATTCGGTTAAGAATCTCTGTAACACTTCCGCTTTCAGGCTTTGCTATAAAGGTCCCTTCCCCGTTCTTCTGCACAATCAGCTGCCGCTCCTTAAGCAGCTTCAAGGATTCTCTCATGACATTACGGATGATTCCGAATTTCAATGCCAGCTCCTGCTCACTTGGAAGCCGTTCCCCCTGCCGCAGCGAATTACTCAGAATCATGTCCTCCATGCGGTCAGCCACTGTCTCATATAAATTTTTCTTCTTAACTTTGAAATCCAGATCTTCCATATACATTACCCATCTCTATCTTAATATTCTAAAAACCCCGGCGGTTACATATCCCCCTCCTGTTTATATTAATACAACAATGGAAAAGATACAAGAATTTTATCGTCCAAAGAGTCTCGGCAGCCACATAATGACATCCGGTACAAACGTTACAAGTATCAGCACCAGGACCATCACAAGAACCATAGGCATGACTTCTTTTATGATGGTGTTCATCTTCTCCCCGCTGATTCCCGTCACTATGAATAAGAGCATGCCAAATGGCGGTGTACAAAGTCCAATCATGGTATTAAGCGTAAATACCACGCCGAAATGAACCATGTCAATCCCAAGGGACTGGGCTATGGGACACAGAATGGGAAGCAATACCAGCTGCAGGACGGCAGAATCCAGCAGCATGCCCAGGATAAACAGTATGATGTTGACAAAAATAAGGAAGGTAACCTTCGTGGTGGCAAATGATAAAATCAGATTTCCTGCCAGGGACGGAAGATTCTCCACCGCAATCACATAGGAAAACACATAGGCGGCGCCCAGCATAATGCCAATCTGTCCCGTTGACTTCACCGTATTCTTCAGTACCTGTATAAACTCCGGCAATGTCATGGAACGGTACGCAAAGATGGATATGAGAAGGGCATAGAGGGCTGCCACTGCCCCGGCCTCTGTGGCGGTCATGATACCTGTATAGATTCCCATCAACAGGATGATGGGGGTCAGGAGGGCAGGAATCGCGCTCACCGTCATCCTGATAAATTCCATACCGGCATATTTTCTTCCGCTGGGATAATTCCTCTTATTCGCAATATAGCAGACGTAAATGCACAGAGCCAGGGCCAGTATAATTCCAGGCACCATGCCTGCCAGGAACAGATTTCCAATGGACGCGCCAGCGATGACCCCGTATATTACCAGGGGGATGCTGGGAGGAAAGATGGGGCCGATTACAGCGGAGCCGGCTGTTATGGCAGCGCTGAAGCCGTCGTCATATCCCTCCTTGCGCATGGCCTCAATCTCCATGATTCCAAGCCCCGACGCGTCGGCTACCGCGGAGCCTGTCATTCCGGAAAATATCAGGGACGCAATGACATTCACATGTCCCAGGCCGCCCTTCCACCGCCCCACCAGGACTTTGGAAAAGTCAAATATTTTATCCGTAACCTTGCTGGAATTCATTATATTCGCAGCAAAGATAAAAAGCGGGACAGCCAGAAGTATAAAATTGTTGTACATTTTACTGGTAAATATTTCCACTACCACGCTGGGGTCCATACCTTTCACAGCCAGATAAAGAGTGGAGGATATAATCATCCCTATGGCAATGGGCATCCTGATGAGAAAACACACCACCAGCAAACCAAGGGAAATCATCATGGCATGACTCATACCGCCTTCCCTCCTTTCCGAAATTCCCTAAAACAGCCTGCCAGGTCCCCGCAGTACCGGACAATGGTAATAATCTGAAACAGGAAAAATCCCAGGTATACAAATCCCAGAGGGACCTTGAATACCGTGCTGTACCTGGTAAAATAAAACCTGTAAAACTCCAGGGCCGGCAAAACCAGATAGACCAGCAGGCCAACTATCAGGATATCCTCAAGGAGCCGGAGCAGCCTCCTGGCCTTCTCCCCCACTAGTTCATAAATCACAGAAAAAACAATATTATCGTCTGTCCGCTGTGCATAGCAGCATCCCAACGTAATAATCCATATATAGGAAATCTGCGCCAGCTCATAAGGCCAGACCAGGGGATTATTAAATATGTATCTGGATATAATCTGCAGGATGAATGCCACAAACAACAGAACAAACCAGAACATAGGCACGTAAATCTCAATAAAATCCATGACAGCCTGAAAGCATTTCTTCCATATGTCCATTCAGAATACCTCTCACTAATATTTCAAGTCCTTAATCTGATGATACAAATCCATATCCCAATCTTTTACCATATCCTTGTCGTTCAGATAATAGTTCTCAGAATACTCCATGAATGCATCCAGATCTGGTTCAATAACAGTCAGCCCCTGCTCCTTCAGGAACGTAATCGCTTCCTGCTCCTGCTTCAGGTTTGCCTCGTCGCACCATGCCGTGGCCGTCTTAACTGCCTCTGTCATAATATCCCTGTACTCCTGTGGAAGGGCCTGCCACTTCTGCTCATTGATAGCAATACACATAGGCTCAATCACATGGCCCGTAAGCACAATCTGGCTGGTCACTTCATACCACTTCTGCGCAATGGTGGTGGGAAGAGGATTCTCCTGCCCGTCAATAGCGCCGGTCTGAAGTCCCTGGTATATCTCCGCGTAAGCCATAGGTGTGGGGTTCGCACCCAGTGCCTTACCCATAAAGAGCCATGCAGATGAATTAGGCATTCTTAAATTGACACCGTTTAGATCCTCGGGTTTTGTGATTTCCCTGCCGACATCTCTCATGTCCAGATGCCTCGCTCCGCAGTAAAGGGCTGACAGCCAGCGCACATTTAATTTCTCAGCCACATCATCCGCTACCTTCTGGCCAATCTCACCATCCATAACCGCCCGCATATGCTGTTCATTCTGAAAAATATAGGCTGCTGTAAACATGGTCAGGTATGGCAGCTGATCGGAAATCAGAAACGGTGAGCTGAACATCATGTCAAGGCTTCCCCTGGCAACAGCGTCCACCTCTCCCTCCTGGGTCATCAGGCTTCCGTTTTCGTGGATTTCCATGGTGAATTTACCGTTGGTTTTTTCTGATATCTCATCTGCTATCATATGCATGGCCTTTACATAATTCACATCGCCGCTGGACTGTGTGGAAAACACCAGCTTTACCTCCGGCAGATCTGTGCCGGTGTCTGTCTTTGTCTGCTCCGAAGCATCAGAAACTGCCTCTGGTTCCGATGGACTCTTGCTCTCAGATGTCTTTTGGCCGCACGCAGTCAGACCTGCGGTCATAGCAAGAACTAATGCGATACTAATCATGCGTTTTTTCATGGTGTTTATCCTCCCTATTTTGCCTGAATCTGTCTCATCATGTTCAGTTCTCTCCGGGCTCCGTCCATGATATGTACATAATCGGAACCTGCGGATATGACGTTAATGCCCTTTTCGTGCCAGTAGCGGATGATTTCCGGATCATCACTGCCTGTGGATACGCCGGAAGACTTTCCGCTCTCATTGATGATTGCCACCGCCTCATCAACCAGACTGCTGGTATGGTCCTCAAATACCCGGTTCAGCTCCCCTATGGAACCGGACAGATCGCAGGGACCCAGAATAAAGCAGTCCACATAAGGATTCCTGACCATCTCTTTCAGGTTTCTTACCGCTGTCTTAGTCTCAATCTGGACACACCGGACCAGCTGCTGCCTGGATGACGCAATAAATGAGTCCGCGTCATCCAGCCCATACCTCACTGCGCGCAATGGGCCGAACCCCCTGATTCCATAGGGCGGATACAGAGTGGCCTGCATGGCCGCGTCCAGCTCCTGGGCTGTGTTGACCATTGGAATGATAATTCCCGTGGGCCCCATCTCCAGCACCCTTTTTGCCAATACCTGGTTATTCCATGGAATACGCACCAGTGTATCCGTGCCGCCTGCCTTCGCTCCCATCAGATGGTACAGCAGCACCTGGTAATCAATGGCTGTGTGCTCCGTGTCAATCCACAAAAAATCATACCCCAATCCGGCGCACATCTCACTGATACAGGGTTCTGTCAGGCATATATGCATCCCTGACAATTTATCCCTGTCTCTCAGCTTCTCCTTTAAAGTTTTCATTTTCAATCTTCCCTCCTCCAATGTTTTTGCGACGTTATCTATACAGCTATACTACTAGTATATAGCTCTACAGCTTTTTGTCAAGTAATGATGTGTTATTTCATTCAAATCCAGCATTTTACCTCAACCTTTTTGTGCACATTTACTATATCAATCGTCATCCACGAAAAAAAGCGCCGCTCCCAGTCACTGAGAGCGGCGGTCCGCATCATTTCCCCGTTATCTTTCCTTTCGGAATTTCTTACTTTTAAACACATACACATGGGCAGCCAATGTGGCTCCGAACACAACCAGCAGAATGGTTTCCACCCCATCCGGAAACCGGTTAAATCCCACTCCGAAGCTGCAGGCAGCGTCCACAAGGAAGATCCATTTCTCCACCTGGAACACCTTCTTCAGGTCGTAGTCCTCCTTTTTGGCGGATCCCACGAACATGAGGAAATCATTCCCTGTAAACAGGTCTATTCCCTCTGCCAGGCACAGCGCTCCCATAAACATAAACAATACATCCATCTTCCAGCCCTTATGCCTTTACTGTACTTGTATGATTCTGCTCCACAAACCTGCGGATGTTGGAAGCATTGGCAAACTTCTGCACGATGCCGTCACTGACAATCACCAGGGTAGGCGCCTGCATGATGCCGAATTTTTCCGCCAGGTCAG
>OBUX01000596.1_pt1 | contig 9591 bp, 15 predicted proteins | sample 1501181 | NCBI WGS metagenome assembly OBUX01 (sample SAMEA2579935, study PRJEB22360) | human gut metagenome | biome: human gut; feature: human-associated habitat; material: faeces | place: Denmark | collected 2008/2010 | reverse complement strand
TACATCGGATTCATGGGCCAATCAGGTAAGGATTTTTCAGTTAAGGTTACAGTCTTTAAAGGCTACGATTGGACAAGGGCTTATAAACCTGTTCACGCCTATTATAAAGGCAATAAATGTATTCCTTGAACGGTTGTCAACAGCAACCACGGCATTTAAAAATTTTACAGAAACGGTAATGGGTAAGAAGTCTGTAAATAGCGGAGCTGCACAAGCGGCTGGTGAAATGGCAGAGGTACAGGCTGGATATGAGGGCGCGGCTGATGGTGCGGAGGACTTTGCAGATGGAGTAAAAGACGCGGGAAAACAGGTAAAGAAATCATTGGCACCCTTTGATAATTTGATACAGATTCAGCGTGATGCAGAGGAAGGTTCAGAAAATACGGGAGATAGCAGTATAATGCCACCGGGATTGTCTCCTGATGAACAGCAGACAGAATCACCGTTTTTAAAGAATGTCATGGAAACCCTGGAGGCAATCAAACAAAGGCTGATTGAGATAGGGGGAATCTTTCAATCCGGGTTCTGGCAAGGTCTGGGGGATTATAAGCCTGTCCTAGCAAGCATTGGCAATAGTCTGAAAGATATTTTTACGGACCAGGGCGTTATGTCGGCCTTTAATACCATGTTGGATACCATTTCCTACAACTTGGGAAGAACTGCCGGGTCGTTTGCCAGTGTTGGACTGACAATAGCTGATAATCTGACTGGAGGAATAGCATTATATCTTGAAAGTGCAAAGGACAGAATCAAGGGTTATCTGATAAGTATGTTTGATATCACATCAGAAATCAGTACCATAGGCGCCGATTTTGCGGTGGCTGTAGCGGATATTTTTTCAGTATTTAGAAGCGATACGGCAAAGCAAATCACGGCTGATATTATAGCAATCTTTGCAGATATATTCATGGGGATTACAGAACTGTCAGCAAAGTTGTTCAGGGATGTGTTGGACACGATTCTTACCCCATTTGTAGAGAACAAAGATAAGATAAAAGAAGCCCTTACAAATACGATGGAGCCAATAAAAACCGTCCTTGATTCTATTTCACAGGGCATAACTGAGACATTCGAGAATTTAAACAAGATGTATGACGAGCATATTGCTCCGCTGTTTGAATCTATTAAGAATGGGCTGTCTGAAATCCTGGGGAATCTGCTGGATGGTTATAACAAGTACATTGCCCCAACCCTTCAAAAACTGGCAGATAAATTCTCAGAAGTATATGAAGGTACGATACAGCCGCTTATTAATAAAATTATTGAGCTGATAGGGAAAGTTGCAGATTTAATCAAGGTAATATGGGATGAATATTTAAAGCCTTTACTTAGTTGGATATCTTCCAACATACTGCCCGTTGTTGCCCCTATACTGGAGACAATAGGCACGTACCTGCTTAACCTGATTGACACGGCGGCATCTGTTTTGGATGGGCTGATAACGGCCTTTTCTGGAATTATAGATTTTCTGACAGGTGTATTTTCTGGAGATTGGGAAAAAGCATGGGAAGGTATCAAGGAAATATTTGGAGGCGTTATTGATGCCATTATGGGCCTTGTGGAAGGTCTGATAACGTCACTAGGCGATTTTATTAGTGGAGGGCTAGAAAGTATTGGCGCAATCATAGAAACGGCGCTAAACGGCCTTTTAGGGGCGGTAGAGGAAGCATGGAAGCGTATTTCCAGTACCGTCAAGGGATTATGGGATGCTTTAAAGGGGGATGCACAGAATATATTTGAAGGAATCGGACAGGAGATAGAATCAGTGTGGGATTCTGTAATGAATAAGACTACTGAAATATGGAACAGTATTGTGACGGTAATAAAGAATACGATAGCGAAGATTGTTTCAGGTATCGAGGGCATGGTAAATTCGGTGATATCCGGGATAAACAAAATTATTGAGGCAATCAATAGGGTAATGGATAAGGTGGGAATTGCAATCCCTACCATCCCTAATTTGAACCTATCAGGCAAAACCAGTTATCCGGCCTCTGCCTATGCAGCAGTACCATTTAGAATGCCAATGCTTGCAACTGGTACAGTAGTGCCACCACGGGCCGGAATGTTTGCGGCTATCCTGGGAGACAACAACCGTGAAACAGAAGTGGTATCCCCGCTATCAACTATGAAGCAAGCCCTTAAAGAAGCACTGGCAGAAAGCAATATATCCAGCGGAAACCAAATTGCTAAAGCAGAGCTAATACTTGATGGCACAAAATTTGGTCAGCTTGTGGTTAAGTTCGGGAACAACGAAAAGAATCGTGTTGGTGTAAGAATGGTAACGGAAGGAAGTGTATAAATAATCCCGCTGTCGTTTTTAAATGGGTGATGGCAGCGGGAAAGTCACATTGCTTTTATTATATCAGAAGGATGGTGTATAAGCAATGAGGATAAGGGACAAGAGCTTAAGCGATTACGGAATAGATTGCAGCCGGGCGGCTGAATTAGTGGAACTTGCCAGACTGGAAGAAAATAAAGGCTTAATATGCAAGGCGGCTGATTTAAGTAATCCAGGGCTATCTACATTTATTATTGAATCTCTCACACAAAAAAGGGGGTATGACCGTATTTATATTAAATCATATATTCCCGCTAAACGTGATGATTTTTACGCATATCGCAGAAAGACATTAGCATTGTTTAGTCTGCTGCTGGAAGGGAAAGCGCCTATAATACCGAGGGATAGGAGGATACGGAGAAATTCCCGCATAGTTAGTTAAAATAGAAGGAAAGGGCATTCTGGTTCGTTGTATAGGGTAATTCTTATATTATGAATGGATGCTGTAATAGGCTTATCGGTGTTGGCAGGGGGTCACTCAATGGGAATACCTTATTATGTGCGGATAAGAGAGAAAACTATATAGCAAAATTCGAGGTGATAACATGCAAAATAATTTGATAAAGGCCGGGAAAACAGTACAATATTTTACTATACTGGCAACAGTCACCCGCCTGGAAGAACAAGATAAATATGAGGGTATGTTGCTGCTGAGACAGAAAGGAAAGGAGCGCGCAAGGTATGAAGCAAGCGATATTCGAGTACTGTCAAAGAGTAAAGAAACGGTATATAAGCAATTGCGACAAATTGCAGAGTTGTACCCACCAAAAGAGGATATACATATTTTAGACCTGGAGGAAAACAAGGCATGAATAACATTGCAGAGAGGTATCGACTCGCCCATCTTATGAAACAACAGGAGGCGGGAGTAAAGAAGAAATTACGATGGAATACCCCGGCAGAGGTACGGCGCTCACTGGCCCGCGTCAATAATTGGGTCGTCAATGGAGAAATAACGGCAAAGGAGGCGAATGCTATATTCTATTCGGCTAATCTTATTCTTAAAGCATTAGAGCAAGAAAAACAGTGATATCACCAACTTATCGTAACGTGTCGGTGGGACAGGCACGTTAGAATTACTCTTGTCGCTGGGTTATGCAAAGCTGATTAAGATAATGGTACTGGCCTGGGGCGGTGAAATACCGGGTCAGTATTTTTCTACCCCAGGACAATCAGATAATGCTTTATGATATCATAGTTTGAAACTGCGCAAAAGTGCGCACAAAAAAAGAATAGACTAAACTAAACGCTATCCCTCTGCCGGTATCAACTATAGGCACATATACGTTGACGAATGCACAAAATGCACTAAAATGCATACAAAAAAAGCCCAGGTCAAAAATGAGGTATAATTTTATGACAATCCGAGGGGGCAGTGAAACAGTCCTACCTTAGATGAGTGTGAGTCAAGGGGGCTAGAGTAGGTGGAAAACGATTTGTTAGGCCTGGACAATACTGGAATGAGTTAGGACAGTAGAGACTGAGAATGAGGTTTACTTCGTTGGAAAGGATATAGCTGGCATCCTCGGGTACCAAAACGGTAGTCGAGATATTAACCGCCATGTAGACGAAGATGACAGGCGCAAAGTTATGTTTTTTGACGGGAATCAGGATAAGGAAACTATTATCATTAACGAATCCGGGCTTTATTCCCTGGTGCTTTCTAGTAAGTTGCCAAATGCGAAAAAATTTAAGCGTTGGGTAACAAGTGAAGTCCTCCCCTCTATCCGCAAAAATGGTGGCTATATCTCCGGGCATACCTGACGGATTTCACGGCCGAAAATTCGGCAGCCAAAAAATACTTTTTTCCCAAAATGGAATAAAGAGGCAAGTAAGAGAGTTACATGATGGACTGGAAATCAAGAGCAACTTCACGACATGGTTTGACCGTATGTGTGAGAATGGTTTAACTGAAAACGATTATACGGTTATGTGGAGCGATTCCAAAAATGGAAACGCTGTAGAGTTTGAGAAAATGCGGATTACATATTGGTTACTCAAAAAAAAGAAACCAATAATCCAAAGAATCCGGTGACGGAATTTACTGACTATCAGATTTCAGTAGACATGGCAAAACAGATTTGCATGAGGGATTGGAGATTAGAACTGAATTCGCAAAGTGGTTTTCAAGGATGTGTAAGTACGGTTTTTTCAATAAAATGGACTATTTTAGAGGTTATCGTCAAAAATGACAAAAACTCAAAAGGCGGTAGGCAGCAACAGATTTATATGATTTACTTTGGAAGTGATGAAATGACCAGCGTACTTACACCTCCGGAGGTTCAAAACAACGGCGGTGTGCAGATTAGAGAGCTTCAAGACTATATTGTTTCTGTTGACACAGCAAAGCATATCTGCCTTATTAGCCGCACAGAAAAAGGCAAGCAATGGTCAGACCATTGACATGCTGAAGGGCGAAAACACCGTTCTTCTGGAGGATGTTGATTACAATACTTGCCACCCAAATTAGGGAAGCGAAAAATGAGTTGAAAACGACTATAAAAGTGCTTTCCAAATTTGAAAAGCGGTCGTAATAGAGAACGGAATATGGATTTATAGAATGAAACGACTTTTACTCTCTTAGGGTATACGGTATTTTACCGTATACCCTAATTCTGCTTAGAATCCCTTTGTGGTGTAAAACAAAATATCTGGGGAAACACAGCAGCCAGACCTTTATATCTCTGTGACAATATAAAGCAAATTATAGTGCAGCTTTTTCTACAAACTTTAGTTCTTTTCCGCATAATTCCAAAATTACATATAGCTGATTGAGAGTAAATCGCTTTGGGTCACTTTTTCGTTCTGCTAGAGATGCCTTACTTAATCCAATATATGCCGCTAATTCATCGTCATTGAAATTGTTTCTAATTTTTGCTTCAGCAACAAGAACGCGAATATCATCAAGTTGCCGCTCCATTTTATTATTTTTTCTCATTTAAAATATCCTTTGCATTATGAACTATATGTTTACTTTGCTCTTGAATATAGCTAGATTCTATAAAAAGGTCTGCCCAATTTTGAGGAGACCCCAATCCGCTGGTTATGTTTTGGTTTACGCTGGTGCTCATGTTTCTATTAGGTGTCGTGTTTCGCGACACCCTACGGGGGTACGGCGTTCTACAGTACCCTATGCTGCATTCGTTTAAGTTACATTCCAAATAAATCCGCATGGGTTCCGGTTCGCTGCAACAGCAATTCTGTTTCGGTTTGCTGGTAAATCAATAACCAATCGGGCTGCAAATGGCATTCTCTGTAACCGACATAGTTTCCTGATAAATTATGGTCCTTATTCTTTTCTGGCAATGGGGCCGGGATTCTTAATGTGTCAACTGCATTCTGAAATATGGATACATCAAGGCCGCGTTTCACACAAGTTTTGAAATCTTTCTTGAATCTGGTAGAATACCGCACATCTAACATGGTCAGTCCTCCATCAGTTCGTTTATAAGGTCCTCGGTGCTTCCGGTAAAAAGATGGCCTCCCCCGTTCTCTAGCTCTGCAAATGCTTCCAATGTTTCAGTATTGGGTATTTCATCCGGGATAGCAGCTCCTTGGAGATATGGGATTATGAAAACAAGCTTACCTTCGGGAATCTGGTCAATTAAGCTTTTGGCTAAGTCTCTATTACTCATAGTTTTAAGCTCCTTTCTGCAATGATATCAAAGTTTTAATTGGCTAAAGTCAATGGAAAAATCCTCATATATGTTGACCTTAACAGAATCGTTGAATCGGTAAATGGTGGGGGGAGTTTCATTCGGAAAATCATAGACCACAATAATTTCCCTAGCTGGGTCTACAATCCAGTATTCCCGTACCCCCGCGCCCTGATAGAGGGCCAGCTTTTTATAATAGTCCATCTGGCGGCTGGAAGGGGATACAATTTCTATAATCCAATCCGGCGCACCATTGCAGCCCTTACTGTTCAATTTGTCTTTGTCGCAAATAACGGATATATCTGGCTCCAGGTAGTTTGTATTATTCTTTTCATCCTCTGCCTGGAGGAACACGGCAAACGGAGCCGGGAATACCTCGCAGGAACCATTATTGTTGCGGATGTGGTTTCCTATCTCCAGGTGCAGGAATGACAATGTTCTTTGATGCGCTGTGCTGGGTGGGGCCATGTAATAAATCTGTCCGTTAATTAGTTCAGCCCGTTCACCTTCTGGCAGATTGTAAATATCGTCAATGGTATGGATTCTTTCTTTTGGTAATGGCATAGGGTCACACTCCTTCCTGTGGATGTGGTTGTTCTGGTATATACTCCATTAGGTCCCCGGGCTGACAACATAGAAGCTGACATAGCTTTTCAAGGGATTCTGTTCCTAAGTTTCCTTTACCGTTTTTTAAATTGTAGTAAGTTTGTTGGCCGATTATCTTATTTTGACGTAAATAATAGGTTGTTATGTTTTTATCTTCTAATAGTTTGAATAGTTTTTCATAGCTTATGGGCATTTTGTACCTTCTTTCATTGTCTAATAAGTGTGTCCAAATAATTTAACTCTTTTCATTATATTAATATTATATCAAACGATATACACTTTTACAAGTGCACAAAATACACAAATAGCAGCATGAAATATGGTCAAATATTTGTGTATATAGTCAATAGAATATGGTCAAGAAATAGTGTATAATGTAGTTACAAGGTTAAGAAAAACAAGAGCAGCCGGGGCAGACAATCCCCCACAAACCTATCAATCGTACCTGTGAGCCGAAAGCAATAGACACGCAAGACTGATAGGGGTTGCGGATTCAATTCCGGTGAGGATGTACCAAGGATGGCGAACAATAGCCTGGTGAGAATCAACCATTTATTATGAAAAGGAGATTATGATATGAGTACAATGGACTACATTGACATTCAGTGTCCAACTGCTGCGGAAATGTTTGGATTGATGCCAAAAGGCAGTAGCAGGCCATTAAGATTTGAAATATTGGGGTATGCAGAGTTAGAAGATGGACAGCGCTTCCCGATTTTGGGGAAAATCGTTCCGATTAATAAAACGATTCCTGTCAAGTTGGGAGAAATAGAGAAATAATCAAAATCAAAATAAAGCTGATGGAAAAAGATATTAAGATAGGTTAAATTATTGAGAACACTGATTTTAAAACAAGATTAGTGTTCTTTTCTATATATCCAAAAACCCATTCGCATACTTTACGAAAGTAGTGAACGGGCCTTTGGATATATATCATATTTAAGTAAAGGTATTATTTCTTTATATAGTGACCGGAGCTGTATATTTTGTGCAAGTATTGGATTTTGTTTAATCCGTATTCCATAATTAGATTTCCTTCCGCGCCTGCATCGTGTCACGATTCATTGTTTCGTCTATGGCACGATTAATAAAGGAATTTAATGTTTCTCCGCTTAATTCAGCATGAGCTTTTATTTCTTCTTTTTTCCCTTTGGGTTTTACGGTTAATTCGATGCGGTCATAATTTCGTTTCACATATTCATGCACTGCCTTTTGCTGCGCTTTGCTGATTTTGCTATCCTCTGGCATTTTAACACCTTCTTTCATTTTTAGGTAAATAGAGTGGCGAATAATAAATACACCTTCTCTACCATACCAATATTATAGCAAAAAAGTCTATTCACGTAAATATACAAAATTCACAAATATATTCACGTAAATATATAAATGATGCCAATAGACTATTCACGTGAATAGATATATAATGTAGTTATAAGGATGAAACAAACGAACAACCCGAAAAGTTGTGAAGCTGAAAACCATATACCTGTAAGTGAGCAATAGAGCAAAACCAATAGCCAGGAAGATGATTCAGCCGGACAAGGAAGGAGACAGAAATCATGAAGTACAATCTTCAAAAAATCATGCTGAGAGCATGGAGGCTTTACCGGGAGAAAAAAGAACTTTCTTTTGCAGAGTGTTTACACCGGGCATGGTTATCTGCAAAGGCAGAGGCAATCAACGCAAAGAGAATTGAAGAAGCAAAGGCCACGGCAGGAGTTGAGGAAGAAACAAATACCTGGAACGGCTGGAAGCAGTTAGGATATGAAGTCATTCATGGAAGCAAGGCCCTGTTTGGTACTGAACTGATATGGGGAAGCCGGGGAGATGGGAAAGCTTATAAGGCCAGATTCTTTGGGCGCTCACAGGTACAGGAAATTGCAATAGCATAAGAAAAAGCCTCTGCCAGTGCTACCAACACTGACAGGGGCCAACGAAACAGCCGGGGCCGTTCCTAATCACATAGGTATATTAGCACGGCCCCTAATAAAAGTAAAGAGTTGATAGAATAAATAATTTTGGAAAAGTTATTGACTTTTTGGGCTACATGAATTAACATATATTTATGGGCTACAGAAAGGGGGTGACAGGGTGAGTCCAAGGACTGGTAGACCGCCAGCAGAAAAACCTAAATCAAATCCCATCCATGTTCGGCTTGATAATGAAAGCCTTAAAATTCTTGATAAGTATTGCAAGCAAGAAAATATAAAGCGAACAGAGGGAATACGACAAGGAATTAAATTGCTGGAAGGTAACATGAAAAAATAGAAACAGTCGTCCCCTACCAAAGTTCAGACCGTTTCTATCACTCTATCAATACAGAAGTGTACTGATAAATCTATTCTATCTGTATTTCTGTATTACGTCAAGTAAAATCCCATTAAAGGTCTTTAAATAATAAGAGGGTAACTGTGTAATAAGCTCCCCCATTTTTTTAGAAAGAGGTAAATTGAAAATGTATCATTTAATTGATGAAAAAAGAAGATTATACGCTTGCAACGTGGCAGAAATTACACTGGAGGATTCGTATTGTATATTGCAGTCATGGGGTGGTGAGCATTCGCTATCAGAGGTATTGGTATTCTATTCCGTGACACAGAACGCAGTTGTTATAAATGAGAATTGCAAGGATTTTAATAGTATTGTTAAGTTATGCCGGGGCTTTTTGGATGCAGATGCAGAAACATTGGAAGATGTTGAAGCGAGCAACCTTGAAGGAAACACATGGGAGCTGGTTTGTCGTGTGCTGCTGGAAGCAAGAGGGATGATGGACTTTAAAGACAATATGGATATGCTTTCCCATCAGAAGCCTGGGAAGGAATATAACTTAATGGACTGGCGTACATATAATCACTTGATGCAGGAGCAGCAGTTTTTTAAGATATTCCAGTATGGCGTTATCATGGGTAAAAGGACTGAACGGGCAAGGAGGGCAAAGTAAATGCACTATCCAATTAATATAGAGATGCTTATGGGGATGGCCCAGAC
>OBUX01000595.1_pt1 | contig 9598 bp, 8 predicted proteins | sample 1501181 | NCBI WGS metagenome assembly OBUX01 (sample SAMEA2579935, study PRJEB22360) | human gut metagenome | biome: human gut; feature: human-associated habitat; material: faeces | place: Denmark | collected 2008/2010 | reverse complement strand
CGGCACCCGTAACTCCCCTCAGCCTCACTGCGTTCGACAGCTCCCCTCAGAGAGGGAGCCAAAAAGGTCTATAACGAGGCTGCCTCGATGAGCTGACGGGTGTAATCGGATTGGGGGTTGCCTAGCACTTCAGCGGTGGGACCCGTCTCTTCGAGACGCCCGTCATGGAGCACGAGGATGCGGTCGGCGATGTGCTGCACCACGCCGAGATCGTGGGAGACCATGATGATGGCGGTGCTCGGCCGGGCAGCGCGGATGGCGGCGAAGGTGTCGAGGATCTGGATGCGCGCGGCCACGTCGATGGCGCTCATCGGCTCATCGGCGAGGATCACTTTGGGCTCGTTGATGATAGCGCGGGCGATGACCACGCGCTGCGCCTGGCCGCCGGACAGGTCGATTGGGTACCGGTTCAGGAAGTCTGCCGGTTCAAGGCCTGCCATGGTCAGAGCCGCGGCCACTCGCTCGTCGATATCGGTGTTGTTCAGGTCACGCCGTTGCAGACTCAGCGGTTCAGCCACTGATTTGGCGACTCGCCAACGTGGGTCGAGCGAGGAGAACGGGTCCTGGAACACCAGTCCCGATTCGCGGCGCAGGGCCGCGAATCCCGGCGATTTTCGGCCGCCGACAATGGATTGGCTCTCGTATTCCACGCTGCCGGAGTCCGCGGATTCCAAGCCCAGCATAATGCGGGTCAGCGTGGATTTGCCGGATCCGGAGCCGCCGATCACGGCCAGACATTCGCCGGCGTGGACGTCGGCGGAGACGTCGAAGAGGACTTGGTGGCGTGCGGTGCGCGGGCCGAAGGCTTTGGTGATGGAGTGGGCGGAGAGGAGCGGCACACTGCTGTTACTCATGCGAATCCTCCTTGGGGGTGTGGAGGGTGAGGGTTTGGGCGGCGGCGACCAGGCGCTGGGCTTGTGGTGTGGTCGGCGCGGCGAGCAGGTCGGCGGTGGGTCCGGATTCGACGATGCGGCCGGCGTCCAGCACGTAGCAGCGGGTGGTGGCACGCGCGAGTACGGAGAAATCGTGGGTGATGAACAGCATGGAGGCACCGGCGTCGTCCACCAGCGAGGTCAGCAGGTCCACAATCTGGCGTTGCGTGATGGAGTCGAGTGCGGTGGTGGGTTCGTCCGCGATGATGAATCGCGGTGAGGTGATCAGCGCCGTGGCGATGCCCACGCGCTGCTGTTGGCCGCCGGACAGTTCGTGCGGGTATTTGCCGGCCATATCGAGATCCAGCCCGACCTTGCTCAACAAGGCATTCACTCGGTCGGCTCGTTCGGCCTTGGTCAGATCATAGTGCAACCGCAATGGCAAGGCGATCTGCTGCGCCACGGTCATCACCGGGTTCAGCGCATGGGCCGGATTCTGGAATACCGTACCCACATACCGGCCGCGCAGATCGGCAAGCGTATGCTCGTCGGCGTACGCAGCGGAATCGTGGCCCGAGGTGGCAACCCTGCGTTCACCGGCAACATGGTGCCTATCTGCCGCGCCGCGTTCTTCGTCAGATCCTGAGTCATCTTCCTGCCCATGCCGCGACTCGGCGGTTTCTCCGGACAGGATGGCGGTTTCTCCCATCGTGATGGTGCCGGACAGCACGGCCTCGCGCGGCAACAGGCCGAGCAATGACTTGGCGATCATCGATTTGCCGGAGCCGGAGGAACCGATCAGGCCGACCCGTTCGCCGTCCGCGATGGACAGATCGACATCCGTGACAATCGGTTTGCCGCCGATAGCAATATTCAGCCCGTGAATTTCAACGCTCATCATCCGTCTCCTTCGGCGCTGCCACTGCGGACTGCGCCGCAGTGTCACCGGCTCCCCTAGCCACCGGCACAACCGCACCGGGCACAGTCATCTGCCGCAACGCGGGATTAGCCACCGGGTCGGTGGCGTCGCGCAACGCGTCGCCGAACAGGTTCAGCGCGACCACCACCAGGGTGACGATCAGACCGGGCCACACCACCGTCAACGGAAACACGTTGATGAGTTTGACCGAGGTGGCCAGCGAATGGCCCCAGCTCGGCACCCCCGCGCCGACGCCCACGCCCAGATAGGTCAGGCCCGCCTCGGCCAGCACCGAGGTGCCCGCCGACATCGACGATTGCACCATCAGCACCGGCGTGATGTTCGGCACGATGTGTCTGACCAGTACGCCGAACCCGCTGGCACCGTTCGCCCGGGCCGACTGCACGTATCCCGAGCGGGCGGCGAGCAGGGCGGCCGGGCGGGCGACGCGCGCCAGATGCAGCCCGTAGCCGATGGAGCATGCGCCGATCACCACGGCCGCGGATGCGCCGAACGGCACGGCGAGCAGCAGGGCGATGAGCACGGTGGGGATGGAGATCAGCGCGTCGACCACGGCGACCGACGCCGAAGCGAGCGCCGAAGAACGGGCGACCATCAGCCCGACCAGTAGGATGCCGATGGCAGCCGAGCAGACAACGGTGAGCAGGGCGATGGCAAGGTTCGTACGCGATCCGGCCATCAGCCAGCTCAGCACATCCGCACCGGTGCCGTCGGTGCCCAGCCAATGCGCGGACGACGGCTTATCCCACACGTGGTAGCCGTCGGTGGCCAGCAACGACTGCGGGGTCCAGAACAACGACACCAGGGCGACGACCATCCACGATCCCAGCACGATCAGCGAGTAGCGGCCGGTGCCCCGGGACCAGATGGTGCCCAGAACCACGCCCGAACGACGCCATCGACCATTGCGATCAACCATCATTCCTCCTTTCCGGCGGCCAGACGCGGGTCAAGCAGCGCGTGCAGCAGATCCACCGCCAGGCCGATCAGCAGGAAGAACGCGGCGAGCAGGAACAACTCGCTTTGCACGGCCACCAGATCGCGGTTGCCGACATCGCCCACCAACAGGGCGCCCAGACCGGGCAGGGCGAACAGGTTCTCCACCACCATCACGCCGGTGATCATCGAGGCGAACGCCAGTCCCACCACCGAGACGAGTTGCGGAGCCGCCAATCGCAATCCCACGCGCACCAACGCCTGGGTGCGGGTCATGCCGCAGGACATGGCCATATCGATCGGCCCTCCCTCATCGGCGATGCCTTCCAGAATGGAGCGCGTGTAACGCATGATGCCCGCACCGGACACGAATCCGGTGGCCAGCGCCGGCAGGATCAGGGACGAGACCGCCCGCCCGGGAGCGCCCCACCCAGCGGCGGGGAACCCCTGCGAGGGCAGCAGACCGACAAGGCCCACGCCCCGTGCGAACAGGAGGATGAGCAGCAGGCCGCTCCACAGGGCCGGTACGGCGCCGCCCACGATGGACAGCACGCGCAGGAAACCGCGCACGGCCGGCGACCGGGAGATCACGGCGGCGGCGCCCATGGACAAGCCGAGGGTGAGCGCGATGGCCAGACTCATCACGATCAGCGGGAACGTGATCGTCGCACGTTGGCCGACCTGGGAGGTCACCGCCCGCCCGGTCAGCGCCGACACGCCGAGGTCGCCGTGCAGCAGCCCTCCGGCCCAGTCGAGATACTGCACGACATACGGCCGGTCAAGGCCGAATTCGGCGCGCAGGGCCGCCACACGCGCCGGCGATGCGTTCATGCCGGCCATCACGACCGCCACGTCGCCCGGCAGGATGCGCAGCATCGCGAACACCAGCACCGAGATGCCGAACAGCGCCGCCGCGAACAACAGCAAGCGTTGCATCAAGAACCGCATAACGCCTCCCTTATCGATTCCCTCGCCACTGCCCGTGGCGTCACCGGTCGGGCGCGCCACGGAATCACTCCCGCGCCGCGCCCGACCGATGGGTTCCGGGACTACTTGGTGTAGGTGATCCGCCAGAGGGGCAGCACGGTCTGGCTCAGGTTCTGCGGGAAGCCGTCCACGCCCTTGGCGTAGGCGATGGTGACCTTCCAGCTGAACAGCCAGTCGGCCGGCGCGTCCTCGGAGACGATCTTCGCGGCCTTGGCCAGATACTTCGAGGCCTCGTCATCGGAGGTGGCCTCCAGCGCCTTGGCGTACAGGGCCTGCACGTCCTTGTTGTCGTAGTGGAAGTAGTAGCTCGGCGTGGTCCATCCGTAGAAGTCGTGGCTTTCGGCATGGTCCACGAGCGAAAGATCGTAGTTGCCGTTGGCGTGCACGTCCTGCAGCCAAGTGGAGAACTCCACGTAGTTGATCTTCAGGTCGATGCCGATGGGCTTGAGCTGGCTCTTGAGCTGGTCGCCGAGCTCGGTGCCGTATACGTTGGCGTAGGTGAGGGTCAGGTCCAGCGGCTTCGACTCGGAGTATCCGGCCTGCTCCATGAGCTTCTTGGCCTTGGCCACGTCATGCGGGTACAGGCCGCTCAGATCCTCGTAACCGGGATCGACCTTGGGGATCGGACCGCCGAGGGGGGCGTCCACGCCGCCGCGCGAGGCGATGATCTGCTTATGGTCGATGGCGTATCGGATGGCCTGGCGGACGCGCTTGTCGGAGAGCTTGTCGTTGGCCATGTTGAAGGCGAGCACGAACTTGTCGGAACCGTCACCGGACTTGACCACATAGTTCGGATCCTTGCGGAACGGATCGGCAAGGGTGGCGGAGATGGGCGAAAGCACCTGCACGTCGCCGCTCTTGAGGGCGTTGATGCTGGCGTTCTCGTCCGGCAGGAACCGGACGATCACGTTCTCGGTCCTCGCCTTGTGCTCGGTGCCCCAATACTTGGGGTTCGCCTTGAGCACGATCTTGTCGTTCGGGTCGAAGGAGACCACGGTGTACGGACCCGAGCCCAACGCGCCGTTCTTCTGATCCCAGGTGGCGTCCTTGTCGTAGACCAGGCCGGGACGGCTGGTGAGGTACCACAGCATGTTCGAGTTGGGCGCGGAGAGGGTGAGCCTGACCGTGTTGGCGTCCACGGCCTCGGCCTTGTCCAGGCTCTTGACCTGCTCGTAGTCGTAGTACTTCTGGGCCTTGAGCTCGTTGATGGACCACGCCACATCCTCGGCGTCGAGCTTGTCGCCGTTGGAGAAGTTCATCTTCTCGTTGAGGTGGAACGTGTAGGTCAGGCCATCCTTGGAGATCTCCCAGCTCTTGGCCAGACCGGGGTGGACCTTGTTGTCCGAGCCGCGCGAGACGAGGCCCTCGTACACGTTGCCGATGAGGATCTGCTCAAGGGCCGAACCCGACTGGTGGCGGATGTCAAGATTGACCGGGGCGAGTTTGAGGCCGACGGCCACGGTGTCGGATCGGCTGGCCGAGCCGGAGGCGTTCGCGTCCTTGCCCTTGCCTTTCCCTCCGAAGACGGTGACGCCCACGATGAGCGCCGCGGCCACGACGACCGCGATCAGCGTCCACAGCCACCATTTCGGGCCGCCGTTGTTCCTGTTTGATGATTTCGCGCGCGCGTTCAGGCTCGCGTCGGTGCTGGCGGCTTGATTCGCGCCGTCGATGTTCCTGTCTTCGGTTGCGCCGGACTCGCCGTGCACACCATTGTTCTGGGACATGGATACTCCCTGATGCATTCGGGCATGCTTACGCCCGAATATGGTTTCGTTGTTATCTTGCGTGGTTGACCGCCCATTCGGGTCGATCACCACGTTCTACTATATCCCCGGACACGCCGGAGGCAATGGCTATACTGGATTGCGGCGCCGACGGAGGGTCCGCGGCGACCACAACACGCGGCGCATCGTCGGGCAACGACGCGGGGAAGCGCTGGCGTGGGCACACGTGCGGCCTTGGCATAAGGCCGGGAGGCAGTTATGACACATATTCTTCTGGGCGTCACCGGCAGCATCGCCGCGTTCAAGGCCTGTCAACTGGCATCCGATTGGACCAAGGCCGGCCACGAGGTGCGGGTTATCGAAACCACAGCGGCCGAAAGTTTCGTCACTCCCCTGACATTCACCTCACTGACCCATCAACCCACCCGTACCACGATGTTCCCCGCTTATCCGGCCGCGCACGGCGACGTAACGGCCAATCCGACCGTGCCAACGACCATCAATCATGTGGCCGATGCGGCCTGGGCCAATCTGCTGGTGGTGGCCCCGGCGAGCGCCGACGTCATCGCCCGCATCGCCTGTGGATTGGCGAACGATACGCTGACGTCCACCATTCTGGCCTATGAGGGGCCGAAGATCCTATGTCCGGCGATGAACGTGCATATGTACAACAATCCGGCCACGCAGCGCAATCTGAAAACCTGCGCCGAATTGGGCTGGCAGATTGTGGAGCCGGAGGAAGGCAATCTGGCTTGCGGCGACGTGGGACGAGGCCGTATGGAAGAGCCGGCGCGCATCGAGGAAGTGGCCGCTCGGCTGCTGGCGGATGCGCAGGATGACCAGGCTTCCTCATCTTCCCCGCTCAAGGGCTTGCGCGTGCTGGTCACTGCCGGGCCAACGCAGGAACCGCTAGACCCGGTCCGCTATCTGACGAACCATTCCACCGGCAAGATGGGGTATGCGATTGCCTCGGCCGCAGCCGAATTTGGTGCCGACGTAACGTTGGTCTCCGGTCCAGTCGCCTTGACCGCGCCCGATGCGGTGGATGTGGTGCGCGTCATGACCGCGCAGGATATGTTCGATGCGGTGGCCGACGCCTTCCCGGCGGCGGATATCACGATTATGGCCGAGATTGCGCCGGAGAAAATCAAGAAGGCCGGCCGCAGCAGCATCACCGTGGAGCTGGTTTCCAACCCGGATATTCTGGCGTGGGCCGGCGAACGCAAGCGCGACGACGGCTCGCAGATCCTGTGCGGATTCGCGATGGAGACCGAGCATCTGATTCGTAATGCGAAGAAGAAGCTGACGTCCAAGCATTGCGACATGCTGGTGGCCAACAATCTGTGCGACGCCGGTGCCGGGTTCGGCACCGACACCAACGTTGTCACCGTGCTCACGTCCGGAGCGGAGGATGCCGGCACCCCGAAGATCGAGCATTGGGACAAGATGGACAAAACCGTGCTTGCGCAACGACTGTTGCTGCGGCTCGCAGCGTTGCGTTCCGGCGGCGCGAGCAATGTCGATGACGAGAACAAGGAGGCCTGACCCATGCTGATGGCGGTCGATATCGGCAATACGAATATCGTGATCGGTTTTCTGGAGGGCGACCGCATCGTCGGCTCCTACCGCATCACCACCAAGGCGACGCACACCTCAGACGAATACGGTCTGATGATCACGCAGTTCCTGGCTTTGAGCGATTACACGGCCGACGATGTGGACGATGTGATCGTCTGCTCGGTGGTGCCGAAGGTGATGTATTCCTTCCGCGCCTCGCTGATCAAATTCCTCGGATTGGAACCGATGGTGGTGGGCCCTGGCGTCAAGACCGGCATGAACATTCGTCTCGACGACCCCAAAACCTTGGGCTCTGACTGCATCGCCGACTGCGCCGGCGCCTACCACACCTATGGCGGCCCGGTGCTGGTGGCCGACTTCGGCACCGCCACCACGTTCAACTATGTGGACGGTTCCGGCACGATTCGCTCCGGCTTCATCACCACGGGCATCCGCACCGGGGCCGAGGCGTTGTGGGGGCAGACCGCCCAGCTGCCGGAAGTGGAGATCACGCAACCGCAGTCGATTCTGGCCACCAATACGCGCACTGCTATGCAGGCCGGACTGTATTACACGTTCCTCGGTGGCATTGAGCGCACGATTCAGCAGTTCCGCAAGGAAATCGATGAGCCGTTCCAAGTGGTAGCCACGGGAGGGCTCAGCCGCATTTTCAAGAACGACACCGACATGATCGACGTCTACGATTCAGACCTGATCTTCAAAGGCATGGCATACATCTACTCGCGCAATGTGAAGTAACGCGGTGTGCGGGCATCGGCCGCGCATAGCGCAGTCGATTCCGTCCCTCCCCGAAAAACCTACTCAAAACCCTACTTAATCGTAAAGCCCTGATTGAGGCCGTATTCTCGGAGGTCTTTCTGCCATTGGGCCAGGCCGTCGGAGAGACTGACTTTCTTGCCGGGCTTCTCCAATGGTTCGAGCGGGTTGCCTTCCTCGTCCTTCATGCCCATCTCAATGGCTTCCTGTCGCTGCTGATAGGCGTGGAAACTGCCGGACCACTCGTATGCCTGGCCCACCGTCGATTTGAAGTCACTGCGCGCATACACTTCGAATGGCAGATACTGGTATCCGACCGACACATCCTCGGCGGCCTCCGACAGTACCCGGTTGAACTTCTGCCCGCCGAAATACGGGATTTCAATGCCACGGTCATTGGTAATCGTGGTTTTATCCAGAAAATCAGCGGAATTCAGGGTGGCGTAATCGGCCGGGAAGGCACCGCCGTCTACACGCGCGCTAATGCCTTGGGCGTCATGCGCCACAAAGTCCACGAAACGATAGGCCGCATCCGGCTTACGGGTCAGTTGCAACACGGTCAGCGCCGAGCCGCCATTTTCGGCGTTGGCAGGCTGCCCACCATAGGTGGGCATGGGAGCCACGCGCCACAGACCGGCCGCGCCCGGCACATTGGACAGCAGCAGCGACGGCATCCAAGCCCCAGAGAACACGGAGGCGATGGTGCCGGTGCCCACTCTGCTTTTCCACCGATCCGACCATGTGGCGGAGGTGGTGTCAACAAGCCCCTCATCGATCATTTTCTGCCAGAATTCGGTGAACCGTTGGGTGCCGGCATCCTCATCCAAATCGATGGTCACGGTTTTGCCGTCGGCCGACGTGTGGAACGGCTGACCACCGGCTAGCCAGACCATCGCGTCATAGAAACTGCCGTCGCCCGAGTCGGCGGCGATATACGCGCCGATCTCCTTGAGTTTTTCGGCGGCCTCGTAATAGTCATCCCAAGTCTTGATCTTGGTGGCGTCCACGCCGGCTTGGCGGAACACGTCTTCGTTGTAGAAGAAGCCCATCGGGCCCGAATCCATGGGCAGTCCATAGGTACGGCCGGCGAGCTGCACGGACGACCATGTGCCGAGGGTAAAGAAGTTGGAATAATCCGAGCCGATTTTGTCGGTCAGATCAAGCAATTGGCCGGAGACCGCGTACTGCAACAGTGCATAGTATTCGATTTGAGCCACGTCCGGCGTGCCGTAACCGTCTTGAATGGCGGTATTAAGATTGCCGTAGCCGGAGATATTGGTCCATTTCACGCGGATGTCCGGATTGGCTTTTTCGAAACGGCGGATGACCTCCCCCATGCTCGGTTCCCAGCTCCATACGCTGATCTCCGTACGGTTGTCGTCCGTGGCCTGCCCGCACGAGGCCAGGGATACGGAAAGGATGGCAGTCACTGCTATGGTTGCCATTCTTTTGATTCGCTGTCCGATCACTCGCATGGTGACGAGTGTACTAGGCGGGGCTTAAAACGGTAAAAGCCCGGTGACGGGATTCGTCACGGGGCTTTGTGTATCAGGTGAGATTAGCTAGGCAGTCTCAGCGAGGGTTCAAGGCTTACTTCACGGTGAAGCCCTGATCCTTGCCGTAATCCTGCAGTGCCTTCTGCCAAGCGGCGATACCGTCAGTCAGCTTCTGGTCGCCGGTGTAGGACTTGCCAAGGTAGTCGCCGAAGATGGTGCGGGCCTTGACCTCGTAGGGCAGGAACTGGTAGTCGGAGGACACGTTCTCAGCAGCCTGAGCCAGAACCTCGTTGTACTTCTGACCAC
>OBUX01000590.1_pt1 | contig 9661 bp, 7 predicted proteins | sample 1501181 | NCBI WGS metagenome assembly OBUX01 (sample SAMEA2579935, study PRJEB22360) | human gut metagenome | biome: human gut; feature: human-associated habitat; material: faeces | place: Denmark | collected 2008/2010 | reverse complement strand
GAGGACGTTCAGTGCATGCTGTGCAAGACCGGCGGATGTGGTATATCCATAGGAATATGCCCATGTTCCGAAGTGGTCAGCGCCGCCTCTTTCAACGATTGTGGACTCAACCTTGGCAAGAATCTTATCAAAATCACCAGCCTCGGCAGTCAGATCGATACCAAGAGCGCCTGGATAGCCCATCAGCGGGGAAGGAAGGTCTGCTTCGATGAAGTAGCCGCCGTATTCCATGAGCTGCTTTAACAGTGGCTCGGTATGGGCGTCATTTGTACAGAAGTAAGCAGCGTTCTTGCCGTACTTCTCAACCCACTCCGGAACCTTCTCAAGTATGTACGCCTGAGCGCCGGCAACACCTACGTCAGAGGTTGGATCCGGAGCTGTCTCAAGTACGAATTCCATGCCGAATTCCTTGCAGGCTTCCTTCATGACAGCCACACGGCGGCTCATAGTCTCATAAGCCATGTGACGCGGGAAGGAAATATGTACAAACGTATCACAGCCAAGTTCATGAGCGGTGCGGATGATCAGGTAACCACGGGCAACGAAGTCGTTGTTGCAGACCAGGTCAGCCGCGCTGCCAATCTCAGGAAGATCCTCATGGCCCTCGCCGGCAATACAGAGAATGTCAGGGCGGGTCTCTTTGATCTTACGGAAAGCCTCGGTTGTGCCGGGAACAGACTGGTTCATGATGATTGCCTTCATCTTAGGATCATCAGAAAGGTTGACAATGGTCTGGATGGTGGTCTCTAACTCCTCGGTAAAGTTGTCAGGATAAATAGCCAGCTTAACCATATCCTCGCCATACATGGCCTGGAACGCCTCGGCGCCACGCCTGTCATCCTCGGACTGGGATACGGAGCCTGTTATGATACCAATGTGGAAATCACTGGCTCCCTCACTGTCAGATGCCTCTGAATCCTCTTTTTCATCCTCTTTCTTGGCATCGTCCTTTGCTTCTTCCTTCTGAGCCTCGGTAGCCTGGGTATCAGCTGCCGCTGCGCCCGTGCTTGTGCCTCCCGAGCCGCCACAGCCGGCAAGTCCTGCCGCCATGGCTGCCGCAAGCATAACGCCTATAAACTTTTTTCTCATACTTACCTCCAAATATTTTTTTAACAAGGGGACAACAGTTACTTTTTAATTGTAGCATATGCTCATATTTTGTCAATAGTTATAAAATCTATTTTGGAGTAGGTTCAATTTTATGCACATTTTCAAATTATCAAAAATAACTGTAAAATACTGTATTTATAACCGTTTTATATCCCGCTGTCCACTGTAAACCAGAACTCCACCCCCCCGTTTACATTTTCTACACCACATGATTTGTTGTGGGAATCCATAATCGCCTTGACGATGGAAAGCCCGATGCCGCTGCCTCCATATTCTCTTGTCCTGGCTTTATCTACTTTATAGAATTTAGTCCAAAGGTTCCCCAGGTCTTCCTCCGGTATATGGCGCCCCGTGTTGAACACAGTAATGCGGACTTCCTTTTCTTTCCTTTCCAAGCGAATTTCAATCCGCCGTTCCCCCTCCAGGTGGTTCATGGCATTGTTCAGGTAGTTGGTGATGACCTCCTCTATCTTAAATTCATCCGCCCACACCCAAACCGGCTCCTCCTGGTCAAAAACCACCCTGGCCTCCTTTTGCTGGAGCAGGATGCCGGCAGATAACAGGATTCCGTGAATCAGGGCCGCGATATCGAACCGTTCCATCACAGGCATGTCGTTGCCGAATTCCAGGGCTGTCAGGGTCAGAAGCTGCTTCACCATCTTATTCATCTTGCCTGCTTCGTCCATGATGACCTCGCAGTAGTAATTACGGCTGTCCTCGTCCTCGGCCATGCCCTCGGTCAGGCCCTCCGCATACCCCTGTATCAGGGCAATGGGAGTCTTGAGCTCATGGGACACGTTAGCGATAAATTCCTTGCGGGTCTCATCAATTTTTATCTTTTCCTCAATGTCCTTTTGCAGTTCGTTGTTGGCTGTCTTCAGCTCACCGATGGTCTCCTTAAGCTTTTCAGACAGTGTATTCATGCTGTGGCCCAGCACTCCAATCTCATCCTCCGAATCACCGGTGTAGCGGGCCTCAAAGTCCAGCTCCGACATTCTGGCAGACAGGGCCGCAAGGGAACGGATAGGAGAAACCACCTTTTTTGTGGCATAGTACATAAGGGCGCTTCCCAGCACAAGGGCCGCAAGTCCCACGTAAGCCAGGAACTCATTGGAAATATTCACGCTGTCGTGAATGCTGGCCAGGGGCATGGACATGATAAACATGGTCCTGTTATCGTCAAAGAAGCCCCAGCTCTGGAGATAATAGCCCTGTGACCGTCTGTCATATATCTTCTGCACCTGATGGTCATCCTGGGATATCAGGGTCTCCGTCCTGGGGTCAATGATTCCTAATATATAGCGGTGGAGGGCATCCGCCAGGAATTTGCCGTCCTTTGCCAGCGGAATCAACTCTCCGGTAATACTGTCCTGAATCACGATGGTTGTATTGTATTTATCATTCATGAGCCGCAATAGGCGGCTGGCCTCTGTCTGCTCTCCATCGCTTGAGAACAGGCTCTGCAGTTCTTCCGTGATATTCTGGCCCTGAAACTCCTTGTCCACAGCAATGGCATTCAGATTTTCATAGGCGTTTTCCAAAAGCCGCAGCTTTTGTTTTGCATAAAAGCCCTCCAGAAAAAAACTGTTCACCGCCCACATGCTGACTAACACCGCCGCCATCAGACCAATGAATATCATGGTGAATTTTACCCTGATGGAATGCTTCATCCTTCGCTCACCTCGAATTTATAGCCCATACCCCATATGGTCTTAATGTATTCTCCCTTTTCTCCCATCTTGCTGCGCAGCTTCTTCACATGGGTGTCTATGGTGCGGGCATCTCCAAAATAGTCATAATTCCACACATTATTCAGAATCTTTTCCCTGGAAAGGGCGATTCCCTGATTCTCCACAAAGTAGGTGAGGAGCTCAAACTCCTTAAAGCTCAGATCAATCTCCTGCCCGTCTATGGTAACCTGGTGGGCCGCCTTATCAATGCAAATACCTCCCACATTCACGCTGTCCGCGGAAGCCACATTCGTCCTCCTGAGGATGGCCTCCACCCGTGCTACCAGAATCTTCGGACTAAAGGGCTTGGATATATACTCGTCCACTCCCAGGGAAAAACCCTGGAGCTCGTCTCTCTCCTCACTTCTGGCTGTCAGCATAATGACCGGTACCTGGGAATACTTGCGGATGGTCCTCAGCACTTCCCAGCCGTCCATCTTCGGCATCATAACATCCAAAAGCACCAGGGCAATGTCCTTTTGCGCAAAGAATACGTCCACCGCCTCCTCGCCGTCTCCCGCCTCTATGACCGCAAACCCTTTATTGGTAAGGAAATCCTTTACCAGCTTCCTCATTCTGCCCTCGTCGTCCACTACTAATATCTTAAGTGTATCCATGATACTGCCTCCTTACATATAATCTGGCTTTTTTTCATTCTTTTATAGGAATTATTTTAACAAAAATCAAGGAACATTTCCATCATTTCACACAAGTTTCACAACTGGGCATCCGATAGAACAGGAGCCACCGGGCGCGCTTTCCTATGAACTGAAAAAAGCCCCGGGATTTCTCCCGGAGCCGTTCCTCTGTATCATAATTATCCTGATTATTCTTCCTCGACCTCGCCCACCAGCTCATCGTATTCCTGGGCATCCAGCAGCTCGTCAAATGCTTCAGCCACGATTTCGTACTCATCGTCATCCTCGATGTTGTCCAGGTTAGGAGTTCCGTCCTCGGTCTCGCTGTAACGGTACAGATATACCTCGCCTTCCTCCGAATCAGCGCCTTCCATGGGTAAAAGGGCAATGTACTCGTGCTCTCCCGCGTTAAAGATAGTCAGCACCACGCACTCCACTTCTGTATCATCATCCAGAGTAAGGGTAACTGTCATCTCCTGCTCTTCTTCATTCAGATCTTTCTCGTCTGCCATATCCTGATTCCTCTCTTGCTTCCAAAAATTTAAGCTTGTTTCTTTTCTCTTACACTCTATCAGACTCACCCTTAAAATGCAAGAACATATTCTCTAATATTCATTTTCTAGTATTCGATTCCTTCCCTTGCCCCGACTCCGCGTTCATAAGGATGGCGTCTCATAACCATTTCCGTAATATAGTCCGCCTGATCCCGCAGGGCCTCTGAGGGACAGCGTCCTGTAAGAATGACCTCCAGGGCAGCCGGTTTTTCCTTAAGGGCCTTTACCAGGCCGGCCTCATCCACAAACCCAAGGTTACAGGCGCCGATGGCTTCATCCAGCACCAGCATGTCATAGGGTTCTCCCCCGTCCGCTCCCAGAGCCATGTTCCAGGCATTCAGAAGACAGTGGTCATAATACAGGGCAGCGGCCTTCCGCTGGACCTGGGTCATGTTCCAGGAAAATCCGAAATTCCGGCCGCAGGGCAGCACTGTAATGCCGGGAACATGGGAGAGCCCTGTTACCTCCCCTGAATCATCTGTCTTTAGAAGCCTGGCCACCAGCACCCGGTATCCCCGCCCGGCGGCCCGTACAGCCGCGCCTATGGCTGCTGTGGTCTTTCCCTTTCCATCTCCGCAGTATATCTGGACAAGCCCTGTTTCATTCATCCTTCTGCCTCCTCTGCAAACCTTGATTTCACCTGTTTCTTGCGGTACCGCTCCTTCACATGATAAATATGGAGCCTCTCCCTGGCCCTTGTCATAGCCACATAGAACATCCTGCGTTCTTCCTCCACATCCGGGTCCAGAACCGCCTTGTGATGGGGCGTAACGCCTTCATTGGCGTCCAGGATATAGACCACCCTGAATTCCAGCCCCTTGGCGCTGTGCATGGTCATGAGTCTGACTCCCTGGCGCTGTTCGTCCCTGCCTGCCGCCTGTTTTTTTAGCTGTTCCTTATATTCCTCCATATGGGTAAACCAGTGTTCATATGTCTTAAAGCCGGCCGCGCTTTCCTGAAGCTGGTCCAGCGTATCAAACAGCTCCTCCGGCTTCATCCTTCTGGACTGGGCGTATTCCCGGATGTACTCATCGTACTCCACTGACTTCCGGATGTAATTGACGGCCGCGGCCGGAGCCATCTTCCTCAACACCGCCAAATCATATTCCAGCTGTTCAATCCGGTCCATCATCCAGTTCTTGTCCTGGTAAAAGGATTTCACCGACTCCCAGTTAACCTGCCGGTCCTCCAGGGCATCCCGGCTGATATAGCGCTTGGGACGGTTGATGATTTGAAGCACATTGGAACGGCTCAAATCCCCTAAGGCGGCACGGATATAGGAAATCACATTTCCGGATATCCAGTGTTCATACAGATTAGGCACCGCATCCCTCATATAAAAGGGTATGTTGTATTCCATAAGCTTGGAAATCAGCAGACGGGGGCCCATGTTGGTCCGGTAGAGCACTGCCATATCATTGTAGGATATGCCCATGGAGGCATAGTCGCGTATCTCTGTAACAATTCCTAACGTCTCGTCTATGGGCTCCTGCCACTCCTTTATGATGACCGGATAGCCCTTCCCCCTTGCCGCCCTGATTTCCTTGGGAAAACGGGTCCTGTTGTGCGAGATAACCCGCCCCGCAGCCTCCACAATCTGGCGGCTGCAGCGGTAATTGGTATCCAGGAGAATTTTTCCCGCACCGGGATAATCCCGTTCAAAGCCCAGCATCAGCTCCGGCTTTGCCCCGCGGAACCGGTAAATGGACTGGTCGTCATCCCCCACAATAAACAGGTTGTTTCTGGGAAGGGCCAGCATTTTTACGATTTCATACTGAATCCGGTTAATGTCCTGGAACTCATCTATTAATATGTACCTGTACTTGTCCTGCCATGCGGACAGGATATCTTTTCTTTCCTTAAACAGCTCGTAGCACATCACCAGCATGTCGTCAAAATCCAGCAGCCGGTTCTGTCTCAGCCGTGCTTCATAGCCCCGGTACAGCTGCCTGAACATGTCCTCGGAGCAGTTTTTTGCATAGTAGTGGTCCATGTCCATGATGTCGCCCTTCACCATGCTGATTTCACTGAGCACAGAGGATATGAACTCGCCTTCATCCTCAACCTCCAAATCGCATTTTGACAGCATTTCCTTTATGAACTGAACGCGCTGCTCTTCCCTTACAATGTCCGCGGCCTTATACCGGTAAGCCAGTTTGAGAATCAGAAAAAAGACAGAATGGAAGGTTCCAAAGGAAACCCGGCTGCATCCTGCCTGTGTAATCTGTTCATAGCGCTCCCTCATCTCCCTGGCCGCTGCCCTGGTAAATGTAATTACCAGAATATGGGAGGGATCCACGCCTGCCTTTTCCGTAAGATAACGGACCCGGTTGGTGATGACTGTCGTCTTGCCGGAACCGGGTCCTGCCAAAACCAGCATGGGACCTTCCCTATGCCGGATTGCCATTTTTTGTGCGTCGTTAAATGCCATTTACTAGATTCCTATGCCTCAAGCATCTGTATCCCTTTGCGGATTCTGGCCAGGGACTCTTCCTTGCCCAGGACTTCCATGATTTCCGTGGCTCCGGCCGGCGTCATCTGCTTGCCGGACACGGCGGTACGGATGGGCCACATCACAAAGCCGGTTTTGACCCCCGTGTCCTCCACATATTTTGAGAGGACACCGTAAAGGGCATCGTTGGTGAAATCCCCCTGTGCTTCCAGAAGAGGCAGCACATCCTTTAAAACCTTAAGGGAGGTCTCCGGGTTTGTCTTCATCTTCTTGTGGGTATACATGGCCGTATCGTATTCCGGAAGGGTCTCGAAGAAATCCACATGGTCCGCAATGTCAGGGAACACTTCAATCCTTGTTTTGACCATGGACGCTATCTTCTTAAGATCCAAATCCCTGCTGACGGCCGCCTTCAGATACGGCTCAGCCATCTCATAGAAGGTATCAAAATCCATAGCCTTCATGTATTCGCCGTTCATCCACTTAAGCTTTGTCATATCGAACACGGCAGGGGATTTGCTCATGCGGTGATAATCAAATTCCTTTACCATCTCCTCCAGAGTGAATATCTCCCGGTTGTTCTCCGGTGACCAGCCCAACAGGGCCACGTAGTTCACCACGGCCTGAGAGATGAATCCCTGCTCCAAAAGGTCCTCAAAGGAGGAGTGTCCGCTTCTCTTGCTCAGTTTATGGTGGCTCTCATCCGTTATCAGCGGGCAGTGCACATAGACCGGCACATCCCACCCAAAGGCGGCATAGAGTCTGTTGTACTTGGGTGATGAGGACAGATATTCATTTCCCCTTACCACATGGGTAATACCCATCAGATGGTCGTCCACCACGTTGGCGAAATTATAGGTGGGATATCCGTCTGACTTGATAAGGACCATGTCATCCAGCTCGGAGTTGTCCACCGTGATATCCCCGTAAATCTCGTCCCGGAATGTGGTGGTTCCCGTGGTGGGATTGTTCTGGCGGATGACATAGGGCATGCCTGCTGCCAGGTTGGCTTCCACCTCTTCTTTGGTTAAATGGAGGCAGTGCTTATCATATGCCATGATTTCCTCTCCATTTACAGTGGTCTTAAGGGCGGCCAGACGCTCCGGAGTACAGAAGCAGTAGTAAGCCTCTCCTTTTTCCACCAGCTTCTTTGCGTACTCCAGGTAAATACCGGATGCCTGGCGCTCGCTCTGGACATACGGGCCGCATCCTCCGTCCTTGTCAGGACCCTCGTCATGGATCAGGCCTGTATCCTTCAGGGTCTGGTATATGATTTCCACTGCCCCTTCCACGAAACGTTCCTGGTCTGTATCTTCAATACGGAGAAGGAAATCCCCTCCCTCATGCTTTGCTATGAGATAGGCATACAATGCCGTCCTTAAATTTCCCACATGCATCCTGCCCGTGGGGCTGGGTGCATACCTTGTCCTTACTCTGCTCATGTTAAAGTCTCCTATATTCTTCTCAATCTGATAACTCAAAAACCATTATATAACGAAGGCCTAAAAAAGACAATGCCTGTTTTCACAGGCACTGTCCCTTTCTTTATATCTATTTGAATGTGGCGTTGTTCACCTCGTCAGAGAACTTGCTTAAATCCTGAGGCATCCATGCGACCTTTTCCTTTCCGCTTACATCCACCTTGACTCTCTGGCACTTGATGGTCAGCTCGGTCATCTCTTCTGCCGGCACCATCCCGCCAATCTTTCCCATATACTGCTTTACAGCATCCTGCATCAGCTTCTGAAGGGCATCTTCATCACCGGTCATAATGGCCGCGGCTGTTTCTTCGTCGATGTTGTTCTGCATGTCGGTCATAACGTCTACCATGATATTCTGCATATCATCCATGGAATAGCTCTTAACCTTCAGAAGTACGGTGGTCTCGTCCTTGCTCTGGTCTGTGATCTCGGCGCTGTAATCCAGCTTGTCAATCAGTCCCTGAAGGGCATTGGACATTTCAGCTACTTCTTCGTCAGAGAACTCGATGCCCGCGGCCTCAAACTCTGACTTGAACATGGAAACCAAATCTGTCTCGGCGGAATCTTCCATCAGGGTGGTCTTTACGTCTTCCTCAGAAGCAAATCCCAGTAAATCCTTCATAGGAGTCGCATTTTCCTTAACAGACAGCTCGTACAGCGCTCCCACTACCTGGTCTGCCGGCTCAAGCTTCTGCTGGCATCCTGTCAGGCAATTTATTTTTCCTCTGTCCTGGCAGCGGTCTTATTCTCTGTCAAGTCGCTCGGTCTCATGGTCAGGTTGATTCTGCCCATCTTATCGACCTCAGTTACCTTTACAGTAACCTCATCTCCGATGTTCACAACATCCTCCACCTTGCCAACGCGCTTATCAGACAGCTTGGAAATATGAATCATACCATCCTTATTGGGGGCCAGCTCCACAAATGCGCCAAAGTTCATGATACGCACTACCTTGCCGTTAAACACCATGCCCGCCTCAATATCCGTGACGATTCCGGTAATAATCTGGATAGCCCTGTCAATCATGGCCTCGTCCGTGCCGCATACATTCACAGAACCGTCGTCCGTAATGTCTATCTTAACGCCGGTCTCCTCAATAATCTTGTTGATGACCTTGCCCTGCTTACCTACCACGTCGCCAATCTTCTGCGGATCAATGGTAATCTGCTTAATCTTCGGAGCATATGGGCTTAAGTGCTTTCTCGGCTCTGAGATAACAGGTCTCATTACATTGTCCAGAATATACATTCTGGCTTCCCTTGTCCTGGCAATGGCTTCCTCAATAATCGGCCGTGTCAGTCCGTGAATCTTAATATCCATCTGAATGGCAGTAATACCATTCTTGGTTCCGCCCACCTTAAAATCCATATCGCCAAAGAAATCTTCCAGGCCCTGAATGTCGGTAAGCACCAGATAATCGTCATCCGTATCACCGGTCACAAGACCGCAGGAAATACCGGCTACCATCTCCTTAATAGGCACACCGGCAGCCATCAGCGAAAGGGTGGACGCACAGATACTTGCCTGAGAGGTGGAACCATTGGACTCCATGGTCTCAGATACGGTACGGATTGCATATGGGAATTCCTCCGCACTTGGAAGGACCGGAATCAACGCCCTCTCCGCCAGGGCCCCATGGCCTATCTCGCGGCGGCCCGGTCCTCTGCTTGGCTTTGTCTCGCCTACAGAGAAGGAC
>OBUX01000581.1_pt1 | contig 9769 bp, 8 predicted proteins | sample 1501181 | NCBI WGS metagenome assembly OBUX01 (sample SAMEA2579935, study PRJEB22360) | human gut metagenome | biome: human gut; feature: human-associated habitat; material: faeces | place: Denmark | collected 2008/2010 | reverse complement strand
CGTTGGCGGCAGTCACTCGGCCGAGTTTGTCGAGCAGGTCTTTGCCCAGGGCTGGGAGCAGTACCGCCAGCAAAACGGCCTGCTGGTCCAGACGCTGAATGACCGCCGGGACCACTACTTAAAGGGGCACTTAAAGGACCTGATGATCGAAGAAATCGCCGGTCACCAGTGGGGGATCGTCTACGCTAGCGACTACAAGTCCGAGATTGCCCACCGGCTGATGGAGGAAAACCCGGAGGTCGACGCGGCGATGGTCGTCGCTCCCACCAGCGTTTCCCTGCGGTCCAACGGCAAGGTTGACGTGGCCCAGTTTGCCGAGCAGTACTTCCGTGGCGGTGGTCACGCCGATGCCGCCGGCGGCCGCTTGGACGTTAACCTGATCCAAGTCGGAGAGCAAGCGGTGATCGACTTCGTCAAGGAAAAGATCGCCAACCAAGCAGAAGAAGCCAAGGAAGAAGAAACCACCCTCGCCGACAGCCTCGACCCGGAGCTGGCGGCTAAGATGGCGGCGCTGTTTAAGAAGAAGTGATAAAAATAAGAGTGTACCCTTTTAGGGCACTCTTATTTTTATTGGACGATATATATGATAATGAAGTTAATTAGGGACGAAAAAGTTAAGTATCTTTTTTGGGGAGTAGCAACTACTGTTTTTTATTTTGTTTTTCGTTTTATTGTTAATGTGCTGACAAATAATCCAACGATTGCTGCATTTTTAGCAGAAGTAGTTACGATTATTTTTGCATTTTATGTTAATAGGACGTTCGTTTTTACAAACCAAAAGTCAACCTCACTTACCTACCAATTAATGTCTTTTTTTGCTGGACGGGTAATTGTTGCTGTTTTTGATATTGTTGTAACCTACGTAACGATCGAAAAGTATCATTCCTTTTTTATCCGTTTGCTTGGGTTGGATAAACTTAACTATCATTTTCTACGAAGCATCTGGGGAACTTACTTTTTTGTAACTCCATATCAGATAAATAATGTAATTTGGGTAGTTATAATTCAGATATTCGCAATTATCTTTAATTATTTGGTTTCAAAGTACTACTCTTTCAAATGATATGCATAAAAATAGCAGTTACGCGATTCGGCATCGAATAACGTAACTGCTATTTATTTTTGCCTAAAATATAGCACCAACGGCCAGCCAATCAAGAGAATGATCATCCCGACCCAGGCCCGCCAGCCTAGCGCCCAAGAAATTGGGGCCAGACCAGTCTGGTGGGTGGAGAGGTTATAAAGCCCCACCCCCAGCAAGTAAAGCAAGCTGGGCAGGCCCAAAGGCTTTGGCGAGTTTTTTAATCATTGGTGATCACAACCTTGGTGCCTTCCTTGATGTTTTCGTAGAACCACTTGGCGTCCGGCACGGATAAACGGACGCAACCGTGGGAGGCAGCCTTTTTACCAAGTTGTTTTGCTTCAGAAAGTTTGTAATTACCGGATTCATCGGTTGGGACGGAGTGGAAGAGATACTCACCGTGGTTTAACCAGGAAACCCAGTAATGGGCCCCTTCACCACTCTGTTGACTGTAAAAGTAAGTCCCCCGCTCAGCCTGGATGTAATAAGTCCCGGTTGGCGTATCGTTTTTACCGGTCCCGGTTGAGCAATACATCGTGTATAAGACCTTACCGTTATCGATTAGGTAAACCCGCTGTTTCTTCTTGGAAACCTTGATCCACAGGTCGGGGTGGGCGTTGACGTCCGGGTAGGCGACCGTTTCCGATGACTTTTGCCAGTCAATTGGTGTCCGCATGACCGAACTGGTTTCTGATGTACGTGAAGAGCTGGCTTCGTTGGCGACATCGACCCGGTGGTTACCCAAGAGGTTGGCAAACCCGATCGCCACGACTAAGACGAGAGCAACGGCGAGCAGGCCGCGTTTTAATGAAGACCGCATTCTGATCCTCCTTTGATTTTCACTAATAGCTGGATTGTAGCACACTTTCACGAGCGGTGACCACCATCCAGGCAATGGTAACCAAAGTTTAACCAAGTCGTAATCCCGACCGGTCGATCACTTAGTTAACGAAGGGACAATCTGAACGGTGATGAGTTCGGTGTGAAATTAAATTTTTCTCATCGGATCCGTGACGGGGGCCAAGAAAGGACAGGGGGAAGGCCCCGTTAATCAGGAACAGCGGTGGGGAAAAGGTGGTTGATCACAAAGAATATTAAATTATTCTAATTTTAATTAATAACTAAATCGAGTACAATCACAACCACAACCACAACATCTTGTGATCGGAGTGCGATGAATGGCTAAAAAATCAACATCTTGTATATCTCGTTGAGTGGCAACACCCGGGGCTTTGTGCGGCGCGTAACGGACTACTACCAAGACCTGGGGGTGGTGGTGAATTCGATTAACGTCCGTGAGAAACCGGACCGCCAAAAACTGACGGTGCCCTTCGTGACGATTTTGCCGGCCTTTTTAAACGGTGGCAACGGTCGCGATAACGGCTACAGCGAGATTTTATCACCGGCGCTGGGCCACTACCTCGCCTACGAAGGCAACTACCACCGCTGTTACGGGATCATTGGCAGCGGCAACCGTAACTTTAACCGCCAGTTCGCCCTGACGGCTAAGCAGTACGCCAAGCGGTTCGGTTTTCCCTACCTGACCGACTTTGAACTGCGGGGCAGCGACAACGACATCACCCGGATCGGCCAACTGCTACTGGAACGGTCCCAGGCCTTTGAGGAGGAACAAGCATGACAGAAGAACGAACGGATCCACAATCCTATTTTTACTACAACAATCTAGTTAACATCCCGGAAAATGGCTCGATTGCCGTCCACTACGATCAGGACGCCTTAAAGGCCTACTTTAACGACCACATCATTCCCCAAACGGTTTGCTTTCAAAGCCCCGCAAAACGGCGGGCGAAGCTGGTCGCTGACGACTACTTGGACGGGGCGGCGGACCCAACAAGAAGAGGCGGCCTTAAACTTGATCACCTTCACGGAGTCGGTCCACACCAAGGCGGTGACGACGATCTTCCGCCGCTTGACCGATGAAGAAACCACCGCTGTTTATTACGCTGGGGCTGATGGTCAGGCACCCCTTCAAAAGGCGCTGACCGACTTAACGAAGGAAATTGCGGGTGACGACCTAATGCGCCGCGGCCTCTTTTTGATCGCCGACACGGTCCTGTGTGCCGGTTTTGACTGGGCGGTCCTGACCCAGCCGGCCCTGGCCCAAACTAACCAAATGCTGAAAAATATTTTGACCGGGAACCTGATCTTTCGTGACTACCTGGCTTACAAATTCCGCCAGGGGATGGCTGAGCTGCCCTTTGCGAAACAAGAGGCCCTGGTAGCGCAACTAACGAAGGGTGCACAATCGTTAATCAAGCTCGCCTACCAGCAAAACGAGGCCCTGTTAGAAGACGCCGGGGCGGCTAACGACTTGGTTGACTTCCAGTGGCGGATGCTCTTGGTGGCCCTTGGCCTGGGTGAACAACCAGCCGAAAGTGGCCCGGTATCCCACCAAATCGACCAACTGGCCAACCAGGCCCAACAAGTGACGGTGGTTGAAACGATCAAAGACGCCGACGCCACCGAGTTCATGAGCGATGACGATTACGATTTTTAGGAGGAGACAATGGCTTATACAAGCGTAAATTGGAACGTCGAAGAAGACGAATTTGACGAATACGTCTGGGACAAGGCAACCGCCCAGTTCTGGCTGGACACCCGGGTGCCGGTTTCAAACGACCGCGGCGATTGGCGAACCCTAACCGACAGTGAAAAGGGGGTCACCAACAAGGTCGTCGGGGGCTTGGCCTTGCTTGACACCCTGCAGTCAGAAGAGGGGGTCAACGTGATGCGAGAGGACGCCCGGACCCGCAAGGAAGTTGGCGTGATCAACGATTTCTTGATGATGGAATCGATCCACGCCAAGAGTTACGGGACGATCCTGAGCACTTTAAACGATCAAAAGACGATTGACGATACCTTCCACTGGATGAATAATGATCCGCGGGTGCAATACAAGGTTCGGCGCATTAACGAGATTTACCAAAGCGGCAACAACCTAGAAAAGAAGGTCGCCTCGGTCTTTTTGGAGGGGATCTTGTATTATTCCAACTTCTTCACCCCGCTGTGGTACCGGGGTAACAACAAGTTGGCCAACCTTTCAGAGGTCATCAAGTTGGTGATCAGAGACGAATCGGTCCACGGTACCTACCTGGGTTACAAGTTCCAACAGGCCTTTGCCGAACTGCCCCCGGATGAGCAAACCCGCTTCCGGACCTGGATGGCTGACCTCTTAGCTGACCTGTTGGAAAACGAGTTCGCCTTTACCGAGGTCGTTTACGCTCCCATTCAGATGGTCGAGGATGTCAAACAGTTCGTCCGCTACAACGCCAATAAGGCGATGAACAACATGGGCTTTGCCGCCATCTTTAACCACGCCGCCATTGAAGACATTAACCTGATCGTGATGAACGGGATCTCGACGGAAACGGCCAACCACGACTTCTTCTCCCAGGTTGGGGCCGGCTACTTGATGGGCAACGCCGAGGCGATGTCCGATGAGGATTATGATTTTTAGGAAGTGTAACCCAACCGATAAACAAAAAAGCACCCCACGGGGTGCTTTTTTGTTACTGGGGTTGAGAAATCCTTCCCAATCCCTAATTTGATTTTTGCCTATTCCACAGATAACGTGTGCCCAACCACAGGCCTAGTACCTAAGTCTGGCCGCAGAACATCGCTGACGCGCTAACCTGCGTCCTATCCTTAGTCATACAGCCTGTATCGGAGGTGGGGTCGCACTTCTTATTTACTTAACCGGTAGTCTGCCTGATCGGTACCACCCGGTTCGTAGGCCCGCATCCCCATCGCCGCCCGGTAGAGGGCCCGTTCAAAGGACTGGACGGAAAATGAGGAGGTATTGGTAAACGGCAGGTCGTACTTCTTGGCAATCTCGGCGGCCGACCAGGAGGTGGCGTGCTTGCTGTAGGCGGCGATCATCACAATCAGGTCGACGCCCTTAAGTTGGCGTTCCATCAGGCGCTTTTTGGAAATAAAGCTATCCACAATCCGTGGCTTACCGTTGTAACGCTTGACGATCCGTTCAAAGAGGACGTGGTTTTGCCCGCGCCCCACGATGATGGCGACCTTTTTCCCCTTCAGGTCCAGGTCGTAAGTCGGCTTGGCCGCTGGTTTGGGCTTGGCAACTTGTTTTGGCGCCGGTTTTGCCTGCCGGATTTGACTGGCGATCGTTGGCTTGGCACTAGCTTCGACCGGGTAGTGCCAACGGATGTGGGGTTCAAAGGGGTTAACGTCGGCGGGTTGCCCCGTGTACCAGGCTAGTTCAACGATGGAGCCTTCGTTGATCTCCATCCGTTCGATACTAAGCGTTTCCACTTGGTAACTCGTCTGTTGGCCATTGATGACGAGGGGAGCGCCGCTAACGTTTTGGCGGACGACCAGTTGGCCCAGACCCAGCTTTTCGACCTTCCCGTAATCGAAGGTGGCAATGGTAGAAGTCGGCACGTCCTTAGCGTGCCCCACCACCTTCTTGATTAGTAGGGTGCCGTCGCGGTGGCCGGGCGTGGCGACCACTTCGTCACCGTGTTGAATGCCAAACTGGCGGACAAGCGGTTCGGTGATGTGTTCGATATCTTGGTGATCGGCGTCCATCAGCATGGCCCCGTTCAGTTGCCGCCGTACGAGGTAGTGGTGGGCCTTTAATCGTGGTTGCTTAGCCGCCTGGCGTTCCTCTTTGGCGACTGAGGCGGCAAACAGTTCCGTGAAGCTGGGTTCTGCTGGGGCGGACTTGGCGGCCGGTGAAGGAGTCATTGGTGCCGTTGAGGCAGGCTTGGCTGGCGCTGGGTTTACCGGCGCTTCCTTAACTGCTGGCCGGGCCGTTTTAGCTGGGGTGACTTCCTTAACTTCCGGCGCGTTTGTTGGCTCCGCCGTTGGTGCCTGCTCCTTGACCAAGTTGGTGATGGCGCCGTGCAGGCTGGCGGTCACCTTTTTTAGCCGCTTTAGATGGCTCTTGGCCAGGCCCAGTTCGCCGGCCAGGGCCTCCTGGTCTTCTTTGCTTAGGTCGTCAATTAGGGCGGTGAGCCGTTTTTCCACCGGAGCGAAGTCCACCGTGGCCAGGGGATCTTTGACCAGCTGGTTTAGGCAGCCGTCAAAATCCAGGATCAGGTTTTTGATGGTTTGGTGGGCGCTGAACTGTTCACCACTGTATTTGACTGGTTCAAGGTCGTCTTGACCCGTGGGTTGGTTTAACGAGGGGGCTGGGGTGACCTCTGGTTCCGGCGTCACGGCAACTGGTTCCGGCGTCACGGCAACTGGTTCCGGCGCCGTTTCTGGCTGGTCCTCCTCAACTGGGGCAACGTCGGCCGTCAGTGGCGTGGTGGCCGTTTCTGTTGCCGGAGCACTAGCGTCTGCGGTAGTTTTCGTGGGTGTTTGTTCAATCAGGTTCGCCAGCGCGCGCAAGGCGGCTGGTCCGTTGGTTAGCTCGGGGACTTGGCTCCCAAAGCTGTTCAGGACGGTTTGTAAGTCCTGGCGGTAATCGTACATTTTAAATCCTCCCGTGGTTTGATTAACCGGCGTACATCCCCAATGCACGGCTAATCAAACGAAAAATTAATCAGTAGTTTCGTACCTTCTATCTTACCGGACTTTGGGGGTGATGAAAAGGGAAGTGCTCCCCAACCTAGTGCAAACAAAAAGGCTGGGAGCAGGTAACGGCTCTCAACCTTTTTAAATGTTACAGAGATAACGTGCTCCTCAACCGCAGGCCTAGTGGCTAAGCACGGGCAAAGAACGCCGCCTGGGGCCGCCAACCATTTACCCTAGCTTAGCCCACGGCCTGCCCATGGTTGGTCCACACTTCCAATAACGTGCTCCCCAACCGCAGGCCTAGTGGCTAAGTCTGGCCGGAGAACGACGCCAGGGCGTCAACCCCCGTCCTATCCTTAGCCCACGGCCTGCTTTACGGTTGGGTCGCACTTCTTTTTATAAATCCAACAACTGTTCAGGGGAAGTCAGCATGAAGTCGGCGTCGGCCAGCTTAGCCTTATCGCCGGAGCCGTACAAAGCGGCGGCAAACTTGATCCCGGCGGCGTGGGCGGCTAGTAGGTCGTTAACCGTGTCACCGACGTAAACGGCTTCGCTTAAGTCGGTGTTACCCAGGCGCTTTAAGGCGACTTGGATCATGTCCGGGGCCGGCTTACCGTGTTTGACGTCATCAAAGGTGACCGCCGTCTTGAAGTTCTTGGCAAAGGCAAACTTAGCGGCGATGTGTTCTTGGTATTCGGCGCCTAACTTAGAAGTCGCCACGGCTAGGGACGTTCCCGGCCGGTTAGCTAACTTGGCTAGCGTGTCTTCTACGCCCGGGAAGATCGTCGTCCGGTCCTCGCGTTCGTAAGAGAGCTTGAACCAGTCGGCTAAAATGGCCTCGTGCTGGTCTTCCGGGATCTGGGAGATGACCAGGGCGTCCTTACCGGTGATCCCAAAGAGGTCGTGCTTCATGCGTTCGGCCTCTTCTGGCGAGTAGGTGTAACCGTACTTGGCCAAGACGTCAATCATGGCCGGCATGTACATTTCGTAGGTGTTGATCAGGGTGCCGTCAACGTCGAAGATGAAGTTTTTCATTGCTGTTCCCCCAAATGGTGTTTACTTGTTAAAGGTGTCCGCTTCGACCTGGCGAATGAAGTCGGCCAGGTGCTTGTAGTAGACATCTGGGTTGTCGATCATGTGGTGGTGACCACCGTTTGGCGTGGTGACCAGCTTGGAGTTTGGAATCAGGCTGGCCATCGTTTCAGCCGTTTGGAGTGGCATCGTTTCGTGTTCCCCAAAGGTTAACAGGGTTGGCACGGTGATCTTTGGTAATTGGTCGCGGAAGTGCCAGTCCTTGAGCTTACTGGTAATGACGAATTCGTTGTCCCCTTGGAAGGCGTTGTAAACGGCGGTGCCGCCCAAATCCTTAACGTGGTACAGGCGGGACGGTTGCTTACGGTCAACGAAGTTTTCGTTTAAGACCTGGACGTCTTGTTGGTAGCGGTCGTTGTCGTAGTCGTTGTTTTCTTCGCACTTCTTCATGAAGACGACTTCTTCGGCCGGCAGGACTTCTTCGCGGCATTGGTTAACGTGGGCAACGTATTCGTCGATTTCGTCAACCATGGAGGAGATGATGGCTCCCTTCAAGTGGGCGCCGTACTTAACCGAGTACTCTTGGACCAAGAGCCCACCCCAGCTTTGGCCGATCAAGTAGAAGTTGTCGATGCCTAGCTTTTGGCGGACTTCTTCGACTTCATCCAAGAAGTATTCGTAGGTCAAGTACTTGTCGGCGATCGCCGGGTTTTGGTAGTCCGGTTGGTCGGAGTACAGGGAGCCCAGTTGGTCGTACATGTGGACTTGGACGTTTAAGCCCTGCTTTTGCAGTGGGCTCTTGTATTCGTGGTTACCACCGGGGCCACCGTGCAGGGCCAAGAGGTGGATGGTACCTTTCCCTTGGGTGTTGGTCCACAGGTGGTAGCCGTTATCAAGCGTCAAAATCGTAGTGCCTTGTTTCAAAATTTTCAACTCCCATTCTCTTTGCGTCATCAACTAACGGTTTCCATTGTACCGCAAACTTCAAATAGTTGAAAACGGTCGCTAGGCAAAGTCGGCCGGGAGCCGGAGCTCGACCGTGGCCGGGTCAATCGTGTAGGTGGCCTCTTCGTTGCCCCGCACCGTCATCAAGTAGTCGGTGGCAAAGAGGATTAACTCCAGCTGGTGGCCGTCCTCTAAGTGGTGGTAGACCGGCTGTAGGGGCAGGGTTAGGGTGACGGTTTGGTTTGGTTGGTAGTCGTCCGGTTTGGCGAGGCTGTGGCGGTTTTGCAGGTTAAGGTGGCCGTAGGAGATGACGTGGTAGTCGCTCGGCTCCTTTTCCAACTTGAACTCGCGCAGGTCATCGTACTTCCATTGGTAGCCCAGCGGAATGGCGTTTTTGCCCAACAGGACCGGGTTCTTGGTCAAGCGGCGGGCGATCCCGCGGTCAACTAGGTACGCCGATAAGAGGCCGTGGTCGAGGTTGGTGGCCACGTCAACGGTCAGCTGCGGGGGACCGCGTAAAACCAGGTCGCCGGCCATTACCTCGGTGGCAAAGTGGGCCGAAAACTGGCCGTCGTCGTTTAACAGGGCGGTTTGCCACTTGGCGGGGTGGGCGCACCAGTCTTGGTAGGTGGCGTCTGCTTGGTGGTCGTTGAAGGTGATGGGGCTGGCTGAAGTAGCAGCGCCCTTCACCAGTTGGTGGTCGGCCACGTGGTAGGTAAAGTTCATCCGGCCGTCCCATGCCTGAGCGACTTGCCAGTTGTCTTCCTGGCGGTTGTCTTCGAAGAGCACCCGCGGTAAGACTTGATCGGCGTCGTTTTTGACGCCCCACAGCTTATCGGCCAGCCACAGGTTAACCATTTCGCTAAAGTCCAGGGAGGCAAAGGCATTGATGTAGATGTGTTGACCCTGGTGAAGGATCAGGTGGGCCGGGTGGTCGGCCGCCTTTAAGTAGTCGTCTAAGGCCTTAACGTGAACCGGCTTGACGTTGGTGTCGTTTAGGCCGTGGACCATCATCACGGCCGCCTTAATGCCGGAGAAGTGGGGGTGGTAATTGCGCTGGGCCCAAAAGTCGTTGTAGTTACCACTCTCCCGGTCTTGGGCGGCGGTCATTTTCTGGAGGTACTTTTGGTTGGTGCTTTCGATGTGTTGGTAGTCGGCGGCGGACTTGGTGCGGCTGAAGGTTTCGGCCGCTAAGACGTCGGCGTC
>OBUX01000580.1_pt1 | contig 9779 bp, 7 predicted proteins | sample 1501181 | NCBI WGS metagenome assembly OBUX01 (sample SAMEA2579935, study PRJEB22360) | human gut metagenome | biome: human gut; feature: human-associated habitat; material: faeces | place: Denmark | collected 2008/2010 | reverse complement strand
ACTGCTCCATAATTCGGGATATTATGAATCGACCCCATCCATAATGTAAAAAAATTGCGCGCGCCCATTGTCCGTTGTTTCGGGCTACTTGGCAACAAATCCTCATTGTAGCCACGTGCTTTCATCGCTGTTTCTTCTTGAGCTGTTACTTGAGACACATTTTTCTCCACGACAAACTCTCCTTTTTATTAAAAATTTTTTTCTATTAAAACACCCTGCCTTCTCTTTTTTGTCACTTTTGCACAAACATGCGTACTACTCTCATCACACAAATTGTAAGCGCTTTTTATAACAAGAATCATTAGTTACCCCAACTAAATAACAAACGATTCTTTGTTCACTTTGAACGAAAAAATAGCAACCTTTTTTATATCGTCCTCTCACTCTAGAAAGTAAGAAACAAATCTTTTTATTCACATATTATGTACAACTTCTCTTTTTCAATGCTAAAATACGCTTATTATTAAAAATGACATAAATAAATTATACAGTTAAATGAAATCCAGCACAACGTTTTTTAATCAAAAACACACAAAATAGATAAACTGAAGTGGATTTTCAGGAAGAGACCCATCCTGAAAAAAGACACTGACAAAAGAGTTTTCTCACAAGATCGACAACTTTTCACAGATTCAAAATCTTCTTTTTCAATTTTTACGTTTTTAAAAATAACATTTTGAAAATAAAAAATGCTTAATTTTAATCAAAAAAATAAACAAAGATTTCTGATTTTATCAGAAATCTTTGTTTCTAAATTTTCTTGCTATAATTCCTTTAACAAAATAAAATCCGTCTGTTCATCGTCTCCCATAAAAAATGAATGTTGACTGTAATAGCGGTAGCCAATCGTTTTATAAAATGCCCGCGCCGCATCATTGTGTTCCCAGACACCTAGCCACAGTGCGTTTTTACCAAATTCACGAGCTTTCTCTTCCGCCAGTTCTAACAATTGTGTCCCCAGCTTCTTTCCTTTAAACGCAGGCAAAATATACAATCGCTCAACCTCGAGCTTTTCTGGCCCCATCGGTTCCGTTTGTGCCCTCTCACGATTTAATTTCATGTAGCCAGCTAATTGATTATCGACAAAGATAAAATAAAAGTCAGAGTGGGGATTAGCCAATTCCTTTTGTAATTTTTCTAAATTGTAGGCTTCTACTAAATAGGCTTGCATATTTTCTGGGGTATTATATGGTCCGAAAGTATCTGTATAAGTTTCAATGCTGATTTCTTGTAACGCTGGTGCATCTTCTATTGTTAATTGTTTTATTTCTCCCATCAATCAGTCGTCCTTTCCTTAATAATTTCGAGTGTTCCCTTTTTTGACAAATTCCCAATCTTCGCTGACATTTTTACGCATCCGGACTAAGTAATCTGCCAATTGTGAAATTTCCACTTCTGACAAGCCTTGCAAAGCAACTTGATTCGAGTGTTGATTTTCGCGCACAATGATTGGATAAACGTTTTTCCCTTTTTCTGTGGCATAAATCCGCTTAATTTTTTTGTTGCATCTTCTTGACGATAAATAAAGCCTTGTTCTTCCAAACGCTTAATCGCCCGCGCTGCTGTGGTTCGATCAACTTTAATCAGTTCGGCGATCTTTTCTTGGATAATTCCAGGATTTTCACAGACCCTGACCAAATAAAGATATTGTCCTCGTGTTAAAGATAATTCCTTAAATTCAATATTACTGATTGAATCTAAGGCCCGCGCAATCATGCCAATTTCTCTTAAAATATCTGTCACTAGGACACTTCCTTTCGCTAATATTTTATGATTGTCATTACTTTAACTTATTTTTGTTGCAAATGCAACAAAAATAAGTATAAAAACTACAGATTTAAACAATTTGAGCATTTGTGAAAATAAAATAATTATTCCTTTTGTTATATTAACAAGTAAGATAAAATTAGTTATAGCGTCTATAGGAGGAATAGTATGAAAAAATTATTTTGTGTTATTTTAGTTATTTTTTTAACAGGTTGTAGTTCTCAAAAAGCGAATGAACCTAAAAAACAAGAAAATTCTACCAATCATACAACATCAATGAAAAGCAGTACTAATCATTACAGTTCTAGCACAGAAACAAGCTCTAATAATAAACTAAAAAAAACTTCAGAAAGTGCCAGTACCGCTCAGGCTTCGTCAAAGTCTAAAAATGAAGTATCCACAAATGTCGAAGAAACAAATTCTTTAGAAGCAACACCTTATGCTGTCGATCTTAGTAGTTTAAACAATCCACTCGTATTTAATTTTAAAGGAATGAATGTGCCAACTTCAATTACGTTAGAAAACTTAAATTCAACACCAACTGCTACCTTCCGAACTAAATTGTTTGGGGCTGAAAATGGTCAAGTGAAAGAAGCCATTAATAAATATGAGCTATCTATAAATACAATTCCTACAAAAGAGATTAGAATATTTTCAGCGGCCGATAACAGTATTCGCACCGTTAAAGTAAATACAGAATTAATTTTAGGAACTAATATTTCTTCAAACGATGAACAAAATAGATCGGGCACTTTATACTTATTCAACAATAAAAATGGTTCGAAATCTTTAATCACTCCTAACTACGCAGGCAATGTTACGGATGATCAAAAAGACGTTATGTTAGAAGTAATTCAATAAATAACCTAAAAAATAATAAAGAGAAAACTTCATACTTAGAAGTTTTCTCTTTATTATTTTTTAGGAACTCCTCTAGAAACTCGTTTTAGTCCCCACTTATTTTTCTTATTTCTTCACCCATTAAGCCCGCGATAGAAAATAGAACATTTCATTTAAAAATGAATTATTGTTCTGCAACATGCACCGTTTGTAAAAATTCTGCGACTGAGAAATGGTATTCTTTCTCTTGATTTCCTTGAATGGTTCGAATCATTTTCTCAACTTCTGGTTGCAGAGCGGCAAACTGAACTTGTTGTCCGCGACCTTCTGCTGCGAGACAAAATTCTTCTAAAATATCTAACGCCGTACTATCAATGCTAGGAACTCCTCGCATTGAAAATACTACACCACTTTTTGTTTCCAATTGCAGTAACGTTTGTTTCAATCGTTCAGAAGACATGAAAAATAACGGGCCACTCAAATAAACCACCACCCAATTTTCCGTACAATCGGTCGGTACTAGCCCCATTCTTGACCAATCAACTTCCTCGACATTAATCGTAATCACGGCACTTTTCGCAATGAAAAACAGGCAACCCGCTAAGACCCCTAAAACAATCGCTAAACTCAAGTCAAAAATAACGGTCGCTACCATCGTTAAAAAGAATAAACATAAGGCTGTGTGGAAACGTTTCTGGAAGAATTCTTTAATCACCGACCATTCATTCATTCGCCACGCTGTCACCACTAAAACACCAGCTAACGCAGGCATGGGAATTTTAGACATGACTGGCGATAAAAGCAACATCGATAACAATAAAAAGACCGCATGAAAAATACCCGCTAAACGTGTTTGCGCACCAGATTTAATCACTACGCTCGTCCGGGCAATCGCTGCCGTCGCAGGCACGCCACCGAAAAATGGCAAAATTAAGTTGCCAATTCCTTGTGCCACTAGTTCCTGATTACTGTCTAATGGTTTCCCTGTCATGCGACCAGCCGAAGCGCCACAAAGCAAACTTTCAATCATACCTAACATAGCAATGCTAATCGAAGGCACCAAAATATCCTGAAACGCACTTAATTGAAGCGAACCAAGTTCCAAACGTGTATCACTAAAAATACTTGTCGGAATTTTCCCTACAGTGGCCACTGGCAGTTGAAAAACCACTGTTGCTAACGTAGCTAAAATAATCATCACCAATGAAGCTGGTATCATCGCATTCCACTTTTTCGGAAAGAATACTAATCCAAGCACCACTAAAATCGACATAACCGTCGTTGGTATACTTAAATCAAAGCCCAATGAACGATAACTGCTGATTTTCTCAATTAAATTGTGTCCTTCTGAACGAACCCCAAAGAAATTATCAAGCTGCCCCAACGCAATAATAATAGCAATTCCTGAAGTAAACCCGGTAATGACCGGTGACGGAATAAAAGAAGTCAAGCTCCCTAAACGCAAAATCCCTGCCAAAAGCAAGAAAATTCCCGCCAAAAAGGTGGCCAACAAAATCCCTTGCATGCCATGCACTGCCGCAATTGACATTAAAATAGCTGCCATCGCACCTGTTGGTCCTGAAATTTGATAAAACCCACCCGAAAGGCTCCCAATCACAATTCCAGCGATAATCGCCGTGATCATGCCAGCTGCTGCAGTGGCGCCGCTAGAGACCCCAAACGCTAACGCTAACGGCAACGCGACGGCTGCGACAGTCAAACCTGCCAAGAAATCTTTTTTCAATTTTTTTTGATTATACCCTTTAAATTCATCCCTTATCATTTGTGTGTACTTTTTAAACATTCGCATCCTCTTTTCATGAAATTTCCATTCTAAAGATATCATATTTTCGGAAAGATAATAAGGTGTTTTGTGAAGGAAATCGCTAAAAAATTTTTTTCACCTCATTTAGACAAAATTGTCTAATATTTTAAGAATTTAGCCACCGCTGTTTCCTAGAGTATGATATGCTTAACTAGTAAACAGGCTTCACAAACTTACATTAATTGGGGGAAACTATTATGTGTACAGGCATCAAGATTATTTCCAAAACAAATGATATTTTTTATGGACGTACGATGGATTTTACGTTTGACTTTTTTGGCAACGAAGATCCAATTGCACCAAAAATCCCTACTCTAATTGCTCAATTTCCAAAAGGTACAGTTCTAAATAGCCAACTAAATCCTTGGACGGCAAAATATTCCTTTATGGGACTAGCAATGTCAGGCACAGATCAACCAGCGAACGATGGTAAAACCGTCAGCCTTGCTATCACAGATGGTATCAATGAAGCCGGCTTATCTGGTGATATTCAATATTTAATGGAATCTTCAACAGCACCTGCTGAAAGTTTAGCAGATCGTGGTTTAACACCTCATATTGCAGAAGAAGTTCTCGCTTATATTTTGAGTAATTTTGAAAGCGTTGACGAAGTAAAAGTAGCTTTTGAAAAAATCGGCCTGTTAGATCAAAAATTCCAACTTGATTCATTGGGGGAAGTTCATTTTACCTTACACTGGACCATTAATGATAAAAATAATAATAGTATTGTTTTGCAACCAACAGATAACGGAGCGTTCGTCATTTATGATTCGATTGGCGTAGTCACAAACAGCCCAGAATACAATTATCATTTAACCAATGCACGAAACTATATCGGAATGCGCAACTACGCTATTAAAGAACCTTACACTTTAAAATCAGGCGCAATACTTGACCCAATTGAAGGTGGGACTTCTTACGGACTATTAGGAATCCCAGGAGACTTCACTTCGCCGTCACGCTTCATTCGTGCGTTATACTATTCTGACAATCTCCAAGAATTTGATAGCTCTGAAGGGATTATGCAACTCTATCGCGCCTTCCAAACAGTGATGATTCCTCGGGGAATTGGCCATTTAGGTCAAAGTAATTCTCTGTCTGATTTCACACATTATTGGTCAGGATATGATGTGACTAATCTAACCATGTATGTCCAACCAGAAAGTACTACCTCATTTACAAAATACACTTTGGATCCAGCTTTAACAGAAGTTACTACTTTTGCTGTTTCTAACGAGCTACTACTAACAGATTTAAATCAATAAAAACACAAACAACGTCTCTGACCAGGTAATTGGTCAGAGACGTTGTTTGTTCATTTTTCAGATAATGCGTTATACAACGGCGCTAATTCTTGAAGCGCCTGACAACTTTTTTCTTCAATCGTTTCAAGCTTTTCCGTCGCAAACCACAACTTACCGATCTGAAATGAGCGATTGCCTATCCGCTCTTCTAGAATTTTCCGTTGTTTTTCATCTGCTAAATAATCTTTTAAAGGCAAATGGTCCACTAGTTCATGCTCCTCCTGCGGCCAAATATAATAGCCTTCGCAGTCGATGGTTTGACTCCAAGCTTCTAAACGATTAAGCAATTGATTGTAAGCGACGACTGAGCCTGCCCGCTCCTCACTTTTGTAATGTTGAAACATCAAATATACTTGAAATTGCTTTTTATTTAATAACAATGCCAGACAAGCATTTTCCGCTTGACGTTGCTCACTGCGATACGCAACCCAGAAATGACTGCGTAAATTCCAGCCGTTGGTCCAGCTTTCGATTTTCGGCTTAGTGATGCCGAGTTCAGCTGGTAAACCTTGAGCGATTGCGAGGTTTAAGGCTTTCCACTTTTCCCAATGTTGCTTGTAGTTTTGCTTTAAAGCATCGATTTCTGCTGGTGTTTGTTGCTCTTTGAGTTGTTTAAATGTGAAGATTTCTCGGTTGAACAGATTGAAGTCTTGATGGGTTAGGTTCATTTTATTCCCTCTTTTTAGTATCTTCTAGTTACTCTTAATAATTTTATTTTTCAATAGCCATTGTAAAAATAACACAAGGACTACAACTGGCCAAAGCGTGATTGGGAAAAAGAGCCCCACAAAAATGCCTGGTACAAGAATCGTTCCTAAGATTTGGGTTGTTAAACTCGTAGCAAAAATTGCGACAACAAAAAGCGAGTCAATTGTTGGGAAAAATTGTGCGACCGCAAACCCGATTAAAATAGCTGAAAAAACGACGGGAAAAATATCGCCACCTATCCAACCTGTCTGTAAACAAACTTGTAAAAATACTAGTTTCATTATCGCAGCGACCACCAAGATATACCAGGCTTGTTGACTACCAAAACTAGGAACTAAATGCATAAAAGATTGTCCTGAAAATAGTAATCTTGGCATTAAAATAACAAAAAGAAAAATACAGGCTGCACCAAAGCTTACCAGTATGCTTTGCTTTTCTTCAAAAGGTTGGCATAGTTTAGCCAGAGCAGCTTTCAACCATTGATAGGCGTTACCAATCACAAAAGCAGTTAATAAAGCGGGTAAAATCAGCCATAACGAAGCCATTTCAATTTTTCCAGTTCCTAACTTCGTAATAAACGATGGGTGTCCCACCAATTTCATTAAAAAGGTAAACACCACCAACCCGTTCACAATAAATAACCCGTTCATCACTTGTTTCAGTTTCTTTTTATCTACAGGAGCGAGCATCGTATCGTAGCGCTGAACAAACTGTTGCGGATGCAGCAAGCGCTGAATTTTTGTCCAAAATACTTGCTGTTCTTGCTCGTCATAATGAAAATAAAGGTATCGTAACTTATCAGATTGCCAGACTGACAACGAAATAATTGCTCCCAACAATGCAGCTTCAGGACCGACACCAGCCCCGAAAATTAAAATTACCAAGGCGGCCAATAAATTTCTAAACACACCTGAATAATCGACCGATTGTTTCGCCTTCAATTCTGTCAGAGCCTCATGCGCCGTTTGTGGTATTTGCCCGAAGCGTTTCTTCAGATAACTCAATACCAACGCTCCTAGCACACACAAGACAAAATAATAGAGAATTGGCCATTTCATTTGCGCTGGCAACACTTCCCAGAGCAGAGTCGTTAGCTCTCCTTCAATGATTAAAAATGCTCCTGAAATTCCCGCGATGATACTACTTAAAAATAACCCACTGACGATAATTGTCCACATTTTTCTGTTACGCATACTTCCTCCAAATGATAGTTGTTTCTTTTATAGTAGCAGATAGTTAGTGGTTTGTGTTTGAAGATTTTGGGAAGGATTATTTGAGATATTAATTTTCTAAATAATCAACAGGTCGCATATACTACTTTCAAACATATTTATGATTTAATTGGAATCCTATCCAATATTATATATATCAAAACGGAGAGAAGAACTTCTCTCCGCTAAAACTTAAACTTCTCTAATATTTCTTATTTCCTTTGATTTTTGATTATTATTTTACATATTAATTGTAGAAAGCACATCAATAAAAAATTTCTTTAACTACTATTAAGTAAATTATTCAACTCCAAGTGCTTTAAAGACAGCATCTTCTGGTGAATTATAGAAAACAATATTAAAAGTCGACATTAGCTCTGGAGGGACTGTAGCTAAGTCAGCTGCATTAGCCATCGGAACCAGCGCTTTCTTAGCACCCGCATCACGAGCCACTTGCATCATATCTGCTAAGTTGGTAACTCTAACTAAAGTGCCACCAATCGTTATATCACCAAATACGGCTATACTGGAGATTACTGGCTTGTTCAACGCCACTGAACAAAGTGCAATCATTGTTGGTAAAGTCAGAGACTCTGGATTTCCGACACCATTCAGATCTTGGGTATTGAATACAAAGTCATGACTGGCAATGGATATGGATGCACTAATCGAAGCAGCATTAGCACTAAGATATTTATAAGCTGAATAAGTTTTTTCTTTGGCTGCAGAATCACTACCTAATCCAGTCGCTTTAAATTTACCATTTCCAGAAATCATTTGAGTTTCAAATTTAAATACGCCCACTCGTCCACTAGCCCCACCTGAAACAGCATGTACATGTCCTGGTTTCCCAATACCTTCAGGAATTAGTGTGCCACTTCCTTGTTCTGGGACAGAAACATATTCTTCTCTATTTTCTTCTAAATCAATATAAGATAAGTTAACATCAAAGAATTCCATTCCACCAATTTTTTTAAGCTGTTCTTTCACTCTTCGTCTCATTTCAATAGAAAATTTAAGTACTTTTTCTACCTCTTCTTTTCCAAATTCCCCATGAGGATATACTAGTTTGATAAGTCCAGAAAACATCTTTTTAACAGCAATAGTATCACGTTGATTTAGTTGTGAACCTAGCTTAAAATAGTTATCAATTGCATCACTATAAGTTGTCTTACGTAATTCTCGCATCACTTCTGAATAGTAATCTGTTATAAAACCATAATCATTCGTAAAAAAATCTGGCCGGTATTTAGGAATTTCCCATCCTGGTAAGTAACAATGCATACGATCTAAAAATGCTGAATCAGATCGCATTTTTTCTGGGAAAGGTTCAAATAAATTTGAAGTTTTTAAGATAACATCTACACTTTGATTGATATTTCCTACAAATACCATCGATGCAGATGCATTTTTTTCTTCTTTACCACGAGCAAATGAGCCTGAAGCCATGTAATCCTTCATTATTTGAACTAAATCTCCATCTTTCACGTTAATACCTGCTACCTCGTCAAAAGCCACCGTATCCCACATACCAACTAATCCCATAGATCTTTGAGCCATATTATAAAATAAATTCGCAACAGTAGTTTGTCCACCAGAAACTAAAATAGAGTTAGGCGAGATTTCTTTATAAACATGCGATTTTCCTGTACCGCGTGGCCCTAATTCACATAAGTTAAAATTATTTTCTATCAACGGGACAAGGCGAGCCAAATGTAACCATTTTACACGTTCAGTAAATTGTGTAGGCTCCATTCCAACCGATCGAAGAACAACATCAATCCATTCCTTCTCTGTAAATGCAGCACGACCACGCCTAACTTCTTCAATATCCAAACCAGGCATTTGAATAGGATCAACTTTTTTTGCAATAAATGGTGAATTTCTTTGATCCGTTTCATCATACCAATATTCCATCTGAACGATGCACCAAATCCCACCACCAAGAAGTCGATCATATTTTTTGGGATATTCATCACCAATACGTACGCCAGAAAGTCCTAAATTAGAAAATTCAGCTTCATACTGATCTCGCCGTTCATTTAATGATACCGATACTTTATCAATGACTGTATAGCCACCATTCTCTCGAATTTTTGCTTTTACTTTTTCGGCTTCATCTGG
>OBUX01000575.1_pt1 | contig 9913 bp, 8 predicted proteins | sample 1501181 | NCBI WGS metagenome assembly OBUX01 (sample SAMEA2579935, study PRJEB22360) | human gut metagenome | biome: human gut; feature: human-associated habitat; material: faeces | place: Denmark | collected 2008/2010 | reverse complement strand
AGTCAGATTATTGTTCACTTCGATTCCGCCAACCGCGTTGACTAATTCTTTTAACCCAGCCATATTAATTGAAACATAATGATTAATAGGTATGTTTAAATAGTTTTCAACTGTGTCCATTGCTAAAGATGCCCCGCCAAAAGCATAGGCGTGATTCAATTTATCTTGTTTTCCTTGACCTGGAATATCTACATAGGTATCGCGAGCAAGACTGACTAAGGTTGTTTGCTTGTCACGAGGATTAACTGTTGCAACAATTGTTGTATCCGAACGACCTTGCTCGACACGCCCATCATCGCCTGTATCGATCCCTAATAATAAAACAGAAAAAGGCTCCTTATTGTTTAAATTGACCTGACTTTTTTTAGATCGTTCTACTGTTTCATAGGTTTTATCCATTGATTTAGAAACATCCCAATAAAGTTTTGCTCCCATTCCAACAACTGCAAGAAATAGAACCAAGATAATTCCAAAGATAATGGCAAAAATTTTCTTCCCTTTTGACATATTTTTCCTCCAATAATTTATCACAGGTTGTGATTTTTTTCTTATAGGTTAATCTTACTAATTTTTAGTGAAGAAGTATATAATAATTGTTGAAAGACTATAAAACTTTAAGGTATTTTGCATTATTTTTGCTTAATCTTTTGAAATATCTCAATTCTATTAAAATATGCGAATTAGTATATTACACGTTTTCAAGGTGTTTCATTGTTGATTAATTAGAATTTTAGTGGTATTTTTGTATTTGTAATTAGTACAGATTTTAATCGGAGGTATAACAGTGAGTAAAAAAGGATCAGATATCATAGTAGAAAGTTTAATCAATCACGAAGTGCCCTATATTTTTGGGATTCCCGGTGCAAAAATTGATGGAGTTTTTGATGCATTAGTTGACAAAGGTCCAGAATTAATTTTAGCTCGACATGAACAAAATGCAGCCTTTATGGCACAAGGGATTGGTCGTTTGACGGAAGAGCCTGGCTTAGTTATTGCAACTAGTGGACCTGGTGCCAGCAATTTAGCAACTGGGTTAGTAACTGCGACTGCAGAAGGGGACCCTGTTTTAGCATTGGCTGGACAGGTGAAACGGTCCGATTTGTCAAAATTAACTCACCAAAGCATGAATAATGCTGCATTATTTAGTCCAATAACAAAATTCAGTACAGAAATTCAAGATCCAGAAACATTATCTGAAAATATTGCCAATGCTTACCGTATCGCCAAAACAGCGAAAAAAGGCGCAACATTCTTATCGATCCCACAAGATGTCACAGATAGTCCGGTGACAGGCGAAGCGATTAAGCCTTTGTCGGCTCCGAAACTGGGCCATGCATCAGCAGAAACAATCGCAGCTTTAGCTGAACGAATCAAGCAAGCGAAATTACCTGTTTTACTTTTAGGAATGCGGGCCTCTGCACGAAAAGTTACCGCAGCCATTCGTGAATTGGTTGCTATAACTGGTTTGCCAGTCGTGGAAACGTTCCAAGGAGCAGGCATTATTTCAAAAGAATTAGAAGAACATTTCTTTGGGCGTGTTGGTTTATTTCGAAACCAACCTGGGGACCGTTTGTTAAAAAGAAGTGATTTAGTGATTGCGATTGGTTATGACCCAATTGAATATGAGGCACGTAATTGGAACGCAGAAAAAGATGCGCGCGTTATTGTTATTGATGAAGTTCAAATGGAAATTGATCAATATATGCAACCGGAAGAAGAGCTAATTGGTGATATGTCTAAAAATATTTTGAAATTATCAGAAGCATTTAGTGAACCAATATTAACAGAAGATGCGCAAGATTATTTAGAAACGCTTCAAGAAAAATTAACGATTAAAGAAGTAAAAACAAGTACAATTGAAAATCGATTACATCCATTAGAAATTGTTCAAACGCTTCAAGAAAAAACCACGAATGAAATGACAGTTACTGTTGATGTAGGGAGCCACTACATTTGGATGGCTCGCCACTTTAGAAGTTATGAACCGCGTCATTTATTATTTAGTAACGGTATGCAAACATTAGGTGTCGCTTTGCCTTGGGCAATCTCAGCTGCACTAGTTCGTCCAAATACACAAATTATCTCTGTTTCTGGGGACGGCGGTTTCCTATTTTCAGCGCAAGAATTAGAAACAGCGGTTCGGTTAAAGCAAAATATCGTGCATATTATTTGGAATGATGGTAGTTATGATATGGTTAAATTCCAAGAAGAAATGAAATATAATCGATCCTCTGGCGTAGATTTTGGTCCAGTTGATTTTGTGAAATATGCTGAAGCTTTTGGAGCCAAAGGGGTTCGAGTACATTCACAAGCAGAATTTGCCGCAGCTTTAGAAGAAGGAATGCAAACAGAAGGCCCAGTGATTATTGATGTTCCTGTGGATTATTCAGATAATCAAGAATTAGGTAAAACATTGTTACCAGATCAACTTTATTAGGAGATGGAAAAATGAGCGAACAATATGTTTATCAACATGGTACGCTAGGCGGTTTAATGGAAAGTTTGATGGCAGGAACGGCAGAAATTGGTACGTTACTCACGCAAGGTGATTTTGGAATTGGGACATTAGAAGGCTCAAATGGCGAAATTATTTTATTGGACGGTACATTGTATCATGCAAATCAAACTGGCGAAATTACTATTCTAGAAGGCGAAGAATTAACGCCATATGCCGCAGTTACTCGTTTTCAAGAAGATGGCGCATTCCCTGTATCAACGGAAACCGATGAAAATATTAAAGCACAAATTTTAGAAAAAATTAGTCCTAATTTTTTTGCGGCAATTAAAATTAGCGGTCTTTTTGCGAAGATGCATGTCCGTGTGGCACCTAAACAAGAAAAACCATATCCACCATTTGTAGAAGCAGCACGCAATCAACCTGAATTTACAGCGGAGAATATTCAGGGAACAGTTGTAGGGTTCTTTACACCTAAATTATTTCATGGTGCCTCTGCCGCAGGGTTTCATTTGCACTTTATCAGTGAGGATCACCAATTTGGTGGGCACATTCTTGATTTTGGCATTAAACAAGGGACTGTTTCGTGGATGGAAACAGCAGAATTGCGACAGCATTTTCCAGTTCATGATGCTGATTATCGGAATAAAGAAATTGATATTGCAAAAGCTTTGTCCGCAATTGAAGAAGCGGAATAACTGAATAACAAGGTACATTTCTCTACGCCCATTCAAGTTGACCTAGTTAGTCAACTTGAATGGGCTTATTGCTGTTCGTCGCTTTTTGTTGTTATTTTTCAAAAAAAAATAGTATCCTTTTTATAATAAGCAAATAACAATTGGAAAGGATGGCGTAATGGACACACTTTATAGAAGTTGGCAATTATCTGGTTGGCTCTATCATGATATTTTTGTTATCATTGTAGCAATTATTTTTATAGTAATTAGTGGTATTTTGGTTATTTCCTTAATAAGAAGGCGGAGTACAAGGAGACTGGTTCCCTATGCGTTAATTTTATTGGTTTATCTTGCAGTGGTACATTTTGCTGGTTTAATCTTTTTCGGAATGTTTCGTTCAGTAACGATTGAAGAGAAAAGTGCGACGTTTTATTCTGAAAAAACGAAAGGCTTAACTTCTATAGAGCGAATGATTATTCCAAATGGACGAACGAATGGCATTAGCACCAGTAACTCATTGTTCCAAGTGATTTCTGTTAATAGTCAGACGGGCGAACGAATGTGGAGTAAACGTTTGGGTTGGCGTGATTATTTAATTGGTCAAACAGATCAATATGTGGTTTTGAATAATGCTGATAACGAGGCCATTTACTTACTCGATACAAAAACAGGGAAAAAACAGTTTTCTGAAGCAGATTTAGTGAAGAAATTCCCTGAATTAAAAGACTATTTAAGCTCTGATTTCGTTGATTATCGTTTTATGGATAATCGCTATCTCTATATTTATGGATTAAACAATCGATATTATCAATTAGATTTGAAAAATTGGCAGTTAAAACAAGACCCAACTTTCAAAGAAGTCTTTCAAACACAAGAAGCGCCTAAATGGACGGTAGATTCAAATGAGAGTCAAATTGGTCAAGAGCTGTCATCGGAAGAGCGTACAACAGTGCAAGGAAAACTAGAAGAGCAACTAATAGCACCAGTTTTATTAGGCAAGAAAGATGAAGCAAATTATTATGTTCTGTCATACAAGAAAAGACAAAGTAATCAAGCGATAGTTGGCTTATACAATTGGCAGAAAAAAACATACGAGTGGCAAACACCGTTGCTTTTAACTAAAGAAAATGTACCTATTGAAGCTTTTCAAGTAGAGGATGCGTTATTCATTAAAGTCCCGCGTTATTTATACAAAATTAACCTGAATAATGGTAATCAAGAGTATCAGTTTGATTACCGTTGGGGCCAAGTGATTCGTTAAACGAAAAGTGGTAAAGCATGCTTAGACAAATAGAAGGAGCAAATAGTCCTTATGATATAAAAAAACGCTTAGAAGAGTAGTGATTCCGCTAGTTTTCTAAGCGCTTTTTTATTTTATGCAGGTCCAGAGATTAAATTCCAGATAATCGAACCTGTATATGCGCCAGGAAATAATTGTGAAACAGGGGTTTGGATTGCAAGAGAAATATCGGTCATGCGGCCGCTCCACATTCCTTGTCCTTTTCTATCACCAGCGTTACTCATTAAAGTCGCACCGTTACCGATAATAATTGGGTTGGTCGGGAAGTCGGGTGCAGCAGGATCTTCTGAAAAATCCAGTCCATACATTGTATTTGTCATAAAGAAACGCCTTAACGTTTTGTCATAGCGAGCATAGCCGCCTGTTAATTGAAACGTAATGATGCCTAGTAAAGAATGAGCTTCGTTTCGCATGTGTGGGATTTCAGCAGTGACATGCCAACCACCAGTTAAGGCTCCGCGAACATCCCCCATCCCGAAGTGTCTCATTGTATGAGTATTGCCTTCAGAAGGTCGTATAGGAACTGCCGTTAAATCACCAGAAATCGCTTGGGTTTCAAAAGTAAATTCTTTCGGAATAAAGAGCAAGTCAAAACTAGTGTTAGGATTTTCTAAATCAGGATCAATGGCATCGTCAACCGATTCATCACCAGGCAGCCCTCCAAGTTCTAGTTCAACTGAAACAGGCGTTTTTCCAGAACGGGTGGCAAAAGAAACCGATGGGTCAAAACTAAAGAGACTGAATACTAGCAACAAGGCTGCAAGTGATTGATAAGTGAGTAGATTTTTTTGCTTCAAGAAAGTTCCTCCTTTAGGTGCTGATAATATAAGTATACGCAAAAGGAGCTATTTTTATTTATCAGTAATTTACAGGGAATTCGAAAATATTGAGACAAATAGTTTTTAATATTAGTTGAGAAAGGTGAGTCGACAATTTTTACTTGTTGATTCTGTCTTTTTTGAGCACAATTCGTTATATCAAGCATGCTAAAATATAAAAGAAATCATCAAGTATTACTAATCAAAATGGAGAGGAGGAGAAAACTTTGAGTAAGTGTTTGGGGTTGTTGATGATTTTATTTGTATTATCTGGCTGTTCAGGAAGTAGGAATTCGCAACAGGAAGTCGTTATAGAAAAGTCTGCTAATAATGACAAAGCAAGACAATTTGTTGATCAAAAAAATCCGCATTTAGGAACGCAATTAGAAGCAGAATCTTATACTAAACAGGAAGCGATTGAATTTTTACAAAATGGTTTAGGGATACCAACGAATGACTCGGCGTTTCATTATACGTTTAAGCAGTCAAATAAAGGAAGTTATGTTGTTCAAATTATATCTGAAAAGAATAGTGTCTCAAAAGAGAATGAATTGTTCGGATATTATCAGGTGTATCAAGATGGTATTATAGTGAAAATGATGGAAAAGGATCAAACGTTCCAAGAAAATTAAGTGATAAATAAAAAAGTTGACAAAAAACACAAACAGTCTTGTTTGTGTTTTTTTTGTTTAATGTTCGTGTTTTATTTTTTAATAACCTTTTTCGAAAAAATATACGAACGTTCGGGTTTAAAAACGAACAAAAAGATGAAAATGTGTTGAAATATACGTTTTCCTTGCGTATACTGATGAAGTGAAAAAACGAACGAGGAGTGTACGAATGAACAAGAAAGTTCCTTATTTAATTGTGGCACCGGGGCTAGTACTATTATTATTTTTCTTAATGATTCCATTAATTACTAGCATTTTGCCAACCATTTTTACTGATCATGGCTTGACACTAAATCAGTATGTTACTTTTTTTAAAGATGACTATAATGTTTCAATTTTCTGGCGAACGATAAGAGTTTCGTTAATTGTGACGGGTATTTCAATCGTGTTGGGCATTCCAACGGCATACTTTATTGCTGGAGTTTCCAAAAAATGGCGTGGCTTTTTAATGGCTATGACCTTGTTTCCACTATTAACCAATTCAGTTATTCGAAGTTTTGCTTGGATTAACATTTTAGGAAAAAACGGTGTAGTGAATACGTTGTTATTAAAAACAGGCTTAATTGAGCAACCGCTGAATTTATTGTATACAGAATTTGCAATTATTATCGGTTCAGTGTATTTATTTTTACCGACAATGATTATGACCTTAGTTGGGGTTATGGAAAACATTGAAGGAGAAATGCTAGAAGCGGCTGAGACGCTAGGCGCCAATCCAATGACGGCTTTTCGGAAAATTGTTTTACCTTTATCAATTCCAGGCACCATCGTAGGAAGTATATTAGTGTTTACAGGAACTTTAACGGCTTATACGACGCCACAGCTGTTAGGTGGTAACCAAAAAATGATGATGTCGACCTTCTTATATCAAAAGGCTAATACTTTAGGTGATTGGCAATCGGCGAGTGTTCTTGCATTTATTATGATTTTAACAACATTAATTGTGATGAAAGGCCTAGACATGGTCGCTAAGAAAGTAGATCGGAGAGAAGCAAATCATGCGTAAGCAAAAAGGACTATCTGTTATTGCAATTCTAGTTTTTCTGTTTTTATTTTTACCATTATGTTTGATTGTGGTGACTTCTTTTGGAACAGCCGCAGCGATTCAATTTCCGATTAAAGGATTTACTTTAGATTGGTACGCCAAAGCCTTACAATCGGAAACGTTTATGGACAGTTTTAAGTTAAGCTTGTTGATTGGGGTATTAGCAACTGTTTTAGCATTAATAGTAGGGATTCCGGCTTCCTATGCGCTGGCACGTTATTCCGTTCGCGGGCGCAACTTTATTAAAAGCTTTTTCTTATCCCCAACTGTGATTCCAGGAATTGTGGTCGGGTATACGTTATTTCAATATATTGTTATTAAATTAGGTTTGCCTGTCTTTCAAGGATTATTAATGGGGCATTTTTTAATTAGTTTGCCTTATATTATTCGAGTGGTTGGGTCAAGTATGGAACAACTAGATTATTCAATGGAAGAAGTAGCTTGGACATTAGGTTGTACAAGATTGCGAGCTTTTATTCAAATTGTTTTACCCAATGTGTCTTCAGGAATTTTTGCAGCCTTTATGTTAGCATTTGTCAATTCGTTTAACAATGTTCCTGTATCGATGTTTTTATCAGGTCCCGGTGTGACGATGCTGCCTACTTCTTTATTAAGTTATATGGAATACAATTATGATCCAACTGTTTCAGCAATTTCTGTATTGTTGATGCTACTAACAATGGGCTTAATGTTTTTAATTGAAAAAACGTTGGGACTAGCTTCCATTGCCTAAAACATGGAAGAAGCACGAGATAGAAAGAGGAGAAAATTTTGACTTTTGTGGATTTAAAAGATATTCGCGTCAGCTATGACGGAAAACAAGATATTTTAAAAGATTTAAATATTTCAATGGAAAAAGGAGAATTAGTTTCTTTATTAGGACCGAGTGGTTGTGGTAAAACGACTACGCTAAGAGTGATTGCTGGATTAATTAAGCCAAACGACGGACAGTTTTTCGTTGACCAAGAAGAACTAACAAAGGTTCCTGTCCATAAAAGAAACTTCGGGATGGTTTTTCAAAGCTATGCGTTATTTCCCCATTTAACGATTGCAGAAAATGTCGCTTTTGGGTTGAAATTACGCAAAGAAAGCAAACAAACCATGGACCAAAAAGTCACGGAAATGCTAAAAGTATGTGGTTTAGAAAGCTTGGGCGACCGTTATCCAAAACAATTATCTGGTGGTCAAAGACAGCGGGTTGCGCTAGCACGTGCTCTGATTATTGAACCTAAACTATTACTACTAGATGAACCGTTGAGTAATTTAGATGCAAAATTGCGAGTGGCAATGCGGATTGAAATCAAACGGATTCAACAACAATTAGGCATTACGACAGTTTTTGTCACACATGACCAAGAAGAATGTTTTTCTATTTCAGATAAAGTGGCCATTATGAATAATGGCGTGATTGAACAATATGATTCACCAGAAACGATTTATCGTTTGCCTCGTACTAAGTTTGTCGCTGAATTTATCGGTTTTGAAAACTTTTTCTCTGTCGAAAAAATGGAAGCCGGTCATTATCGGACACAAACAAATCAAATAGTGAAAACGACTAATCCTGAACCAAATGTTACAACGACGGTGGCAACGATTCGTCCAGAGGACATTGAGATTGTTTCAGAAGCTGCTACTAATACTGTCGCAGGTACTGTCGCTGTCCGAACATTTTTAGGGAAAAGCTATCAATATGAAGTGGAAACAGCGTTAGGTACATTGCTGGTTAATGGAACAAGTGAACAGTTATATGAAACAAACGAAACCATTCACTTGGCTTTTCCAGCTGAGAAATTAGTTATTTTAGAAAAATAAAAACCATTTTGGAGGAAGATTTAAAAATGAAAAAACGCGTAATTTTAGGGACATTAGTCGCTGCAACGTTATTAATGACTGCTTGTGGAAACAGCGAAGCAACTACGAAAAGCGAGAGCAAAGGTGGAAGTAATGCTTTAGTCGTTTCAACTTTCGGATTAAGTGAAGATATTGTCAAAAAAGACATTATCGCTCCGTTTGAAAAAGAGAATGAAGCGAAAGTTACCTTAGAAGTAGGCAATAGCGCAGACCGCTTTACGAAATTAAAAAATAATCCCAATGCGGGAATTGATGTCATTGAATTAGCACAAGCAAATGCAGCACAAGGTGGAAAAGAAGGGTTATTTGAAAAAATTACAGAAAAAGAAGTACCTAATTTAAGTCAGTTAACGCCGGGAGCAAAAGAGGTTTTTGAAAGTGGTGCTGGCGTACCAATCGCTGTAAACAGTATCGGGATTGTTTACAACAAAGAAAAATTAGGCAAAGAAATTAAAAACTGGGATGACTTATGGTCAGCTGATTTGAAAGGTAAAATTTCTGTTCCAGACGTTGCCACGACGGCAGGTCCTTTAATGTTATACGTTGCCAGTGAACATGCTGGTCAAGATATTACAAAAGATAACGGGAAGGCCGCTTTTGAAGCGATGAAAGAATTAAAACCAAACGTTGTTAAAACGTATTCAAAATCGTCAGACTTAGCTAATATGTTCCAATCTGGTGAAATTGAAGCAGCTGTGGTTGCTGATTTTGCGGTTGATATTATTCAAGGCGCAGCAGAAAACGTGACGTATGTCGTCCCAGAAAGCGGCACGTATGCCAACTATAATACAGTCAATATTCCTAAAAAAGCACAAAACAAAGAAACCGCCTTTAAATTTGTTAACGCACGGATTAGTGAAGAATCACAAAAGGCCAAAGCGATTTCATTAAATGAAGGACCTACAAATCAACAAGTAACGCTAAGCGAAAAAGAAGCGAAAAATAAAACATATGGTGCCATTGCCGAACGTGCCAAAACAGTCGATTTTAATTTTATTAATAGTCAACTAGCGGATTGGATTGATCAATGGAACCGGACGATGAATCAATAGTTTTAGAAAAGAGGGACAAAATGAACGTCGATGTATTACTAAAA
>OBUX01000573.1_pt1 | contig 9967 bp, 7 predicted proteins | sample 1501181 | NCBI WGS metagenome assembly OBUX01 (sample SAMEA2579935, study PRJEB22360) | human gut metagenome | biome: human gut; feature: human-associated habitat; material: faeces | place: Denmark | collected 2008/2010 | reverse complement strand
CCATGACCATCTGTTGTACGATCCACCGTTTCATCGTGCATAACGATTAAATAACCATCTTTAGAAAGATGAACATCTAATTCAATTCCTTCAGCACCAACACGAACAGCCTCTCTGAAAGCAATACACGTATTTTCAGGATGGGTGCCTTTACTTCCTCGATGTGCAATAATATCTGTCATGCTCTCACTCCAATCTTGTTTATTGTACCATTGGAGTGAGGTGGGTTCAAATAATGTAGAAAAAAGAAGCCTCTCACAAATGAGTGGCTTCTTTTTAAGATATAACAACTAACGCATTCCTGGAGCATTTTTTTCTGTAATATCAAAATTTACCGAATCAATAACTTTGTTAGTATTATTATCAATAATCACAAAGTTCAAACCTTTTTTATTTCTAGACATTTCTGTATCATTTATTTTTACAGAAGCAAATGTTTGATTTTCATAATTAGTATAACTTGAGAATACATCATAATTTAAAGCTTCAATTTTACCAGTTAGTCTCGATAATTCTGCATTTGTTTCAACTGTTTTATTATCTTTTGAAATCACTGCACTTAAAGTCCACGCATTGTTACCTTCGAATTTTACGTCTACCCCTAAGTCTTTTAAAAGCGACTCTTCCGCTTGTGAAAGATAGACTTGATTACCATAACCACTTAATAAAATAGTATATTGCGTATCAATTAATTTTTGTAAATAATCATTAAGATTAAAAATATTCATCAACTCTGGGTTACCATTTCTATATATATTGTCCCAATCTTTTTCTGAAACACTTCGCACAGACTCCAAGCCGTAATATTTTGCAACAGAACGATTAACTTGTGCATCTGAATTAGTTTTTACATGCGATAAATGATTAGAATAAGCTGAATATTTTGTTGTATTACTATATGATATATCTGGAAACACAGGATTGATATTTCCTTTTTTCTCTTGCTCAACTAAATAACTATATTGTTTTGTCAAATCTAATTTTGACAAGAATACATCACTTACACCAACCATTACGTTCATGAAGAATGTACATACCAAAATCACATACAAAACACTGTAAATTGGAGAAAACCTGATATTTACTTTATAATTTGGCAGTGACATAGAAAAAGCGATAATCAAGAATAATACGGCTCCATAATATGAACGTCCGTAATCTAATGCTGCTGGAGAGATGGCTAAAACTAGCATAGTAGCCATTCCAGAAATAAAATATACAACACTTAGGTATACTCTTTTTTTATCTTGACTAATATAAGCATATAAAACAAGCAACAAAATCAGTATAACTAAAAATAATGATAAATTTTCTTTCATTTGTTCAAATATTGTAATGATTCCTGTCATGGCCTTTCTTGGTAAAGACCAAGTACTTCTAGCAAAATAAGTAGCGCGAATCTTATTTCCTGGTGCTAAAGCCATTAACGCCAAACCTATAGCATTACCAGCAACACCCGTGAACATCCATAAAGAAAGCTTTCGTTTTGTATAAAACTGCCAGCCAAGATACCCTAAAACGATAAGCAAAGCTCCTCCAGAGGTATTTTCATTACACCAACCAGCCAAAATTCCTAAAGCAAACATCAAAAAAATCATTAATTTTGTTTTCGTAAAGACGTGTTCTTCAATGATTTCTCTATGATACACATAAAGGAACGAAAGAATAATTAAACTTCCCCAAAGATAATTAGCTGAGCCTGTCTCCCACAAAAACACTTCTCCAAAGGCTGGGGTAAACAACCAAAATAGCACTTGAATAATAATAAATCTAAATGAATTATACTTTTCATCTTGCTTTTGTAAAGTAAGTCTATAAACTAAATATGTTACTATTGTGTATGCCAAAGCGTTAAAAACATTAAAAATTCCTTTTGGTAACAATAAAAATATTCTTGCAATTATATGGACCACTGAACGTCCGGTCCATGTCATGTATTGATTGTATTCATCTATCAGTATTGTCATCCAACTTTTCGTTTTATAAAGGTATTCGTAGTCATCTGCAAGTAATGGTGTTAAATTATTTAAAGTAAGCATCACCAAAAATGTAATAATAATTGAGCATATAAATATCTTCTTTTTATTTAATTTAACTTTCATCTCTGCTTACCTTCCGCTTTTAATTCATAATTAACATATTTGTCCAAACCGGACTGAATACTATATTTCGGTTCATAACCAATGGTACGTAATTTAGATATATCCGCTAAGGAATCTTTGATGTCCCCAGCTCGTGCTTCTTTGTATTCAACTGGCAAAGTGACTTTCATAATATCATTTAAAGAAGAAATTAACTCATTTAAATCGGTTGCTTTCCCAGTCCCGACATTATACACTTCCCCAAGTGATTGGTCAGAATGAGCGACAAGATTCAATGCTTGAACCACGTCCTCAACAAAGACAAAATCACGGGATTGTTTTCCATCACCAAAGATATTGAATGTCACTTCTTGATTGGCTAATAAGCGTTTGTAAGAGTCCATCACAATCGAAATAACGCCAGAATAAGGCGAATTAGGATTTTGGTTTGGCCCATAAACGTTAAAGAAGCGAACAGCGCTTGTTGGAACATCATATAAATGACAATAGTTTAAAACATATTTTTCAGAAGCAAATTTATCCACAGCATAAGGCGTTAACGGACGAATTACTGATTCTTCCTGTTTTGGTAAAGTTGGCTCATCGCCGTAAACCGCTGCAGAAGAAGCAAACACCAAACGTTTTAAATCTTTCTGGTATTTCCGAATTAATTCCAGTAATTGTAACACACTCTCAAAATTCACTTGGTGTGTTTCCACTGGACGTGCTACTGAATCTGCTACACTAGCAATCGCTGCTAAGTGAAAAATGTAATCGAACTGATACTCTTGTAGTACTTTTTCCATTAATTGTTGATCAATCACGCTACCTTCAATGAACGTGATATTTTCAGATATGTTTAAATTTTCAGTATGGCCCATTGATAAATCATCAATGACCACAACTTGATTGTCTTTACTATAATAATTTGCTAAGGTTGAGCCGATAAAGCCGGCACCGCCTGTGATTAGAAATGATTCCACTTTACTCCCCACTTTCAATCAAACATTTATAAATTAACTATTAATCTTTTTTCTTTTTAGAGTACATAAATTTTTTAATTGTTTCAAACAAACCTTTGACTATTTCTAAATTCACAACTAATAAAATAACCAAACAAACGGCCTGTAAAACCATTAATACTGGTCCATTAAATAAGAAAATTAATAAAATTTGAACACTTAAAACAACATGATTAGCAATTAAATTCATAAAGTTTATTTTTACAGTAATAAACTTACTTGTATCATAAATTCGAATCATCCACCCCACAAACAAGCTAATCATCGAAGCCAAACCAACACCTATCAACCCAAAAAGAGAGATAAAAATATAATTTAAAATGATACTTAAAACACCTGAAACAATTGAAGTATTCATTAATCCTTTTGTCTTTTTCTCGGCAATATAAAACTGACCATAGAAACCAATGAATCCGGAATAGATAGCGGAAACTAGTAGAAACGGGGTAACTTGCCAACTAATAAAATATGAACTCTGCACTAATAACCATTTTAAAATAACCATAATTGAAGATGCCGTAAGAAACAGAAGAAAACTATAATACTTGAATATATTTGCATGAAATTCTCCTCGTGTTTCAGAATCTCGTTCATCAACTAAAGAGATTTGCCAAGCTTGAGAAAATACAGACTGCATCATCGAAATAATTGAAGGTATTTTATTTGCAACGGCATAAATACCATTAGCACTAACCCCTAAGAAATAAAGGATAAAGTAACGGCTAGCACTATTAACAAACCACCATAATACATCATTAGGAATTGTCGGAATAGAAAACCATAGCATTTCTTTCATGAACGATTTACTGATTAACTTAACAGAAAAATCCTTGAAATATGGAGTCGTTATAGTCAAGTAAATTAATGAAACTATTTCAGCTAAAATAAGCGAAATCAAGTACCCATTTAGTCCCATTTTTAAAACAACTAGAAAATAAATATTTAGCAAGCCAATCGCTAAAGTTTTAATCATTCCATTAAAAGCAAATACGCGTACTTGACCATTACCTCGAGCAAATTGTGCAATAATTTGAGTAAATACTTGAAATGCCAATAAAAACAAAAATGCCAATAAAATTTTGTCAAAAGCCTTTGTCGCTGCCAACAACGGATAGCATACGGCAGTCAGCAAAATTCCTATTAATGCAATAACTGTAGCATTAGTAACAACAGATTTTTTATCTACTTCCTTGTCTAAAGCGAATCGCAAAACTGCAACAGAAATGCCACCAGAAACAATTGGAATCATTAAACTAACTGTTGTTGTTACTAAATCTACTTGACCATATTCTTTTGTCGTTAAATAGTAAGTGTACAATGGTACTAAAACAAAAGAGATTAATTTACTTCCTAGGTTCCCCACTGCAAATATAAATGAATTTCCTACTAATTTTTTATATTTACTCATAACGGTACTCTACGACCTTTCGGAATGAATTTAAACTTTTTAAATATATCATTTTTTACTATACCTCATATATTATTACTTGGACATCTCTTCCAATAATCGATCACCCAATGATTGACTTGCATGACCAGATTCTGAAATACCTAATCTATCTTTAAACGCTGTCACTTTCGTTAGATAATCATCCATGTTGAAAGTTTTGACACTTTCAATAAATCCACCTTGATTAAACGTTACTGGGAACGGCAAATCTATTAAGTCCATTACTAACCCACGATTTTTTTTATATTTTTCATAATCATAAGCATAAATAAAACACTTCTTATTAGAAACTAAAGCCTCACCAATAGTAGATGAATAATCTGTTACGAGCGTATCCGTTGCACATAATAACTCTTGCATATCATTATAGCTTGATGCATCAATAATATTAGGATTCTTCAGGTTTCCTAATATCAATTCCTTATTTTCCGTATCATTTGGATGCAGGCGAACAAATAGCACATATTCTTCTTTAAACTTCTCTGAAAATGTTTTTCTTATTTCTTCTAAAAATAAAGCATTAACTTCCACTAATTGTCCCGCTCTGAACGTTGGCGCGTATAATATAATACGTTTTTTCATTGATAAATCGTAGTAGTTGTATACTTTTTTTATAATTGCTGGATCATTGTTTACGATAATGTCATTTCTAGGAACTCCCTCTCTGAATATTTCTCCATCATACCAGAACATCTTTCCAATATCTTTAAATAAACTAGAACTTTCAAATACCAGTAAATCACACATTTTAGAATCTTTTTTTGCTAATTTTACATATCTTGGTTTTAATTTTTCAGCAGCATTATTTTCAATTCTCTTTAATCCAAAACCAGCATGCCACGTTTGCAAATAAAATTGATTTTTTCTTTTTGGCGGATAAAAACTTTTTCTAGAGTTATCTATCCAAATTTTTGCAGTAAAGAGTTCTATCAATGCTTTTACAGATTTGTTTTTCACCAATCTAATTTCTTTTGGAAATAGATTAGATTGTGTTTTCAGCACTTCAGGTTTACATAACCAGACTATTTCTAAATCACTACGCTTTGATAAAAGATATTCACAAATATATTTAGGGTTATCTCCATATCCTTTTCCAAAGTAACTTGAGACAACTATTTTATTTTTATTAATTGGTCTCATTAGCAAAAAAGGATAGCAGCAATAAAATACTGCATACCTTCCTACTCTAAGAAAAAGACTTTTGAAAACAAACAATAGTCTAGATAGCTTTGACTCAACTTGATTAATCATACTATTCCCTCTTGTCTTCAATCTTATTTACTTCATCAAAATCACCTAAAATTTTACCTAGTAAAAACCAGAATAAAAAGGCACCTGAGATATTTACCAAAATCATTTCATTATGGAAAAAGCCTGAAAAAGCTAGAGCGAACACACCACAAATACAATAAAAAATTCTGCTAGACAAGAAATTAGTAATCGGTTTAAATAAATACTTTATTACTCTAACAACTTTACCTAAAAGAAATACTACAAAAGTAATTCCTCCTAAAATTCCTGTAGATGCTAAAGTATTTAAATAAGCATTATGGACTGAAAAATTTCGTTGAGCAATATACGTATTAGGTAAAATATCTTGTGCGTAAGCAATCATGTTTTTCGGTGAAGTTCCGAATAACCAACTTGATTGAAATATCTCTATAGCACTTTTCCATATTGTAAAACGCAAGTTTGAAACATCAGTGCTCTTAGCAACATCTGGTCTGGTCAAGTCAACTCTTCCTTCAAGCTTTCCAGATACTTCTTTCTTGTCAAAAAACTGTGGAAAATAAGACCAACCTGCTTTAATTAATTTTGTTATTAAATATACAGCTCCAATGACTACCAAGCCGCTAAAAATAGAAATCAATACAGAAATAAATAGATTAACTTCTTTTTTCATTTGGTATTGATACATCCCAAAGAAAACAAAAACAAATGTCGTCATTAATAAAGTGATCAGTCCATTTCTAGAACCAGATAAAATAATATAACTCACATTTAAAAAGATTGACAAAATAATTCCCGATAGTAACCACTTGTTAGTATATTTTTTACTAAATAGATAATATAAACTTAAAAAAATTGTAACGACACACATGACAGAAGCATAATTAGGATCTGAAAAGACACCGAACAGTCTTCCTTCTAACATTCCTATCCTTAATGGATTCACTCGACTTAACTGAATAGAATAATGATACTGTGTTAGAAACATCCCAAGTGATACAATTACCAACATTGTCCATACTGTAATTAATAAACTACTTATTATTGATAATAAGGTATCAGTATTTTTCTTACTTGCACTAATTCCGTTGTCATAAATAATAAAGAAATACAAAGCTTCCCAAATGATAAATTTTAAATTCCCAAAAATACCATATTTTATATTGACAATACTGGATATAAGCATAATAACCATGAAGAAAAGAAGCAATGGATCATACGTCCAACGATTTTTTTTCAATATCCTTGTGAAAAAATCAGCAGCTAAGACAATGGCTCCGAAAAGAGCTAGCATTGAAAATAATACATTATCAATTTTAGAAGGCAATAAACTATAGGCTCCTACAGCTCTAGCCATTAATAGCAAAAATAAACCAATAATAAAAATATCTTTCCCTTTTTGAAGAAAATAGCTTTCTTTTGTATCCATAAAATTCATTCTTCTCCTGACGTATCTATTGTTTAATCATTTTTTTTAGTTAAATGATTATATTTAAATTTTGCTAATGCATTGTAACAAGAATCATTGACTCTTAATGCTAGCATTGATAATTTGCGACCTTTAGTGAACACGTGATTTTTCATCACGAAAGTGAAATTTGAGTATAAGAATCTCTTTATTGATTCTCTCTGCTCATTAAAATTCTTTTCATTACTAATTGCCATCTTATCTAGGACATCAAAATATGCCCAGCAAATCCTTCTATGAACAGAGTTCAGGATAACTGTTGTCTACTAAAACTCCATTGTGTTCCCATGCTTCAATAACATCAAAATTTTTCTCCGAAAAAGACAAACCAGTAATACTATCAGCTCTACGATAGTAATAGTATTTTTGTTCTGTATTCGTAACAATTTTTTGGCATTGTAAAAGTAATTCTATAATGATAAATGCATCTTCCACAATTTTTCCTTTTGGATATCTAACTTTATTGAAAAGTTCTTTTTTATATAGCTTATTAACAGCATAAGCATATACATCTGTACTATCAAGAACTGCTTGAATTGCCTCATTTTGAGACAAAATTTTTATCTCTTTTTTATCCGTTAGTCGAGATTCTCTGTTTTCATAAACATCAATCATCCCAACAGTAGCTAATTCTGCTTCATAAGTTACTATCTGATTATACAACGTTTCATACATATCATCCGCAATGTAATCATCACTATCTACGAAACCTAAATACTCACCTGTCGCTAGCTCAATTCCAGCATTACGAGCATCGCTTAGCCCACCATTTTCTTTATGGATAACTTTTACCCGTTGATCTTGTTCAGCAAACTGATCACACATTGCTCCAGAACTGTCTGGAGAGCCATCGTCCACCAGAATTAATTCAAAGTCAGTAAACGTTTGAGCTAAAATAGAGCGTACACATTTTTCTAAATATTTTTCTACATTGTATACAGGAACAATAATACTAATTTTGGGCATATCAATTTCCGCTACCTTCTAAAATTTTAATTGTATGTTTTAATGGTTCTTCCATACTGTCGTACAGTGGCCGCCAACCTAATGCATAGATTTTTTGATTGTCTAGTAGTGCTTTTGTTGCTTTAGAAAACCCTTGTTTTTCTTGGGCGGTGGCTTCTCCATGAATCACTTTTGTTCCAGCCACATTGGCTAATGTTTCCGCAAAAGTACGTAACGTAATATCGCAATGTTCGTTTGAAACATTGTAAGCTTCCCCTTTTTGCCCTTTAACTAATAAAAACAGAAGAGCAGATACAATATCTGCAACATATGCATAAGAATATAGTTGGGTCCCTGCACTTTTTAACACAATGTTTTCTTTATGGACTGCATTCATAATAAATTGAGAAGAAGCTTTACTATCCGAAAGTAACATCGTAGGCCCGAAAGTACGACTAATTCTTGGAATAACAACATCAATACCATATTTCTGAATATAGGCTTGACATAATGATTCACTTGCTCTTTTTCCTTCGGGATAACCGGCCCGTAGCGTGTTACAGTCAATATAGCCGCAATAGTCTTCCGTAAATTTATCAAGATCTCCACGATTTTCTCCATAGATTTCAACAGTTGATAAAAATAACACTTTTTCACTATTCGCTTTGACCGCATAATCTAAAATATGCTGCGTACCAGCAATATTGGTCATAATCGTTCCAATTGGATCACTGGCATATGATTTAGGATGTGTATTACTAGCACAATGCAACACATAGTCACAAGCTTCTGCTATCTGAATTTCTTCTGTGACATCTCCGATAACTATATGGAATAACGGATCCTCTAGATAACTAGTAAATCGCTCTTCTAAACGCGACAATGTTCGTCCCATCGCCCAGATTGAAATATTCGCATTTCTCGTTTTATTTTGGTACATAAGCACATCAATTAAAAAGGTCCCAATCATGCCTGAAGCACCAGTTATAAAAACAGATTTATTAGTTACTTTAGTCCAATCTGGTGTCTTCTCTAAAACTCGTTCAACGTCTGATAAATAATTATCGTCTGTAAATAACATGGTATCCCTCCACTACTCTTCTTTCATTTTCAAGAAGCCTTTAAATAACTGTAAGTCATCTTGTGTGGTTAACTTAATGTTTTTATCTGAGCCTAAAGCAAAATACAGTGTTTCGCCTAAATCCACCATCATAGTATTCGTGTATGACGATTCAGAAATACCAATATTCTCACGGAATGCTTTTTCGTAAGCCCAAGTTAATTTTTCAAATTTATAGGCTTGTGGTGTTGACACGCGACGTAATGTTTCACGATTAATATATTGTCGAGTTGTTTCCTCAGTTTCTTTTACAAAAATTTGTTCATTATATGGCAACGAAGTCACTGCATTTCCGTATTCTTGACACTTAACAATTACATCAGATAAAACTAATTCATCAACTAATGGGCGAATTCCGTCATGGATAACAATAGTATCTTCTGGGTTTGAATGTTCTTTTAAGAAATTAACCCCATTGTTAATTGATTCTTGACCAGAATTTCCCCCTGGGATAATCCATTGTAATTTGTCAATATGGTACTCTTTTGCATAGGCATCTAGTGTTTGTTCCCAACCTTTTTTACACACAACTAAGATTCGATCAATGAGTGGATGCTTTTGAAAAGATTCCAATGTGTAGATAATTATCGGTTTTTCCTCTACCATAATAAATTGTTTAGGAATCTCCTGCCCCATTCGTTTACCGACCCC
>OBUX01000567.1_pt1 | contig 10074 bp, 10 predicted proteins | sample 1501181 | NCBI WGS metagenome assembly OBUX01 (sample SAMEA2579935, study PRJEB22360) | human gut metagenome | biome: human gut; feature: human-associated habitat; material: faeces | place: Denmark | collected 2008/2010 | reverse complement strand
CTTGAAAAGACCCAATATCCTATGCTAGAATTAAGTGTAAAGGTAATTAATATCAATCTGCCGTCAAACCACCCGATTCTAAAAAAATGGGGGCCGCTGTATGGGTATTCCTGGTTTATCCAGCAGATAAAGAATTATCTGATACAGGGAAAGAGCCGCGATGAGGCAATTATCAGCGCCATGTCCGACTGTGAGCAGAAGGGTTTTTTGGCGGAGTTTCTGAGAGAACATGGAACGGAGGCGGTGAATATGCTGTTTACGGAGTTCGATATGGAGGACGCCCTGGAAGTGCGTTATGAAGAGGGAAGAAACGAGGGAATCAGGGCTTTTATCCTGGATTATTTGGAGGATGGATAGACGGAGGAACAGACTCTTGCGCGGCTGAAACAAAGGTTTTCCCTGAATCAGGGGGAGGCACAGAAGTATTTTGGCCTTTATAATACCAGGAAAAACCACCACAGTAATTAGTGCAGTCCCGGATTAGCCCAGGACAAAAACATAAAGAAATATATGAAGGGATACTGAGAGATAGGGGAATACATATCCCCAGGGAGTGCCGCGCAACGGCATGAATCTGATGCAGGCAAAGAGCCGTGACAAGACAAAACGTATCAGGAACGTGATACCGCGGGGCCGTGCGCTGTACACTCAGCGGCAGGGCCTTTTTTGCATACCCCGGAGGTGAATTATAATTAGGGTGAATGAAATAATTGCCCTTTGCCTCCGGATATGGTACCATGTCATGGTATGAGAACAGAAAGAGGAACGAAAAATGGGAAAACTGTACGGAATCGGCGTAGGACCGGGGGACCCGGAACTGCTGACTTTAAAAGCACACCGCGTTCTGAATGAGGCGGATGTGATTTTTTGTCCTGAAAAGGAGACTGGAGCAGGAAGCTTTGCCTTTGATATCATAAAGGGACTTTTGGAGAACACAGAGGCAAAAATCGTAAATCTGGTATATCCAATGCATTATCACGGCGCACAGCTGCGTGAAATGTGGAAGCAGAACGCGGGATGCATCGCAGAGCATTTAAGCGGGGAGCGCACCGGCGCCTTCATTACACTGGGAGACCCGGCGGTTTACAGCACGTTTATGTACACCCTGCCCTACATAGAGGCAGCAGGCGTGGAGGTGGAGGTAGTACCCGGCATTACATCCTTCTGCGCTGCAGCGGACTCCATGAAAATGCCTCTGGTGGCCTGGAATGAGGACCTGGTGGTGGCGCCAGTGCGCAAAAACAGCAGCGAGGATTTGGGAAGGGTGCTCAGGGAACACGACAATGTGGTTCTGATGAAGCCCTCCACTGACCCGGAGGCCCTGCTGCGGGCCCTGGAGGAGAACCACCTGGAGGACAGGTTTGTGCTGATTACCAAGACAGGCACAGGTGAGGAGCGTCTGGTGACTGACTTTGAGGACCTGAAACAGTATGATATACCTTATCTTTCCACGGTCATCATCAAGAAGCAGGGGAGGCAGTAATGATTCTATGTAAAGACCTGCATAAACAGTTCGGTGATGTGGAAGCGGTGAAGGGTGTTTCCATGGAGATTCCCGACGGGATGTTTTTGGGCCTGCTGGGCCCCAATGGAGCGGGAAAGACAACACTGATGCGGATGATGACCGGACTTCTGCCGCCTGATACAGGCACCGTGGCCTTTGACGGACAGGCCATGGACCGGAATGCCGTGGCTGTAAAGCAGGCCATTGGCGTAACCAGCCAGCATGTCAACCTGGACAAGGAATTGACTGTGGAAGAAAATATGGAGTTTGCGGGCCGCCTTTACCGGATGGGAAAGGCGGATATTGCCGCGTCCGCGGACCGTCTCCTGTCCTTCCTTGGACTGGACAGCGTCCGAAAAAGGGTGACTCAGAACCTGTCAGGAGGAATGAAGCGCAAGCTGATGATTGCAAAGTCCCTGATTCATAATCCCAGATACTTATTTCTGGACGAGCCAACGGTAGGTATTGACCCCAATGCCCGCCGTGATATATGGGATTTCCTGCGCATGCAGCATAAGGAGGGAAAGACCATACTTCTGACCACCCATTATATCGAGGAGGCCCAGCATCTCTGCGATTATGTGATGCTCATTGACGGAGGAAAGATATTTAAGGAGGACACGCCAAAAGGACTGATTGATGAAATCGGACCATTTAAGGTGGAGTACGAAGACGGAGACAGGATGAAGGCTGAGTTCTTTCAGGACCTGCCCGCGGCCAAGGCCAGGGCCGGGGGGATTGACGCGCTGTGCAGCGTGCTTCCTTCCACACTGGAGGACGTATTTTTCCATTACACCAGCAAGGGGGTGGGAGGATGGAAATAACCACGATTTTGTGGCGGGAATGGCTGTTTCTTAAACGGAGGTTCTGGAGAGTCACATTTTCCCAGATGGTATCGCCGCTTTTGTATTTCGTGACCTTTGGGATGGGACTGGGCAGGGTGATGGAGATGGACGGAAAACCTTATCTCTACTACCTGATACCGGGACTTTTGGCCATGACCACCATGCGCAGCAGCTACACTTCGGTTTCCATCCGCATCAGCGTCATGCGTCTCCACGAAAAGAGCTTTGAGTGTTATCTGTATTCACCCACCCGGATGCATCTGCTGGCTATGGGACACATCCTTGCGGGAGCCCTCCGCGGCATGTATTCCGGCGTATTCATTGTACTGTTGGGAATCGTGTCAGGGGTCAGGCTGGCCATGAACGGGTGGCTGTTGACAGCCGTTATCCTGAATTCGCTGATTTTTTCCGCCCTGGGCTTTCTGGCGGCCATGATGATGGAAAGCCACTACGACATGAATAATTTTACGAATATTGTGATAACGCCCATGTCCTTCCTGTGCGGCACCTTCTTTTCCCTGGACGGCATACCGGAGGCCCTTAAGTGGGTGGTGAATATTATGCCGCTGACCCATACGACGCGTCTTATACGGGAAATTTCTTTTGGCGGCAGCGTCAGCCGGCTGTCCATGGCGGCGGCGGTGTTGTTCGCGGCGGCGCTTACCGGAGGCTGCGTGTGGGCATGTTACAGGGAAGCAAAAGCATAAAAACAGGAATTGTGGAAAGAACTATAATATTGAGGAAAATAGGTTGAAAACGAAAAAGAATGAACATGTGATAAAAGAGGTATATCCCGGCTCTATTGCGGAGGAGATGGAAATAGAACCAGGGGATATACTGGTTTCGATTAATAATGAAGTGATTGAGGATGTATTTGACTACAGGTATCTGATTAAGGATGAGTATATTGAGGTGGTCATAAGAAAACCGGACGGGGAAGAGTGGCTGCTGGAAATCGACAAGGAATATGACGATGACCTGGGGGTGGAGTTTGAAAACGGCCTGATGAGCGATTACCGTTCCTGCAGCAACAAATGCATCTTCTGCTTTATTGACCAGATGCCGCCGGGGATGCGGGAGACCTTGTATTTTAAGGATGACGATTCCAGGCTTTCTTTCCTGCAGGGAAATTACATTACCCTGACCAATATGAAGGAGAGGGACATAGAGAGAATCATCCGTATGCAGCTGGCTCCCATTAACATATCGGTACAGACTACCAACCCGCAGCTGCGGTGTAAAATGCTTCACAACCGTTTTGCGGGTGATAAGCTTAAGTATCTGCAAATGCTCTATGAAGGCCATGTGGAAATGAACGGCCAGGTGGTCTGCTGCAAGAATGTAAACGACGGGGCGGAGCTTAAGAGGACCATTGAAGATTTATCTAAATATCTGCCGTTCTTAAGAAGTGTTTCCGTGGTTCCGGCAGGTATCACAAAATTCAGGGATGGATTGTTTCCCATTGAGTTATATACTAAGGAGGAAGCAGGCGCTGTCATTGATATGGTGGAAAGCCGCCAGCAGGAGTTTTATGACCAATACGGCCTTCATTTCATTCATGCCAGTGACGAATGGTACATCACGGCGGGCAGGGATTTTCCTGAGGAAGAGCGTTATGACGGCTATATCCAGCTGGAGAACGGCGTGGGCATGATGCGTATGTTCATCAATGAATTCAATGAAGCCCTGGAGGATGTGGTCAGTGCGAGAGAGTATGAAGGGCTGGCTGAGACTGTTTCAAGGACGCTGACTATTGCCACGGGAAAGCTGACGTATTCCACCATCTGCGGCTTTGCGGAACAGCTGATGGCTGCATTCCCCCGTCTAACGGTTCATGTGTACTTTATAAGAAATGATTTCTTTGGGGAGACCATTACGGTATCCGGCCTCATAACAGGACAGGACCTGATAAGACAGTTAAAGGAACGGCAGGATGCGGGTGAGGATTTGGGAGAGGTACTGCAGATTCCTTCCAATATGCTGCGCGTGGGTGAACAGGTATTTTTAGATGATCTGACGGTCCAGGATGTGGAGCGGGAGCTGGGGATGAAGGTGGTGGCAGTGGAATCAGGAGGCAGGGAGTTCATTGACGCCATTTTGGATCCGGAATACAGAATGGAACGAAAGAATGATAATTTTGTGTATATCCGGGCCTATGACCGGAATAAGGAAACACAGTGACAGAGAACGGCCCGATATAGTTTAAAGCTATAGTTGCCCATAAAATTTACAAATTATCCCTTCTTTTTGTTTTGTGCTATGATTACTGCAATCAGGAATCATGACAAATCATAAATGATGACCAAGACTTATTTCAAAGAAGGGAACCAACAGATATGAAGACATCATCCTTGTTCAACCATAAAACCGTACTGTCCCTGGAGGTATTTCCTCCCAAGAGGACAGCGCCCGTTGACACGATTTACAATACGCTGGATGAGCTTAAGGGAATCACGCCTGATTTCATCAGCGTCACATATGGGGCGGGAGGCAGCGAGAACAGTCAGACAACGCTTAAGATTGCGTCTGCTATTAAGCATAAATACGGCATAGAGAGCGTGGCCCATATCCCGTGCCTGAACCTGACAAGGGAGGATGTCCTGTTGATTCTGGAACAGCTGAAGGAACAGAAAATAGAGAATATACTGGCCCTTCGGGGGGACCGCGTTCCGGACAGGGAGCCGGCAGGGGATTTCCGGTATGCGTCGGATTTGGTGGAGTTTATAAAGCTCCATGGGGATTTTAACATCATAGGCGCCTGCTACCCGGAAGGCCATCAGGAATCAGGCGGCCTGGTAAGGGATATGAAACACCTGAAGGACAAGGTGGACGCCGGCGTCAGCCAGCTCATCACCCAGCTTTTCTTTGACAACGAGTATTTTTACCGCTTCAGGGAACGGATGGATCTGGTGGGAATCCATGTTCCGGTGGAGGCCGGAATCATGCCGGTGGTCAACAAAAAGCAGATCGAGCGCATGGTATCCCTGTGCGGTGTCAAGCTGCCGAAAAAATTCATCTCCGTGATGGAGCGTTACGGGGATAACCCGATTGCCATGCGGGACGCGGGCATCGCCTATGCGGTGGACCAGATTGTGGACCTGGTGGCAGGCGGCGTGGACGGCATCCACCTGTACACCATGAACAATCCTTATATTGCTAACCGGATATACGAATCCGTATTCCGGCTGATGGCGTCTTAGCGCGTGGTTTGCTCTAAGGCTGTCCGCCAATCAGCCGGTTTAATTCCTCCAGATATTTCCTGGCAAACTGGCTGAGATGGATCCTGGGGTCCGCAATCCATCCGATGAGCATGTTATCCTCTTTTCCAAGAGGAACCGCCATGATGGAGTCGCCGTTCAGGTTGCGGTTTAAAATGCCGCTGCATATGGTATATCCGTTTAATCCGATGAGAAGATTGAACAGGGTGGCCCTGTCGCTGACATAAATTACTTTTTTTCTGGGTATGGTGCTGAGTATTTCCTCTGAGAAGTAAAAGGAGTTTTTTTCGCCTTGCTCAAAGGCCAGGAAGGGGTAATCCTCCAAATCCTCAATGGTAACGCGTTTCCTGGCTGACAGGGGATGGGATACGCTGATGAATACATGGGGGCTGGCCCGGAACAGGGGATGGAATACAAGACCGCTTTCCTTGAACAGCTTTTCCAGCACCTTCCGGTTAAAATCGTTGATATAAAGGATGCCCAGCTCACTCCTGTAATTCTTCACATCGTCGATAATCTCATAGGTGCGGGTCTCTCTCAGGGTGAATTCATATTCGTCCGTGCTCTGCCGGGATACCAGGTTGGCGAACGCATTGACGGCAAAGGCATAGTGCTGGGTGGATATGGAGCAGATACGCTTCACCGGTTTTTTGTTTGTGTAATGCTGTTCCAGCAGCTCGGCCTGCTCCAGCACCTGCCTGGCATAGGACAGGAATTCCATTCCCTGGGAGGACAGGGCAATACCCTTGGAGCTCCGGTTGAAGATGGATATGCCCATTTCCTTTTCCAGCTCCTTGACCGCGTTGGAAAGGCTGGGCTGGGTTATGAAAAGCTGCTTGGCCGCGTCGGAAATAGAGCCGCAGTTTACGATGGTTACAATATAGCGCAGTTGTTGTAGGGTCATGACAAATACCTCCATTGCATTTGATGCATGGAGGTATTTTAGCACGAAATGATATAGTTTGAAACTATGTCATTCCATATTTTGATGGTTTTTGCGGTATCATCCCGATTTCCGCCGGCCTGTATGTCCGCGGATTTAGGAACAGATGCCGCGAAAGGTCATGACGGTAAGGCGTCCGGCCTGGGACCGGACCCTCCCATGAGGAGATTTTATGGGAGAGGCGGAGTATTTCCGGGAGACGGCAAAGCTTGACACATGCCTGGGCAATGGCCTGCCGGATGTTTTCCATGGTGGCTGGTACGGATTGCGGGGTTATGGAAACAGCTGTATCGGAGAACAGCAGAACAGTCCTGTCCGGGACCATTCGGAATAAAAGTGCGGATTAAAAGTTTGTTAAAGTATGGGCCACCCCCCTTGTGTAATTCGGGCTTATCCAATATAATAGGCCGTAAACAGAGTTACATGAGGAGAAGACGGATTCCATGGACGGCGAATTCGGCGGCACTGCCCCGAAGCATAGATACTTCGATACAATATACCACATAAGTGGGATGAGGCATGGCTTGCGCACAATTGGGTGCAGGCCGTGTCTTTTTGTTTTTTACCGGCATACCAATAATAGGGTGCGCCGGCCATGGATGTTATACCTGTCCGGACAGAAAGGAAGAAAATATGAAGACCGAAGCGAGAAAAATATTTATCATTAACTGTATGTATTTTACAATCCTGCTGCTGGCAGCCTTTGTCCTGCTGAAATACGGGCTGCCCATGGTGGCTCCCTTTGTCACCGCGTTCGTGATTGCGTATCTGTTAAGGAGGCCAATCTGTTTTGCGTCAGGCCGTCTGCGCATGAACAGGAGGGTTATGGCTATACTTATGGTGCTTCTGTTCTACAGTGCGGCGGGGCTGCTGTTTACCCTCCTCTGCGTCAAGATATTTTCTAACGGGAAATTGCTGGTGGCGAGCCTGCCCTCGGTTTACGCCAATTACGTGGAGCCGGTATTTACCGGAATTTTCAGCGGCATAGAACAGTCCCTTCTGCGCATGGATCCGTCTCTCCTTGGAACCTTAGAGGAGCTGGAAGGGCATTTTGTCCAGTCCGCGGGACAGATGGTATCAGGAATCTCCATGGAAGTCATGGGCTGGCTTTCCGGCTTCGCCTCATCTCTTCCCGGTATGTTTATCAATCTGCTGCTCATGGTCATTACCACCTTTTTCATTGCGGCTGATTATGAACTGCTGACCGGATTCTGCCTGCGCCAGCTGGGGGAACGGCCAAAGGAGGTTTTTATGGAGATACAGTCCTATGTGGCGGGCACCCTTTTTGTGTGCATACGCTCCTATGCCCTGATCATGACCATTACCTTTGTGGAACTGTCCATCGGCCTGACCCTGATTGGGGTGGAGAATTCTCTGGTCATCGCGTTTCTCATAGCTGTCTTTGACGTCCTTCCCGTGTTAGGGACAGGAGGAATCATGATACCGTGGACCGTCATCACCGCCCTTATGGGCAGCCACGGTCTGGCCCTGGGGCTTCTGGCGGTATATCTGGTGATAACGGTTGTACGCAATATTATAGAGCCTAAAATCGTAGGCAGCCAGATTGGCCTTCACCCGGTAGTGACGCTGGTGAGCATGTTTGTGGGAGTGCAGCTTCTGGGGGTACTGGGATTGTTTGGATTTCCCATTGGCCTGTCCCTGCTGCGCTACCTGAACGAGACAGGGGCCATCCGGCTGTTTAAGACCGCGTGAGGAGAATCGTAGCGGATATTCCATGAGGAAACAGATTTCCTTCCATCACATATTGCATCCCTGCCCTTATGCTTGGTATAATGGTAAAGATAAGCGGGGGAGGAAGGAATCGGTTATGACTGAGAAAGAACGGATGTTGTCAGAAACGCTTTATATTCCACAGGATGAGGAGCTTGCGGCGGACTGCGCCAGATCCAGGCGGCTGGTTCGGCTGATTAATGGGACCACGGAAGAACAGGCGGAGTACAGGGTGCAGCTTTTTAAGGAGCTGTTTGCCAGGACAAGGGAAAATTTATGGGTGGGAGGAAATACTGTCATCAATCCCGGAGTCACCATTGGGGACAATGTGATTATTGGTTCGGGGTCCGTGGTTACGAAGGACATTCCATCCGGCGTCATTGCGGCCGGTAATCCCTGCCGTGTCCTCCGTCCTGTCACAGAGGAGGATACCAGGTACTGGGAGGAGCTTGAAAGAGAATATCGGAGAAGCAGAGGAGAGTAAGGCATGGAACAGGAAGAACGGAAGCACCAGCGCCGTGTGCGGTACAGGGGAACCCATCCCAAACGTTACGAGGAAAAATACAAGGAGCTCCAGCCGGAAAAGTACCCGGAAACCGTGGCAAAGGTCATCCAGAAGGGAAGTACCCCGGTGGGTATGCATATCCCTATCATGGTAAATGAGATACTGGATTTTCTACAGATACAGCCGGGTCAGACCGGTCTGGATACGGGGGCCATACCGGCAGGATGCTGGAGCGCCTGGAGTCAAAGGGGCATATCTACGCTCTGGATGTGGATTCCATTGAGATGGAAAAGACCAGGAAGCGGCTTGAAAATAAGGGCTATGGGCCGGAGATACTTACCATCCGGAAGCTGAACTTTGCCAATATAGACCAGATAGTCCGGGAATCGGGGCCCCTGGATTTTGTGCTGGCGGATTTGGGCGTGTCATCCATGCAGATTGATAATCCGTCCAGAGGTTTTTCGTTTAAGAAAGAAGGGCCCCTGGATCTGCGTCTGGACCCGCTTAAAGGGGAGCCTGCATCTGAGCGGCTTAAAGGTCTGACCCGGGAGGAATTAACAGGCATGCTCATAGAGAATTCCGACGAACCCTATGCGGAGGAGATTGCCCGCGCGGTTATGGGTGAAATCAAGCGGGGAAGGGAGGTTGCCACAACCACCAGGCTATATGAGATGATAGACAGGGCACTGGCGTTTATTCCGGAGGAAGAACGGAAGGAGGCAGTGAAGAAGTCCTGCCAGAGAACATTCCAGGCTCTGCGCATTGATGTGAACAGCGAGTTTGAGGTGTTGTATGAATTCCTGGACAAGCTTCCGGGCGTATTAAAGCCGGGAGGACGGGCAGCTATCCTGACCTTCCATTCCGGAGAGGACAGGATCGTGAAGAAATCATTTAAGGAAATGTACAGGGCGGGGCTTTACAGCCAGGTTGCCACGGATGTGATCCGCCCTACGGCAGAGGAGCGCAGGATGAACAGCCGCGCTCATTCCACGAAAATGCGGTGGGCCGTTAAGGCGTGACATAGCACGAATGCAGGGAGGTATCATAATGAAAGCATTATTTATAGGGGGAACAGGAACCATCAGCACGGCCGTGACAGAGCTGGCCAGGGAGAGAGGCTGGGAGGTTGCCCTTCTCAACCGGGGCTCCAAACCGGTGCCGGAGGGAATGGAATCCATTGTTGCGGACATTCACGACGAGGAAGCGGTGGCCCGCATAGTGGAGGGCAGGACATATGACGTGGTGGCCCAGTTCATTGCGTATGGGGCGGAGGATGTGGAACGTGACATACGGCTCTTTCAGGGAAGGACGAGGCAATATATTTTCAT
>OBUX01000563.1_pt1 | contig 10195 bp, 7 predicted proteins | sample 1501181 | NCBI WGS metagenome assembly OBUX01 (sample SAMEA2579935, study PRJEB22360) | human gut metagenome | biome: human gut; feature: human-associated habitat; material: faeces | place: Denmark | collected 2008/2010 | reverse complement strand
CAGTCAGTAGTACCCTCGGCTGGTCCTTAACATACTGCATCGCCGCATCGGCTCCCTGTTTATCCAGAATGTCCTTTACTGTTTTTGTTGTATGCTGGGTAGGTGTAAGTTGGCCTGCTTGTGGTTCTTGCATGTCAGGCAAAATAAGTTTGGTCCGCTTGGTTACCCCTGCAAAGCCATTGACGGTAACATTGCCAATATATTGGAGCAACTGGTTAGGCGTATCGGGCCGGTGCGCAAAGCTAAAGAGGTCGGGATTCTCGTCGATAAACGTTGTCGAGCATTTTCCGGCAATAAACGTGGGATGCTTTAACACGTTGATCATGAAGGGAATATTAGTTTTGACTCCCCGAATCTTGAATTCTTCAAGCGCCCGCAGCATCTTAATCCGGGCATCATTGAAGTCTTCACCCCGGGTACAACACTTAACGAGCAAGGAATCAAAGTAAGGAGTGACCTTATAGCCGGGATAGACGTTCCCGTCAAGCCGGACACCGGTTCCCCCTGGCGCATCATAGGTCGTAACCTGTCCCGTATCTGGCATAAAGTTATTCTCGGGATCTTCTGTTGTGACCCGGCACTGAATGGCTGCCCCGTGGAACTTGAGATCGTCTTGCTGGGGGAGGCCAATATCTTGATGAAGATCTTCACCGGCCGCAACCCGAATCTGGGTCTTAACAATATCAATCCCAGTAATCAACTCGGTAACGGTGTGTTCAACCTGCACCCGGGGATTAACCTCAATGAAGTAAAACTGATCCGGGGTCGCCAAGAATTCGATCGTCGCCGCATTCTGGTAGTGAACACTCTTCATCAGCTTGACGGCCAGGCCACAAACTTCGACCCGCCGCTCAGGGGTCAAGACAACGCTAGGTGCAAATTCAATAACCTTCTGGTGGCGGCGCTGGACAGAGCAGTCACGTTCAAAGAGGTGAATCACATGCCCGTGCTCATCAGCAATTACCTGCACTTCAATATGCTTCGGGTGTTGGACGTCCTTTTCGACATACATCTCATCCGATCCAAACGCCTTCAGCGCCTCATCCTTCGCCTGATCAAACTCGTCGGTGAGTTGCTGGTCGTCATTGATGATCCGCATCCCCCGACCGCCACCACCATTAGCAGCCTTAACCATGATCGGGTAACCATATTGGTGGGCAAAATCCTTTACCTGGTCAACATTTTTAACATCCCCCGATAAACCGGGAATTGGTTGCAGCCCTGCCTCAACGGCCACACGTTTAGCAACTAACTTATCCCCAAACATACGAAGGTGTTCCGGCTTAGGTCCAATAAACTTTAATCCATTATCAATACAGGCCTGCGCAAGGTCAGCGTTTTCTGCCAGGAAGCCATAACCAGGGTGAACAGCTTCTGCTCCGCTTTCTTTGGCCACCCGAATTACTTCATCAATATCCAGGTAAGCATCAAGCGGCTGTTCACCAGCCCCGATTTGGTACGCCTCATCAGCAGCAAAGCGGTGCGCACTATACTCATCCTCCTTAGCATAAACTGCGACGGCTTTGATTCCCAGCTCATGACAGGCGCGAATAATCCGTGTAGCAATTTCACCACGGTTAGCAACTAAAACTTTTTTAAACACAATTATCCCCCATCCTTTTTATTAATCCTTCACGCCCATCACGTCCCGCTTGATGGCGGTGAGGGTGGCTGTATTTGTAGAAATATTAATATTACCAACCATTGCACTCACCTCCTCATTTTTCTAATCAAATTTTAAAACAAACTATAATCAATCTAAGCTAACGTGTCAATAATTTTTCCTCAAGAAATGCCCGCTATCAAACGAATTTATACTATAAATTGCCTGCCTTTGCGCCCATTTTTTCTCATCTTTTTTTAATTTTTATCTTGACTTCCCTATCTGCCTAGTGATATAGTGCTTAACAATCAATTGAAACAAGTTAAAGACGTTGAGCGAGAAACAGCGATGAGGCCGAAGCAAGAGAGCTGGTGGGTGGTGTGAACCAGTGAGAGGCCGCACCTACTAATCACTCGTGAGTCGTACGCCGAACGGATTCCCTAGTAGAGCGTATTGGTAGCACCCATTACCGTGCCGGCTAATACCACATTATTTGTGGCGGTTGGTTGAGGCGACATTATGTCGTAAAGAAAGGTGGTACCACGCACAAGCGTCCTTTTTAGTTCTTAGATTTATCAAGAGCTAGAAAGGACGCTTTTTGTTTTGATATTAAAGGTGGTGGTGATCATGGCAGACAGTGATATTTCTGACATTAGTAAGATTAAAGGCAACAATACGATAATCGAAAGGAAGTTTTATTATGACAAGGAAAGTAGCAGTAGTTGGAATGGGGCACGTTGGCGCAACCGTCGCCCATTATCTCGTTGCTAGTGGATTCACTGATGATTTAGCCCTCTATGATACTAACGAAGCAAAGGTCCGTGCCGATGCGCTTGACCTCCGTGACGCCATGGCGAATCTCCCGTTCCACACAAACTTAACCGTTAATGATGATTCACAATTAGCCGACTGTGACGTTGTAATCTCTACTCTGGGAAAGTCTAAGCTGGTGGACACACCCGATCACGACCGCTTTGCAGAATTTAAATTTACCCGGACTCAGGTTCCATTGGTCGCTAAGAAACTCGTCGATAACGGTTTTCATGGCAAACTTGTCGACGTTACCAATCCCTGTGACGTTATCATTTCAATGTATCAGAAGCTCACGGGGCTACCAAAGAATCACGTGATGGGTACGGGGACCCTGCTAGACTCCGCACGAATGCGCGCATGCGTTGGGGAAGCCCTCCATGTTGACTCACGATCCGTGGTTGGCTTCAATCTTGGTGAACACGGTAACTCCCAATTTACTGCCTGGTCAACAGTCCGGGTTCTCGGCAAACGAGTACTAGATCTGGTGGATGAACGGCACCTCGACCTTACCGACATGGAAGAACGCGCACGGCAAGGAGGCTACATGGTCTATAAGGGAAAGAAGTATACCAACTACGGTGTTGCTACCGCCGCAGTCCGGCTTACCAATGCCCTACTAAGTGATGCCCGGACTGAAATGCCAGTTTCAAATTACCGTGAAGAATACGGAACGTACCTCTCCTACCCCGCAGTCGTTGGTCGTGACGGGGTGGTGGAACAACTTCACCTGGACCTTACCGCTGCTGAAAAAGAAAAGCTCGCTACCTCTGCCAAATACATCAAGGATCGCCTTGTTGCAGAAGAACAACGGGCAGCTCAACAAGACGCCTAACTTGCTGGTATTAAATGATCTCTCCTCAAACATATCCCTAATAAAGCACCAACCTTATTCTGTATAACTGAAACTTGAAAGCTGATAACCACGTACAATAGCCTTAAAAGTTGTCACTTTAAGAAATAAAAAGTGATGACTTTTGAGGCTATTGTACGAAAGACTTACACTGTGGACTTCCTTAACAAAAAACGTGTGAAGAATGAAGGCATTATGTCACAATATTACGTGGAGAATGATCATCCGGCGATTATTCCTAAATCGGTATTCATGCAAGTGCAGCAGATCATCAAACAGCGGCGTAACGGCAAATATTGCTTCTCTCAAAAAGTATTTTGTGGGAAGTGCGGTGATATCTTACAACGGAACATGTGGTATCGACCAGAGAAAGTAGCAGTCTGGCGTTGCGCCAGTCGGATAAAGAGAAGCAAAATTGGTCGCCGCTGCATGATTCGAAATATTAAAGAACCCCTTCTAAAAGAAGCTACTATATGAGGCTTTTAACCAGCTCATTGAAGGGCATGAGTTAGCCAACAAACAAATCAAAGCCAACATCATGAAGGTCATCGAAAACTCCAAAGGACCAACACTTGATCAAATCGACCAACAGTTGGAAGAGGTACAGATGAAGCTCATCCAGGCTGCTAACCAGCATCAAGACTGCGACGCACTAACCCAGCAAATCATGGACCTGCGGAAGCAAAAAGAAAAAGTCCAAAGTCGTGAAACTGATCAACAAGCCAAACTACACAGCCTTGATGAAATTAACAAATTAGTCGAATTGCACAAGTATGGCTTAGTTGACTTTGATGAAGGGTTGGTCCGTCGCTTAGTATACAAAATCACCATCTTCCAACGTTACATGGAATTCACGCTCAAAGATGGTGAAGTAATTAGAGTTAATATGTGATTATCTAAGATGTTCGGCACTCAGCTATTTAGCTGGGTGCTGTTTTTACACTCAATCTCAAATACAGCTAAAGAATAAATAGCAGCCACCATAAGAAATTAGAATAAATTATTTATCTTCTCTATCCTTATCTATCCGACTAGCAGTTAAGGGATATTTTAAATCTAGCTTTGGATCAATCCACTTGAGGGTAATTAACTTTGTTAACTGTCCCATCAACATCCAGCCGCCAATCCAAAGAACTCCCATGATGGCTGACCAAGCGTCATTATGAAGGAAATCAAAGCATACTCCCCACAACATCATAACAATTATATAGCATGTTAAATAGATATGCTTAAAGGTCTTAAATTCATCATGCCGATTTTTAAGCTGGTATTGGAGATTTTCTTCTGCATTTCTTATCTTGTTCTTTTGAGCTGGTGAGTCATCAAAAAGTTCTTTAACTGATACACCCAAAGCTCCCGCAACAAGGTTCAATGTCTCAATGCTAGCATCATCCCCGGCCTCCATCCGTTGAATTGTCCTAACCGAGACTTTTGCCTTTTCAGCTAATTGCTCCTGAGATAAATTCTTGCTAAGTCTAAGTTGCTTAATTTTATTGTTGACCATTTTAAAAATCTCCTCTCAATCTAAGTCTACTTTTATTATAACTTTTCCCGGAAAATATGAACACGACATCAGCATGACAGCAAGGCGACAAGTAGGCGACATTAAAACCAATTTACTATTCGTTTTTAACCATGGACTGCCTAGTCGTAAATATTTCTGAATTAACTCTTTATTTGAATCTGCTAATAGTGGCAACTTCCAGTGCTCACTAGTCGTCCTATTAACCTGTTCTATTTCAAAATGGTTTATTCTATTCTCACTAACTATAAATGCTACTATATCGGTCTTTGCGCACACTTTCACTACCTTAATCAACACGACCTGCCAAACTGGACCTTCGTCTACTCGACTATCGAAATAGGACATAGAACACTCGACCCTCCAGCCCCAAATAGAAAAAGTGTACTAATTCCAATCACTTAGAAAGGAAAAAGTACACTTTCAATCATCTGTAAATACCGTTATGACGCGGTTTGTCGGCTATTTTTCTGTACGTTCCAGCACCGTAACACTCTCAACATGCGTCGTCTGCGGGAACTGGTCGACCGGTTGGATCGGCTTGGTCACGTGGTAGCCCTGTTCGGCGAAGCGTTGTAAGTCGCGGACCAAAGTCGCCGGGTTGCAGGAGACGTAAATCACCTTTTGGGGCGCCATCTTACCGGTGGCCTCAATCAATTGGGCATCCAAGCCCTTGCGCGGTGGGTCAACAATCACCACATCAGGCTTGAGACCCTCGGCTTGCCACTTGGCAAACTGCTCTTCGGCCTTGCCAACAACAAAGGTCGCATTTTCGATCCCATTATTGGCGGCGTTTTGCTTGGCGTCTGCAATGGCGGCCGGCACGATTTCGACCCCGTAAACGTGCTTGGCGTGCTTAGCCACGGCTAAAGAGATCGTCCCAATCCCACAGTAAGCATCGATAACGGTCTGGCTTCCGTCTAGTCCGGCATTTTCAATGGCGGTCTGGTAGAGGCGCTCGGTTTGTTGCGGGTTGACCTGGTAAAAGGAGAGCGGCGAAATCGTGAAGTCGATCCCCAAGAGGGTGTCGTGGATGGTTGGTTCCCCCCACAACAGGTGGTTCTTCGTTCCCAAAATGACGTTGGTCCGCTTATCATTGACGTTTTGCACGATGCTCTTAATTCCCGGCACCCGTTCACTTATTTCCCGGGTAATTTCTGCGACGTGCGGGAAATGCTCCCCTTTAGTGACCAGGACCACCATCACCTGGTGGCTGTAGTAGCCCCGGCGGACCATCACCGTCCGGATTACGCCGCGGTGAGTTTCTTCATCGTAAGCCGGCACTTGGTACTTACGCAAGAGGTCGCGGACCACCAAAACGGTTTGGTCAATTGCCGGGTCCTGGATGTAAAAGTCTTCAATTGGCACCAGGTCATGGCTACCACGTTTGTAAAAACCGGTCGTCGGTTGGCCCTTGACCATCCGCACCGGGACTTGGGCCTTATTGCGGTAACCAAAGGGCTGGTCCATCCCCAGCGTTTCGGCCACTTCTAAGTTTAGGTGGGCCTTTTCCAAGAGTTCTTGAATTTGACGCTGCTTAAACTTGAGTTGGGCCGGGTAAGTCAGGTTCCCTAACGGCGCAATCCCCGTCTGTAGGTAGGCCCAGTTGGGGTCATCGATCCGGTCCGGGCTCTTCTTTTCAATGCTGATCAGCTTGCCCCAGGCGAAGTTCTTGGTCACCTTAGTTACCTTGACCGTTACCTCTTCGCCCGGCAAGGTGTTGGGTACAAAAATGGGGTAGTGATCAACCTTGACGACCCCGTTCCCTTGGTAAGTCAGGTCGAGGACCGTCCCCGTGACCGTTTCGTTTTTATGAACTGGTAGTTGCACCTTACTCATTGCTTTCCTCCGTATATTGTATGTACAACGGGCGCCGTAATTGCGCCCATTACAAGAAAGAGGGGCCCGTGCGTTTGCTTAACGGTTGGGTCCCTACTTAGCTAATTATTACTCTTGCGTATCCTTTTCCATTTCGCCCAAGCTACGCACGAAGTCGTCTTCGGCCTTTTGCATGTCCGGCGTAATGTTGCTGGTAATCGCGTCATCCGGGATCGCCTCCATGTTGGCGACGACCGTCATGTGCTGGTGCAGGTTATGGAATTCCATCGGGGCGTCCCCACCGTATTCCCCGTCCAAGTTGATCATTAACCGATCGTTTGGATCAAGGGGCTTCACCGTTACGTCCTTGGCCTTCACGTAGATTACCCGCGGATCATCAATGTGGGTCCCGTTTAAGGCCTTGGCCATCAGCTGCATCAGGCCCAGGAGGCTCGAATCCTTGATGATTAACAAGGAGAAGTTCCCGTCATCTAAGGAAGCATCCGGGACGATTTGTTCAAAGCCCCCCACCGAATTGGTCAGGGCTAAGAAGATCGTGGAAGCCCTGCCCTTAAAGGTTTGACCATCGTAAGTGATCTCCATGGCGACCGGCTTAACCCGGGGTAGGATTTCGGCGCCCTTGGCGAAGTAAGCCAGGTAGCCAAACATCGATTTCATTTGTGACGGCACGTCGTAGGTCAACTCCGTCAAGGTCCCCCCGGCCGCGATATTCATAAAGTACTTATCACCAGCTTGCCCAATGTCGATCTTAAACCGGTTGGCCGGGTCCAAAATTAACTTGGCGGCGGCGACCGGGTTATCGCGCGGCACCCGTAAGGCCCGGGCGTAATCGTTGGTCGTCCCGGCGGGGATAATCGCTAACAGCGGCCGCTTCTTTAGCCCCGCTAAGCCATTGACCACCTCGCTTAAGGTTCCATCGCCCCCAGCGGCCACAATCAGGTCAAAGCCTTCCTTGGCGGCCCGGGCCGCCTCATTCTTAGCGGAATCTGGTTCCGGCGTGGTGGCAAAGGCACTGGTTTCATAACCGGCTTGTTCGTAAACATCGAGGATGTCGACCAAGTCGTTGCGCAGAGCTTCCCGTCCCGACGTCGGGTTGTAAATTACCCGAGCTCGTTTGGCCATGACCATTCCTCCTTAACGTTCGTTGAGTGACTTACCCAGTAATTGGTTAACCACCTTCGGGTTGGCCTTCCCCTGGGTCTTCTTCATGATTTGCCCAATTAAGAAGCCAAAGGCGCGGTCCTTCCCGTTCTTAAAGTCTTCAATCGATTGTTCGTTGTCGTCCAAGATGGCATCGATAATCGGTTGCAGTTCGGCCGGGTCAGACAGTTGTACCAAACCGTTAGCCTTAGCGAAGGCGGCCGGTTCTTGACCATCCAAGATCCCTTGGAAGACCTTCTTAGCCATCTTCGAGGAGATCGCCCCGTCGTCGATCAACTTGATCATCCCCGCCAGGTTGGCCGGCGTCAGCTTAGTGTCGTCCAGGTCAACGTGTTGGTTGTTCAAGTAGGAGTTAACGTCGTTCATCAGGTAGTTGGCCACCTTCTTGGGGTCACCACCATCCTTGACGGCCTCTTCAAAGAAGTCGGCCATTTCCTTGGTCTGGGTCAAGACCATGGCGTCGTAATCAGTCAGGCCAAGGTCGTTAACGTAACGGCGCCGGCGTTCGCCCGGCATTTCTGGCATTTGAGACCGAATTTCTTCAATCCAGGCGTCATCAACTTCTAGCGGCGGTAGGTCCGGTTCCGGGAAGTAACGGTAGTCGTCAGAACCTTCCTTGGTCCGCATCGCCACCGTCCCCTTCGTCGCTTCGTCGTAACGGCGGGTTTCTTGAACGATTTCACCACCGGCCATCAAGACCTTTTGGTGGCGGTCGGCTTCAAAGTTCAGGGCGTTCTTGACGAAGTTAAAGGAGTTGATGTTCTTCATTTCCGTCTTGGTCCCATACTGGTCGGAGCCGTATGGGCGCACGGAAATGTTGGTGTCGACCCGCATCGACCCCTCTTCCATCTTCACGTCGGAGATCCCGGTAAATTGGATCCGTTGGCGCAGGGCTTCCAGGTAGGCAACGGCTTCTTCTGGCGAAGCGATGTCGGCCTTAGAAACAATTTCGATCAACGGCGTCCCCTGCCGGTTCAAGTCCACGTAGGAGTGACTGCCGGTGTGGGTGTTCTTCCCGGCGTCTTCTTCGATGTGCATTTCCTTGATCCCGATCTTTTTCTTCTTGCCGTCGACTTCGATTTCCACCCAGCCATCGTGGGCAATCGGCGTCTCAGATTGGGTGATCTGGTAGGCCTTTGGGTTATCCGGGTAGAAGTAGTTCTTACGGTCAAAGTGCATCTTCTTGGTCACTTCGGCGTGCAGAGCTAATGCGGCCATGATCCCGTCGCGGACCACACCCTTGTTAATCGACGGTAAGACCCCTGGGTACCCCCAGTCGATCACGTTGGTGTTGGCGTTTGGCGCCGCCCCAAAGTTAACCGGGGACGGGGAGAAGATCTTCGAGTTGGTCTTTAATTCGACGTGGACTTCTAGCCCAATCGTGGTTTCAAAGTTCATAAATGGTTTCCCCCCCTATCCTAATTCTGGCGTTTGCTTGTGGAAGCCGGTCGTCTGTTCAAAGACGTAACCGGCCTTGTAAATCGTGGCTTCGTCAAACCGCTTGCCAATCACCTGCAGGCCAATTGGCATCCCGTTGTCCTTGGAGAAGCCGGCAGGGATCGCCATCCCCGGTAGCCCGGCCATGTTCAAGGTCACGGTCAAGACGTCATTGAAGTACATTTGCTTTGGATCGTCAATTTCGGCGCCGATCTTAAAGGCGGTGCTGGTTCCGGTTGGCCCAACGATCAAATCGTGGTCCTTTAAGACGTCATCGAAGTCCTGGGCGATCAGGCGGCGTACCTTAGCGGCCTTGTTGAAGTAGGCGTCGTAGAACCCGGCGGACAAGGAGAAGGTCCCCAGCATGATCCGGCGCTTCACTTCGTCCCCAAAGCCTTGCGAACGGGTCTTAACGTAGACGTCTTCCAGGTTCTTAACGTCATCAGCGCGGAAACCGTAACGGATCCCGTCGAAGCGTTGCAAATTAGAAGAAGCTTCCGAAGAGGCCAGGATGTAGTAAGCCGGTACCCCGTACTTGGTGTGTGGTAAGGAAACCTCATCGATCGTGGCACCCAAGGATTCGAGGTGCTTCAGGCTCGCTTCGATCACTTCTTGAACGTCGTCATCGAGGCCTTCCATGTATTCGCGCGGAACGGCGATCTTCATTCCCTTGATGTCGGCCTGGTCGTTTAAGCCGGCGGCGAAGTCCGGTACCGGTTGGTTAGCGCTGGTCATGTCGCGGTCATCCTTACCAGCGATGGCGCTCATTAAAATGGCGTTATCCTTGACGGATTGGGTCAGCCAACCGATTTGGTCAAAGGAAGAACCAAAGGCGATCAGCCCCCAACGAGAAACCCGCCCGTAGGTTGGCTTCATCCCCACCGTCCCGGTGAAGGAAGCGGGCATCCGAATCGAACCACCGGTATCGGACCCTAAGGCCCCTAAAACGTCCCCGGCAGCCACGGCGGCC
>OBUX01000561.1_pt1 | contig 10246 bp, 7 predicted proteins | sample 1501181 | NCBI WGS metagenome assembly OBUX01 (sample SAMEA2579935, study PRJEB22360) | human gut metagenome | biome: human gut; feature: human-associated habitat; material: faeces | place: Denmark | collected 2008/2010 | reverse complement strand
CAAATTAAAGAACAAATTGCTAAAATCACGGCTGAATTACCTGACACACAAACCAACAAGCAAAAGTAAAGTCTTTTATGTTAATTATTTCTTTTGTTATTAAAAAAATAAAAAGTGTGACGTAAATACGAATTTTGTTTGAAACTATGCCTGAGACTCTTTCTTTTTCAAAATAAGGTATGGTATAGTTATAACAGAAATAAAACTAAAAAAAACAGGAGTGCATAAGAGAATGAAGAAAAAACTAATCTTAGCTGCAGCGGGCGCAATGGCCGTTTTTAGTTTAGCAGCGTGTTCAAGCGGTTCAAAAGATATCGCAACAATGAAAGGTTCAACAATTACTGTTGATGATTTTTATAACCAAATTAAAGAACAAAGCACTAGCCAACAAGCGTTTAGCCAAATGGTTATTTATAAAGTCTTTGAAGAAAAATATGGCGACAAAGTAACTGACAAAGATATTCAAAAAAACTTTGACGAAGCCAAAGAACAAGTAGAAGCACAAGGTGGAAAGTTCTCTGATGCATTAAAACAAGCTGGTTTAACTGAAAAAACATTCAAGAAACAGTTAAAACAAAGAGCAGCCTATGATGCAGGTCTAAAAGCCCACTTAAAAATTACAGATGAAGACTTAAAAACAGCTTGGGCAAGTTTCCATCCAGAAGTAGAAGCACAAATTATCCAAGTTGCTTCAGAAGATGATGCCAAAGCTGTCAAGAAAGAAATCACTGACGGCGGCGATTTCACAAAAATTGCTAAAGAAAAATCAACAGATACTGCTACGAAAAAAGATGGCGGTAAAATTAAATTTGATTCACAAGCAACAACTGTTCCTGCCGAAGTTAAAGAAGCTGCCTTCAAATTAAAAGATGGCGAAGTGTCAGAACCAATTGCTGCAACAAATATGCAAACCTACCAAACAACCTACTATGTAGTGAAAATGACGAAAAACAAAGCAAAAGGCAATGACATGAAACCTTATGAAAAAGAGATCAAGAAAATTGCTGAAGAAACAAAATTAGCCGATCAAACATTTGTTTCGAAAGTCATTAGTGACGAATTAAAAGCGGCCAATGTGAAAATTAAAGATGATGCCTTCAAGAACGCTTTAGCAGGCTACATGCAAACTGAATCTTCAAGCGCTTCTTCAGAGAAAAAAGAATCAAAATCAAGTGATTCTAAAACAAGCGATACCAAAACAAGCGACTCTGAAAAAGCAACAGATTCTTCAAGCAAAACAACAGAATCTTCTTCTAAATAAGCATAAAAAAGAGAGTGGTCGATTGACCACTCCCTTTTTTTATTTATCTTTTGGAACATAGAAACTGCGGTTATCTAAACCAAAGATTCGTTCCGTATACTCCCCAGGCTGTGTTTGACGAATGGCCCCTAGCATCATTTGAATGGACGCATCCATGGTATCAATTTGATGTAAGATTTCCGCTTCCATAATTCTTGGTCGCACAGGTGATCCATATTCCAACAATCCATGGTGGGCTAAGACCATGTGCCGAAGAACGACAACGTCTTCTTCTCGATCATCAATTTTCAAAGCCAAACACGCCTTGGTAATTTCCTCATCCACCAAAACTAAATGACCAATTAAGTTCCCTGCCACCGTATATTCTGTCGTAATAGCACCAGATAGTTCTAAAACTTTTCCTAAGTCATGTAAAATAATCCCCGCGTATAATAGTGACGTGTTAATTTCAGGATATTCCTTAGCAATTGCTTTGCCTAGGCGCAACATTGAGACAGTGTGGTAAGCTAAGCCATTCGCAAAAGCATGATGGTTCCGTTTGGCTGCAGGAAATTCATAAAATTCTTGTTGGTATTTCGTCATGAGATAGCGCACAATACGATTCCAATGAGCATTGGTAATTTCAAAAATCACTTGATTGATTTCCTCGACCATCTCTTCTTTTTTCAAAGGCGCTCGTTCCATATATAAACTTGGCTGGCTTGGTTCCTCTGCTGTCGCTAAACGCATGTGTAAAATTTTTACTTGGGGTTTATTTTGATAAACTTCTCGTTTCCCATTCAGTAAAACAACGTTTCCCGCAGTAAATCGTGTAATTTCATCCTCAGAGGCGTCCCAATATTTTCCGTCAATCGTGCCAGATGTGTCTTGAAAGGTAAAGGCAATAAACTTTTTCCCATTTTTAGCTACACGTACATCGGCATTTTTAATTAGAACAAATGATTCAAAAAGTTCTTCTACTGTTAATTCACGTAATTTTTTCACTTGACGCTTCCTCCTTCTAACGCAATTACTCTTTGTTGTAAGTCCTGATAATAGCTTACCATTTCTTGGTCAGAAGAAAAACAAATGACTTGCTGTTTTTGACCAAATTTAGTAAATAATTCAGCTAATTGGGCTTTTCTTTGATGATCATAGTGTAACCAGCCATCATCAATGATAATTGGACAAATCAGTTGCTCGCCTTGGACTGCTAAAAAGGCAAAACGAACAGCCATCATCAATTGATCTTTAGTGCCAGTTGATAATTCATGTAAATAAAACATTTCTTGTTCTTTCATCACCGCAACTAGTTGACCTTCGGCTACTTGGATTGATTGATAACGCTGATTTGTTAAAAGTGCAAAGTAGCTTGATGCATACTGTAATAAGCTGGGCAATTGTTGTTCCGAAAGCTCTGTTAATAGGTCCATTAGCAGTTGTCCCGCTAGTTGATACCCAGACCAACGTTGAGCTAGTTCTTTGATTTCCGCTTTTAAAATTGCTTGTCGTTGATACAACTCATCTAAGGTACCATCCGTCATTAATTGTTGTTTTTCATAAATCAGCGCTTGATACTGTTCTTGTATTTTATTTAACTGACTTTCTTCCAGTGCTTGTTGCTGCGCCAGTTGTAAAGAACGGTCTTTTAACGCTGCTTCTGTTACCGCTTCTGGAAACAGATTGCCTAATTGTGTCGCTAATTCTTGCCCACGACCAACTTGAGCTTGCTGAGTGGTCAGCTGTTGAATCCTACTTGGAACATCAGCGATTGATAGAATCCGATAACGAATTAGTAAAGGCTGAATTCGTGTTAATGCTTCTTGCTGTTTAGTTTTCAACTCTCGTAACTGCTGTTTGAGATAGCCATCTGCTTGATACTCCTGAGCAAAGCGAACCTTCTCCATTTCTTCAGCAAATCCTTCTAAAAAGTGTAACTTTTCGGAAAGGCTCTTTCCTTGCAAGGGTAAATGCGTCATCAATGGGAAGATTTGTTCTTCAAATACTTGGCGTTTTTGTTGATTTTCCTTCAATTGACTCATGAGTTCTTCATTTGTTTGAACAAGCAATAAATAGCGCGTAATCAATTCCCGCTGATTCATTAAAGTATCAATTTGTTGCATTTTTCCTAATTGATGGACTTGGGCTTGCTCCGCTACTGCTTGTTCAAGTTGTTCCACTTGCAGTTGTGCCTCACGTTCTTGATTCAGCGCCTGTTGGAACTGTTCATTTAAATAATCTAGTTGCGAAAGTTTCGTCTGCCACTCTTCTTTCACTTCATCAGAGGAAGCTTCTTTTCTAGTAGCGTAGCTAAGCACTTCTTTCGCGATAAAACTAACTCCCACGAGAACTAGGCCCCATTTTAAAGGGCTTGGCAAAAAGAAACCGAGTAATGCAAGGATACTTCCTAGCAATAACCAAAGTGGTTGACTTGTTTTCTGCGCTTTTTGGGCACGCGTCGCTTCACCAAAAAATGCGGCATGCGCTTTTTCAAAATCCGTTAACTGGTCTTCCAGATTTTCAATTTGAGAAGCCAAGAATGCTTTCTGTTCTTGTCCTTTTTGAAGAGCTTGCGTATACGCAACTTGTTGTTGGCGCCACTTTTGAACGGTTTCGTTGTCATAAAAAAGCTGTGGTGGTCGTTCAGGCGACCATGACCATTCGTTCTCTAAAAGGACCATTTCTTGACGATTTTGCTCAAAGGTTTGGGTCATCCATTCCGATTCCGTCATCAATTGTTGCATATCATAGCGTTGATTCAACAATTGTTGAATCAATGCTTCTTGTTCTAGGTAAAAAGCATACCCTTCTGGAACATCGAGCGCTTCTGACTGAAGAGATAACTCTTTGGTCAAACGTTGTCGTTCTTTGTCTAGGTACATATATTCTTGAAAGGTTTCTTCTAATTGAACTTGGTCTTCTTTTACTAAAACAACGTTCTCTGTTTCTTCAGGTAGCGACTGCCATTCTTCGTACAAGGGAAAGTGACGTTGCTGTTCCGCAACCTGTAACAAGTCCTGTTGCGTTTCTTTTAATTGCTGTTGCAGTGTCACTCGCTGTTGTTCTGTTTCGCGAATCGTTTCTTCTAATTTTTGAAAAGTTTGTTGCTGCGCTTCTTTCTCTTGAATTTGCTCTTTTAGTTCTTGATAAGCCGCCAACTTCTGATTGAGTAATGGCTGCTGTCCTTTACCTTTAAAGATTTTTTGTGCTTCTTTAAAGTACGCATTTCGGTAAGTCAAAAGTTGTTGACTACCAGAAACACCAATGGCTAACAAGGATGTTTGCAGTTCCTCTTCTGTCAACTTGTCACTCGTAATTAATTGTTCTTGTTGGAAAGTAAAAACCTCTTGAAATAACTTTTTCGTTAGCGGATGTAACATTTGCTGTAAGGTTTTTTCATCTCCCATTTGTTGTTGATAATAAATGATTGCTTGCCCTTTATTTTTTTCTTTAAAACGCTCGACTTGAACTTCCCCAAACACAGGATGTGCCAACCACAAACGACCACCATACGAGCCACCATTTTTAGGTGCGTAATCGCGTTTTCTTTTGCCCTTTGTGGGAAAACCAAACAGCATTGCTTGAATGAATTGATACAATGTGGACTTGCCAACTTCATTTGCGCCGTACAGCAATTGATTACCAGATTCAAATGTAATTTTCTGTTGTTGCCATTTTCCAAAGCCCACAATCTCTACTGCAAGTAATTTCATAGTGGGTCCTCCTGAATAGTAAAGTCTTCATTAATTTGCTCATGTGCTAGGCGCAAGCTCTCTAATCGCCACTGCTCATCCATTGAAAAAATTCCAGCAAATTCTGGATAACGTAACAATTCCTTGGTGGTATCTTCAAAAATAACTGGATCTAAGTATGTTTTTTCTAATGCCGTTAATAAGTTGGGACTAGCGGATAAATAGATCGGTTCTTTCGTTGGTTCCTCTGCTTGCAATATTAGGCGATAAACAAAAAAATCACCTTGCGTTTTTTGTAAAAGCTGCTGCTGTAAGTAGCTTAATAGTTCACCATTGACAATGGCTTGCACCACGGTCACATCCAAATGTTGCGTTTCTTTCAGTGTCAACGCCATCAATTGCTGTTGCTGATGCGCATGCCACTTCGTCAGCAAACTGGTTTCAAGATAAGACAAAACGCTTTGGGTGTCACGACATTGCGCAAGAGATACTTCTTCATTCGTCCAATCTATTTCTGCGACTTTTTCAAATTGAACAGTCGCTTGATTTTGGGAAAGTGTGACCACTGCAACCCCTTGTAAAGACTGTTCTTTTTTCGTGTGTCCTTGAGGTGTTCCAGGATAAACAATTAGCGGTTGTTCACTAACAATTTGCGGCTGATGAATGTGGCCCAATGCCCAATAATTATAGCCAGTGGCTTTTAAATCCTTCCATGTAAACGGAGCATAATTTTGTTGCGCTTTCCGACTGGTGTCTCCATGATAAATCCCAATATGAATATCAGATTCTGCTTGTTTGATAGGAAATTCTAGTGCTTTATTTTCATCAATCCAGGGATGCTCATAACTAAACCCTGAAACAGCCACTTGTTCGCCCGCTTTCGTTTCAAAATACAGTGTCTCAACCATTTCTTTTTCAAATAAAAAAACATTGTCTGGAAAAGAAAACCAATAGCGGTCTTTTTTATAGTAATCATGATTCCCAAATGTTAGAATCACAGGGATTTCTGCTTGTTTCAACTGTTCTAATGCAGCCATCAATTGGGCTTGCATTGAAATAGAGGTCTGACTTTGATGAAACGTATCTCCTGCAAAAATAACCAAGTCCACCGCTTCTCGAATGGCAACTGTTACGATATTCATTAACAATTGTTGATTAGCTTCTCTTAAGCGCTTCGCTAAGGCTGTCGGGATCCCAGTTAACCCTTCAAAAGACCGATCCATGTGTAAATCAGCTGTATGCAATAGTTTCATCGTTTCCCCTCCTTTTCTCCTCCCTTTATCATATCATTTTCTGCCAGCTTGGTCAGTAAAAACATACGAAAATTTGTTCGTTTTTTTATTTTCAGTAAAAGAAAAACTCTGACAAATTGTCTTATAGACAACTTGTCAGAGTTCAATTACGTAAATTAATCGTTATACATATCACGCACAGGAGTCATGATAATTCGGTTTAAATCATTGACAACTAAGCTAAACGCTTGTTCTTTTTGCATTAATTCGTTGATAACTGCTGTTTCTTGCACTTTCGTTGCAATGCTTTGTGCTTTTTCAGCATCTTCATCCGTGAATTCTTCGCCGCGCATTTGTTTTTCTTGAAGTCCTTGTTGGAATCCTTGGAATTCTTTAAACAATGTGTAAGCTGCTTCGTCTGCTTTTACTTCTTCATACGCTGCTTGTAATGCTTTAAATTCGTCTAACTCACGTAGTTCACGTTCAATCTGATTGGCTGTATCATAAATGTTACTCAATGGAATCCCTCTTTTCTCAATAGTTTCATCTTTATTGTACCATTTCTCTTAGGTTTTCCCAACTAATTTCCTAATAAGCCTCCGAAAATTCCTTCAATCTTGTCTTTGACTTTTTTCGCGCCGTCTTTAATTTGTCCCCCAACTTCATTCAATGTATCTCCGAAATTGCTAGCGCCGTCTTGAACAGAATTTCCAAAGTCTTTCAAGTTATCCCGCCAATTAGAATTGGCACCACCAGTTAAACTATCGTTGCTATCAACAACTTTCCCACCTGTGGCATAAGCATCCGCGACAGGAAATTGTGCTTGTTTGACTTGTGGCAAGATGCCACTGGCTTGACTGTTGAACACCTGTGAGGCATACGTAGCGCTACTGCCTTCCAAATAATGGGTTTTACTGGTTTCTTGGAAGCCTAACCAAGTAGCAATGACAACTTCTGGTGTATAACCAATCACCCACTGATCGTTCGTTTTACTACTATCGAAGTTGGTTTCTGTCGTACCTGTTTTACCAGCCATTACGTAGCCTGCTGGTTGTGCGTTGACCCCGCTCCCAGAACTAAAGACCCCTAGTAACATACTTGTAATCCCGTCTGCAACATCTTTGGTAATGACTTGTTCTTTCTTGACTTTAGTATTATCAACTACAATTGCGCCAGTTGAGTCGACGATTTTTGTAATTAAATGCGTTTCAGTTTTATAGCCTTCATTGGCAAAGGCACTATAAGCTCCCGCCATAGTTAGTGGCGAAACACCCGTTTGTAATCCCCCAAGTGCTAAACCATAATATCGATCTTTTTCTGATAACGGAATGCCAAATTTCTCTGTTTTTTCATAGCCTTTATCTAAACCAATTTGATGTAATAACCACACCGCTGGTAAATTTAAGCTTTCTCCTAAGGCTTGATACATAGGAACTTCTCCACTGTACGTGCGGCTATAGTTTTGCGCTGGATAATAATCTTGTGGTTTATCTTCTAAAACAGAGTCTGGTTTATAGCCAGCCTCTAAAGCTGGTGTATAGACAGAAATTGGTTTTAAGGACGAGCCTGGTGAACGTTTTGTTTGCGTTGCAAAGTTAAAGCCTCGATAAACGTGTTCCCCTCGACCGCCCACCAGTGCTTGCACGCCGCCGGTTTTCGGATCAATGGCTACAGAGCCACTTTGAACCATGGCACCATCTTCTGCATTGGGTGGAAATAGTGCATCATTTTTATAAGTTGCATCCATCGCATCTTGATATTTTTGATTTAAAGACGTGTAAATCTTGTAGCCTTTATTTAAAATATCTTCTTCTTTAAATTTATAACGATTGACCGCTTCATCAATTACCGCATCAAAATAATATGGATATTTGTAACTATTTTCGTCGCCAACATAGGTGTCATTTAATAGACTCGCTAAGTTAACACTCGCTTCTTGATTGGCTTCTTCTTGAGATAGTTTTTTATTGTCGACCATTAGTTGTAAAACGGTATTCCGTCGCGCTGTGGCATTGTCAATGTAATCAATTGGGTTATAAATTCCTGGCCCTTTTAACATGCCCGCTAGCGTTGCGGCTTCCCCCACTGTAACTTGGGACGCATCCACGCCAAAGTATTTACGAGCTGCATCTTGCACGCCCCAGACACCATTACCAAAATAAGAATTATTTAAATACATTGCCAAGATATCTTTTTTCGAATATTTCTTTTCGATTTCAATCGCTAAGAATAATTCTCTGGCTTTCCTATCTAACGTTTGCTCTTGCGTTAAGTAAGCATTTTTGGCTAATTGCTGCGTAATTGTACTTCCGCCACCACCGCCACCGATTTTCCCAAAGGTCAATTTTCCAACAACCGCACGGGCAATCCCTTTGATGGAATACCCTTTATGTTGATAAAACCCGCGATCTTCAGTTGAAATAACCGCATCTTGAATATAAGGAGAAATATTATCCAGTTCCACAAAAGTCCCTTTTTGCCCGAATAATTTTCCGACTTCCTCTCCTGATTCATCATAAACACGTGTTGATTCACTTAGCCCCGATTTTAGGGTCTCAACGTTTGCGGACTTGGCTAAGTAAAATAAATAAATACTGGCACCTAAAGCGACTACCAAACCAATTAACAAGAAAATTTTATTGATTTGATACTTTTTCCAAATCCGCTTTCTGGCTTGATGGAATTGTATTAAATAAGGCTTTATCCACGTCCAAAAATGACGTAATCCGACACCGACTTTACTAAAAAATTGTTTAAGATTGTCCATAGTACTCCCTCTATTTACGTTTCTTGGCTAAGTCTACCATATTCTTGTGGGTACGACCTAGGTCTAAAGCATGAAAAATTCTTGAAAAACAATTTCAATGATCTTTTCGCTGTAGCAAAGGAAATGTGGCCTTCACTAGAGGTAAATAATTGCTTACGTTTAGAAACGAGTCTTTATTTAGCCTCTATTCTATCATGCTTTTCTTCGTTTTTTATGTAAATTTGTTTAAGAATCTCTCAAGGAACTGCCTTTCTAACAAATTTCAGCTTTTTTTCCGTTCTGACTTGACCTTTTGAGTAGCTTTGTTACACTAAATAGCGAATCAGTGAAAGGTGGGATTTGGTGGAATATTCAATGAGATTACCTGAAAATTTTTCAACAATGACTGTAAAAGAACTATTAGAAAATGAGTGGCTAGTCCCTCGAAAAGTGCGCCATTTTTTACGCACGCGAAAAAATGTCAAAATCAACGGAGAAACAGCTGCTTTTCATTTTCCAGTCCAAGCTGGCGATTGTGTCACCTTAACGTTTGAAGAAACCGATTATGTGCGTCCCACTATTCATTTGGGGGAAGCAACGCGTGTGAAGGTTTTATATGAAGACGAACATTTAATGATTGTAAATAAACCTTATGGCATTAAAACCCATCCAAATCAGCCACAGGAAACAGACACCTTGTTAAATCATGTTGCTGCCTATTTAGCTGAGAAAAATCAGGTCCCTTATGTCGTTCATCGATTAGATAAAGAAACCAGTGGTGCGATTGTCTTTGCTAAAAATCCTTTTGTCTTACCTATTTTAGGGCGTTTATTAGAAACAAAACAAATTTACCGTCAATATCAAGCGATTGTAGCTGGTCACTTTAACCAAAAAGAACAGACAATCAATCAGCCGATTGGTCGTGATCGACATGATCGCCGGAAACGACGGATTGATCCTCAAAAAGGGGATTCAGCGATTACACATGTCCAAGTGGTCCAAGCTCTTTCTAACAATCAAACCGCAGTTACCTGTGTTTTAGAAACAGGTCGGACGCACCAAATTCGGGTCCATTTAGCTAGCGAAGGGCATCCAATTATTGGTGATCCGTTATACAACCCAAAATCGCAGGCAGCTCGTTTAATGCTCCATGCTTCACAACTTCATTTACTCCATCCGTTTACAAAAAAACAAATCGTTGTGACTGCAGCGCCTGGCCTATGGTAAAAAAACAGAAGAAATCGGACGGTAACCGCCGATTTCTTCTGTTTTTTTATTTTACCGCACATTCACTGCTGAGAACGGCATATCTGCGTTTGCTCAGTGTCTTGGTGTT
>OBUX01000558.1_pt1 | contig 10311 bp, 5 predicted proteins | sample 1501181 | NCBI WGS metagenome assembly OBUX01 (sample SAMEA2579935, study PRJEB22360) | human gut metagenome | biome: human gut; feature: human-associated habitat; material: faeces | place: Denmark | collected 2008/2010 | reverse complement strand
GGCGCTGACCATGATCACCGGAAAATCGACCTGCGGCAGCGGGGCGACTGGCAGCATACGGAAACCCAGTATGCCGCACAGGGTAATGGCGACCGACAGTAAAATCGTCGCCACCGGGCGGTAAATGAAGAGGGCAAAAAACTTCACTTACGCCTCCTCTTCATGACGGGCAAAGCGGCTTTTGGTCCACAATGCCAGACGGTCGAACAGCAGATAAATCACCGGCGTGGTAAACAGCGTCAGCACCTGGCTGACAATCAGACCGCCGACCATGCCGATACCTAACGGACGACGCAGTTCCGCGCCGACCCCGGTACTCAACATCAGCGGCAGCGCACCAAGCAGAGCCGCCAGAGTGGTCATCAGGATCGGACGAAAACGCAACAGACAAGCCTGGTAAATAGCTTCGCGCGGCGACATGCCTTGCTCGCGCTCAGCAGCCAGCGCGAAGTCGATCATCATGATGGCGTTCTTCTTCACGATACCGATCAGCAAAATAATGCCGATAATGGCAATCACATCCAGTTCGCTATCGGCAATCATTAACGCCAGCAGCGCGCCGACCCCTGCGGTGGGTAGCGTCGAGAGAATGGTGATCGGGTGAATAAAGCTCTCGTACAGAATGCCGAGCACGATATACATCGCCACCACCGCCGCGACAATCAGCCAGACAGTGCTGCCCAATGCCGACTGGAAGGCGAGGGTGCTGCCCTGGAACTGCGTGGTGATATCCACCGGCAGATTCAGCGTCTTCTCTGTGTCCATAATCGCCTGCACCGCATCGCCCAGCGAATAGTTATCCGGCACGTTAAAGGAGATAGTCGTTACCGGGAACTGATCCAGATGGTTGATGGAAAGCGGCGCAAAACGCTGCTCAATTTTGGCAATTGAGCTTAACGGCACCACGCCACCGTCGCTGCTGGTCAGGCGAATGGTATCCAGAGCCGCGAGGCCTGGGGTATTTTCGGTGTTGTGTTCCAGCACCACGCGATACTGGTTAGCCTGAGTATAAATAGTGGAAATCAGTCGCTGACCAAACGCGTTGTACAGGGCGTTATCGACATCCGCCATGCTGATCCCCAGACGGCTGGCGCTGTCCCTGTCGACATTGACATACGCCACCAGCCCTTTGTCCTGCCAGTCGCTGGAGACATCAGAAAGCTGTGGCAGCTGCTGGAGTTTTTCCATCAACTGTGGCACCCAGGTACTGAGCGCATCCAGTGACGTGGCCTGCAAGGTAAACTGGTACTGGGTGCGGCTGACCTGAGTATCAATAGTCAGGTCCTGCGTTGGTTGCAGGAAGAGATCGACGCCCGGCACTTTATCTACCGCCGTTTGCAGACGGGCGATGACTTTTTGCACCCGGTCATCTCGTTCATCCAGTGGTTTGAGATTGATCTGTAAACGCGCACTGTTCAGCGACGGGTTAGTGCCATCAACGCCAACAAATGAGGTCAAACTTTGCACTGCCGGATCCTGCAAAATCACGTCCGCGACCTGGCGTTGCCGCTGGGCCATATTGGCAAAGGAGCTGGATTGCGGTGCCTGCAAAGTGCCCTGAATAATGCCGTTGTCCTGCACCGGGAAGAAACCTTTCGGAATGAACACCCACAGCAGCACGCTAAGCAGCAGCGTGCTGAGCGCCACGCTTAAGGTCAGCCACGGATGATTCAGCACTTTCGCCAGTCCACGACCATAGGCGGCGATTATCCTGTCGAACATTTTCTCCGAGGCACGGGAGAAGCGGTTCTGTTTACGCAGCGACTCCTGGCTGAGCATCCGCGCGCACATCATCGGTGTCAGGGTCAGCGACACCACCGCCGAGATCAAAATCGCGACTGCCAGGGTAATAGCAAATTCGCGGAACAGTCGCCCGACGATATCGCCCATAAACAGCAGGGGGATCAACACCGCAATCAGCGAGAAGGTCAGCGAGATAATGGTAAAGCCGATTTCACCCGCGCCTTTGAGCGCCGCCGCCAACGGTTTTTCGCCTTTTTCGATATAGCGGGAAATGTTCTCGATCACCACGATGGCGTCATCGACCACAAATCCGGTGGCGATGGTTAGTGCCATCAGCGTCAGGTTATTGATTGAAAAATCGAGAAACACCATGACCGCGAAGGTGCCGATTAACGACAGCGGCACTGCGACACCGGGAATGATGGTCGCCGGAATATTGCGCAAAAACAGGTAGATAATCATGACTACCAGCGCGATAGCCATCATCAGCTCAAACTGGGTATCGTCGACCGATGCGCGGATATTGGTGGTACGGTCAGAAAGTACCGTCACCTTCACCGATTTCGGCAGACTCTCGGTGAGCTGTGGTAGCATCTGCCGGATGCTGTCGGCGGTGGAGATAATGTTAGCACCGGGCTGGCGCTGAACATTCATCACAATGGCCTGTTCTTTGTTCGCCCACGCGCCGAGCCAGCTGTTTTCTGCTCCTTGCTCTACAGTAGCGACATCGCCAAGACGAATTGGTGCGCCGTTCTGATAAGCGATAATCAACTGACGATACTCTTCTGCCGATTGCATCTGGTCGTTCGCGGAAAGCGTGACCGCGCGAGAAGGGCCGTCAAGGCTCCCTTTCGCTGAGTTAACGTTCGCGCCAGTAATAGCGGTGCGCACACTTTCGCTGGTCAGGCCGAGAGCGGCAATTGCCTGAGCGTTGAGTTTTACGCGTACCGCCGGACGCTGCCCGCCGGAAAGTGTGACCAGCCCTACGCCGGAAATCTGCGAGATTTTCTGCGCGACGCGGGTTTCCACCATATCTTCCACCTGCGTCATCGGCATGGCGGTTGAGGTGACAGCGAGCGTCATGATCGGTGGATCTGCCGGGTTCACTTTGCTGTAAACCGGCGGGTTATTCAGATCGCTCGGTAGCAGGTTGGTCGCAGCGTTAATCGCGGCCTGCACTTCCTGCTCGGCGACATCCAGCGGCAATGTTAGCTGGAACTGTAAAGTGATAACTGACGCACCGCCGGAACTTTGCGACGACATCTGTTTCAGGCCAGACATCTGCCCGAACTGGCGTTCGAGCGGCGCGGTAACGGCAGAGGTCATGACATCCGGGCTCGCACCTGGATAAAGCGTGACCACCTGAATGGTTGGATAGTCCACTTCCGGCAGCGCCGAAACGGGCAGGGCGCGATAACCGATAATCCCGGCGAGTAAGATCGCCACCATCAGCAGCGTGGTGGCGACAGGACGCATAATAAACAGGCGCGACGGGCCGCCTGTGCTGCTCGGGGGTAACACCTGCATCAGGAGCGTGCTCCTTTTTTCGCGTATTCGCGGCTGGTGGCTTTCTCTTCCGGAGTAGTGGCGCTCTGGGCTTCCACCACTTCCACTTTCGCCCCTTCGGTCAGGCGATCAATGCCGTCCGTCACTACGCGGTCGCCCGCAGAAATACCTGCGCGGATCACCACTTTCTGACTGTCCTGAATGCCCGGTGTCACCAGATGTTTGCTGACTTTGTTTTCGCTATTCAGTACCCAGACAAAATGGCCTTCGTTGCCCATTTGCAGAGCGGCGGTGGGGATCACCACGGCGTTTTGTTCGGTGTCGACTAACATGCGCGCGTTAACAAACTGATTGGGAAACAGCGCATCATCCTGATTATTAAAGCGTGCTTTCACTTTAATCGTACCGGTAGTGGCATCGATTTGGTTATCAAGGCTTAACAGCGTGCCTTCACTTAACTTCTTCGAGTTGGTGCGATCCCAGGCTTCTACCACCAGCGGTTTTCCGGCTTTTTGTGCCTGTACAACGGTGGCGATATCGCTTTCCGGCAGAGTAAAGACCAGATCGATAGGATGTGTTTGGGTGATCACCACAATCCCGGTGGTGTCGCCACTGGAGATTTGGTTACCAACATCAACCTGCTTGAGACCAACGCGACCATCAACTGGTGCGGTGATACGGCTCCAGTCGAGTTGCAATTGCGCGCTGGCGACGCTTGCTTCATCAGCCTTAATGGTACCTTCGGTTTCACTGACCAGCGCTTGTTGGGCATCCAGTTCCTGACGAGATACGAGATTGGTTTTTGCCAGTTGTTGATAACGCGCCAGGTCACGGCGGGCGTTGGCGAGCGTGGCTTTATCTTTTGCCAGTTGGCCCTGGGCTTGTGCTAATGCAACTTTGAACTGGCTTGGGTCAATTTCTGCCAGTAAATCGCCTGCTTTGACCTGCTGGCCTTCCTGGAAATGTAACGCCATCAGTTGACCGTCCACGCGGCTGCGCACCGTAACAGTATTAGCGGCGGTAATGGTGCCAAGCCCGGTGAGGTAACGCGGAACAGCCTGTTCTACTGCGGTCGCCGCCTGAACCGGAGCTAATGGGCCGGCACGCATACCACGGCGACCACCCGCTGGCGATTGCTGCGCTTGTTTCGTCGCCCCTGGGGTTGCACTCTGGGAGTCATTGCGGCCTTGCCAGAACCAGAATGCGGCGATGGCGGCGATAACCACCACGATTACGATTACCCAACGGGATTTATAACTGCCTTTCATCGTTAAGAGTTTCTCTTCCTGAAACGTTTCGCGGAATGATACTAGTGTAGCCAGCCAATAAGGGAGAAAAATGGAGGAATTATGAAACACTGTCGGGAATCGTCTGAATGACGGGCACTTTTGCGAGCACGCATCCAGTAATAACACATGAAACTATTTTATCTACGCGTTAGCGATAGACTGCTTGCATGGCGAAAGGAGATAAGCCGACGATTTCAGCGGGACGCTGAAACGGGAAAGCCCCTCCCGAGGAAGGGGCCTTAAATAAGGAAAGGGTCATGATGAAGATACTCATCATCGTGGTGCTCTTAGTGATTAGCTACCCAGCATACTAAGACTACCAGGGCGGGGGAAACCCAGCTCTACCCTCACTCCTGAAAGTATGCCTTCACGGTCCAATTGTCAATCCGCAGACTTTGCAGTCTGCGATCCTGCCAGCAAATATTCTTTGCGAGTCGTTACGCAATAATCACACTTGAAACTATTTTATCCGCAAGTCAGCGATAGACTGCATACAGGGCGAAAGGAGGTAAGCCGAAGATTTCAGCGGGACGCTGAAACGGGAAAGCCCCTCCCGAGGAAGGGGCCTTAAATAAGGAAAGGGTCATGATGAAGCGACTCATCATCGTGGTGCTCTTAGTCATTAGCTGGCCAGCTTACTAAGACTACCAGGGCGGGGGAAACCCCGCTCTACCCTCACTCCTGAAATTATGTCACTCCGCCCTTAGTGTCAATCGACGGCTCTCCGTTCTTGCGAGGCGAATAGCAAAATTTTCTGCGCCGCCAGGCCTAATTCTGAAAGTTTCTTCGTTTGCTCTTATTTCATTATTGCAATCGGTATGATACCGGACCTCAATAATTCTCTAAGAAAGGATTTCTTATGAGCGAACAAATCACGTTTGCCACCAGCGATTTTGCCAGTAACCCAGAACCACGTTGCCCCTGCATTTTGCTGCTGGATGTTTCTGGTTCTATGAACGGTAGACCCATTAATGAACTTAACGCCGGATTGGTTACCTTTCGCGATGAGCTGCTTGCCGATTCGCTGGCCTTAAAAAGAGTGGAACTCGGCATTGTGACGTTCGGCCCGGTGCATGTGGAACAACCCTTTACCAGCGCCGCTAATTTTTTCCCGCCCATCCTGTTTGCCCAGGGCGATACACCAATGGGCGCTGCCATTACCAAAGCCCTGGATATGGTTGAGGAGCGGAAACGTGAATATCGTGCCAATGGTATTTCCTATTATCGTCCGTGGATTTTCCTGATCACCGATGGCGCACCAACCGATGAGTGGCAGGCTGCCGCCAACAAAGTGTTTCAGGGGGAAGAAGATAAGAAGTTTGCCTTCTTTTCCATCGGTGTTCAGGGGGCGGATATGAAGACGCTGGCCCAAATCAGCGTCCGTCAGCCTTTGTCTCTGCAGGGATTACAATTCCGTGAACTGTTTAGCTGGTTATCCAGTTCGCTGCGTTCGGTTTCCCGCTCCACGCCGGGAACGGAAGTTGTGCTGGAAGCGCCAAAAGGCTGGACGTCAGTGTGAGCTGGCGTCTGGTCTATGCATCAGCCGTTGGAACGTCGCACATCAGCGCTGATTTGCCTTGCCAGGATGCCTGCCAGATGCAGGTTGCCTGGCTAAATGACCAGCAGCCATTATTGTCGGTATTTGTCGCTGATGGCGCAGGCAGCGTCTCGCAGGGTGGCGAAGGTGCGATGCTCGCCGTCAATGAAGCGATGGCTTATATGTCGCAAAAAGTGCAGGGCGGGGAATTGGGGCTTAATGATGTCCTCGCAACGGACATTGTGCTGACCATTCGTCAGCGACTTTTTGCCGAGGCGGAAGCCAAAGAATTAGCGGTTCGCGATTTTGCCTGCACGTTTTTGGGATTGATTTCATCAGCTAATGGCACCTTGATTATGCAGATTGGCGATGGCGGCGTGGTGGTAGATTTGGGGCACGGTTTGCAACTGCCGCTCACGCCGATGGTGGGTGAATATACCAATATGACGCACTTCATTACCGATGAAGATGCCGTTTCCAGACTGGAAACTTTCACCAGCACTGAGCGTGCGCACAAAGTTGCAGCATTTACGGATGGTATTCAGCGACTGGCGTTAAATATGCTGGATAATTCTCCGCATGTGCCTTTCTTTACCCCGTTTTTCAATGGACTGGCGTCAGCAACGCAGGAACAACTCGATTTATTACCTGAATTGTTAAAGCAGTTTTTGTCCAGCCCGGCGGTAAACGAGCGTACGGATGATGATAAAACGTTGGCACTGGCGCTGTGGTTACCATGAAACCCACTTTATATACTGCTACTGGTGAGTGCGTTACGCCTGGCCGTGAACTGGGCAAAGGCGGCGAAGGTGCGGTTTATGATATCGAGGAGTTTGTCGATAGCGTCGCCAAGATTTATCACACGCCGCCACCCGCCTTAAAACAGGACAAACTTGCCTTTATGGCTGCGACAGCTGACGCGCAGTTGTTGAATTATGTCGCCTGGCCGCAGGCAACGCTTCACGGTGGACGAGGCGGAAAAGTTATCGGTTTTATGATGCCAAAAGTTTCTGGTAAAGAACCGATTCATATGATCTATAGCCCGGCACATCGTCGCCAGAGTTACCCTCATTGTGCGTGGGATTTTCTACTCTATGTTGCGCGCAATATTGCTTCATCTTTTGCTACTGTTCATGAGCACGGGCACGTCGTGGGTGACGTAAACCAGAACAGCTTTATGGTAGGTCGCGACAGCAAAGTGGTGTTGATTGATAGCGACTCCTTTCAGATTAATGCCAATGGTACACTGCATTTATGCGAAGTCGGCGTGTCGCATTTTACGCCGCCAGAGCTGCAAACCATGCCATCATTTGTCGGCTTTGAACGCACAGAAAATCACGATAATTTTGGCCTTGCGTTGCTGATATTTCACATCTTGTTTGGTGGGCGGCATCCTTATTCCGGTGTACCGCTTATCTCTGATGCAGGTAATGCGCTGGAGACGGATATTGCCCATTTCCGTTATGCCTACGCCTCAGATAATCAGCGACGTGGTTTAAAACCGCCGCCACGATCGATTCCGCTGTCGATGTTACCGGGCGATGTTGAAGCCATGTTTCAGCAGGCATTCACGGAAAGTGGCGTGGCAACCGGGCGTCCGACGGCAAAAGCGTGGGTAGCGGCACTTGATTTACTACGCCAACAGTTAAAGAAATGTACCGTTTCGGCAATGCATGTTTACCCCGCTCATTTGACTGACTGCCCGTGGTGTGCGCTGGATAATCAAGGCGTTATCTATTTTATTGATCTCGGTGAAGAGGTCATTACCACCGGCGGTGATTTTGTGCTGGCGAGAGTCTGGGCGATGGTGATGGCATCAGTAGCACCGCCAGCATTGCAATTGCCATTACCCGATCATTTCCAACCGACTGGCAGGCCGCTTCCTTTAGGCCTGTTACGGCGCGAATACATCATTCTGATTGAGATCGCACTGTCAGCGTTATCGCTGTTGTTTTGCGGCCTTCAGGCAGAACCGAGTTATATTATTTTGATTCCTGTGCTGGCGGCTATCTGGATTATTGGCAGCCTGACAAGCAAAGCGTACAAAGCAGAAATCCAGCAACGCCGTGAGGCGTTTAATCGCGCGAAAATGGACTATGACCATTTAGTCAGCCAGATCCAGCAGTTGGGCGGGCTGGAAGGTTTTATCGCCAAACGGGCGAGGCTCGAAAAAATGAAGGACGAAATTCTCGGGTTACCGGAAGAAGAGAAACGCGCTCTGGTAACACTTCACGACACCGCAAGGGAACGGCAGAAGCAGAAGTTTCTGGAGGGATTTTTTATTGATGTTGCCTCTATTCCCGGCGTTGGCCCTGCGCGTAAAGCGGCGTTACGGTCCTTTGGTATTGAAACAGCAGCGGATGTTACCCGACGGAGCGTTAAGCAAGTAAAAGGTTTTGGTGATCATCTGACCCAGGCGGTTATCGACTGGAAAGCGAGCTGTGAACGCCGTTTTGTGTTCAGGCCGAACGAAGCGGTAACGCCTGCAGACAGACAAGCGGTAATGGCAAAAATAGCCGCCAAACGACATCGGCTGGAATCGGCGCTGACTGTCGGTGCGACAGAGTTGCAGCGATTCCGCCTTCATGCGCCAGCACGGACCATGCCGTTGATGGAACCGCTACGTCAGGCGGCAGAAAAACTGGCTCAGGCGCAGGCAGATTTAAGCCGTTGCTGAGCCATTTTTCAATTAACGAAACACCACTTCCGCCCAGCGTGCCAGCCCGGCGGTGACGGAGCCAAAGTCATCGCCGCCTGCAATCGGAATGCCCGGCAACTGTTCTGCCAGCGCTTTTTTAATCAGCGGCGAACGGGCGCTACCGCCGGTCAGGTAGATAACGTCCGGTTTTTCCTGGGCGTTATCCAGCGCCAGTTGCACCTGTTCCAGAATCCGCGCCAGTGGCTGGCTGAGGGCGCTTTCCAGCCCTTGCTGGCTAATCAGCGTAGCCAGTTCATCGCTGATAAACGGCAGTGAGGCGCGGGTTTCCGCTACACTTGAAAGGGCGATTTTGCTCTCTTCTGCGCTACGCACCAGGCGATAGCTTAAACGCTGACGCCAGACTTTCTGTAACAGGGCCACTTTTTCCGGTTCACGGGCATCGCGTACCAGATCGTTAAGCAGACGACCGTTAGCACTACTGTAGAAATCACTCTGCGCAGGAACGTCGTTGATCGCAACCGCATTCCACCACGGCAGAATCGGCAGGGCGATGCCTTTTTCGGTTTCGCCACCCATGCCCAGTAACGGCATCAGGTTCTTAAACGCCAGTGCGATATCCAGATCGTTACCACCAATACGGCAACCACTATGACCCAGCAGGCTGGCTTCACGATCGAGACGCGAACGCCATTGCGGCCCCATCAGCAGCAATGAACAGTCAGTCGTACCACCGCCGATATCCACTACCAGCACTCGTTTTTCTTCCTGCAAGGTGGCTTCGTAATCCAGCCCAGCCGCGACCGGCTCGTACTGGAATACCACATCCTTAAACCCGGCACGCTTCGCCGCGCGTTCCAGAATCCCTTGCGCCTGGGTGTTTGCTTCATCACCGCCCAGCCCCTGGAAGTTGATCGGGCGACCAATCACCGCCTGAGTAATTGCCTCCGGCAGCTGCGCCTGCGCCTGTTGGCGAATGTGCAACATCATTGCGCAGACCAGATCCTCAAACAGCGCTACCTGCTGCGGTTTTAAGCCGCTGGCACCGAGGAACGATTTTGGTGATTTCACAAACCACACTTCTTCTGGATCATCAATGTACTGTGCCAGTGAGGAAAGACCGAACTGCACGCTTTTCGCCGTAACATCGATATCTTCTTCGCGGTTATAACGAATCGCCCGACGCAACAGCGCCTGCGTTTCATCGTCGTCTGCCGGAACATCATGATGGCGGTACAGCCATTCGCTTACAGCTTCACGCGTTGGCGCGCAAAGCATTGAAGGCAGCAGCGTGCTGTCGTTTTCCATTTTTAGCAAATGCGGTTTACCGTCGCGCATGACCGCCACTGAACAGTTTGCTGTACCGTAATCAAAACCAATAAACACGAAATAATCCCCATGCCGGTGAAGAAGGGGCGTGACTTTAGCGAAATGTTGCCGTCGCGACAACCGGAATATGAAAGCAAAGCGTAACGTCTGAATAACGTTTATGCTGAAAGCGGATTAACAAGGAGATGCGATGTATACCCTGAACTGGCAGCCGCCGCATGACTGGGCGGGGGTGGTTGGGACTTGCCCAA
>OBUX01000556.1_pt1 | contig 10343 bp, 10 predicted proteins | sample 1501181 | NCBI WGS metagenome assembly OBUX01 (sample SAMEA2579935, study PRJEB22360) | human gut metagenome | biome: human gut; feature: human-associated habitat; material: faeces | place: Denmark | collected 2008/2010 | reverse complement strand
TCCCCGATGCGGCGACCAATCGTTTTATTCTGCTCGCAAACTGGCGAGCGCTACTTAACCACCAAGAACAAGGCCAACACCCCCGACCGGCTGCGGTTACTCAAGTACTCCGCCAAGCTCCGGCGGCGGGTGTGGTTCGTTGAAGAATAAGGAGGGATCAAATGGCAACACCAGCTCACCGAACTTCAAAAACCAAGAAACGGATGCGCCGTGGCCACATCAAGTTGAACGTTCCCAACGCCCGGCTTGACCCCGCTACGGGCGAATACACCCTACCCCACCACGTTTCACCAAGTGGGCAATACAAGGGGCGTTCCGTGAAGTAATGAGTGCTAGCTACACCGACCAAGAGGTGATCGCCTTGATTGGGCGGGTGTTAAACCACTACCACCTAAGCGGCGAGCACTTCTTATTTAACCGTACGGCAACCGGCTTAGAGGTACTTACCACCCCCAACGATGAAAGCTGGCTGCTCGTTTCCCTACTCGGGTGGCTGCAAGCCGATTTTGACCTCACCTTCTTGGATGGGGCGGGCCACCCCGTCGATTTTTGCGACCACCGGGCCCTGATGTTTACCATCCGTTCGGTGGACGAAGACGCAATTAATTCACTACTGCCAAAGGATGACCAATGGAAAAATTAGATTACTCAAGCGCACTGCGGCGGCTGAAGAGTCCCAACATCAAAACCCGCAAGCGCGCCCTCAAAACCATCAAACAGCTGAAAGCCCAAAAGAATAAATAACGGTGCGGCGCCGATCTGCCTTCTTTTCAAATAACTTTTCATCATTTACAGCTTTAGATCGGTGCACCGTCATTAATTGAATAATCCTAACCTGGCGAAACACCCTCTCTTTTCGCCACCGCCCCACGTCAATCGACCTGGGGCTTTTTTAATGGACTTTTACCCACCAATATACCAGGCCACCAAAAAATACTGCGAAGATGCAGCCAAGCTCAATTTTGAAACCCAAGGTCAGCTTACGCCCCTCTTCTTGCCTAAAATCAATTTGTAGCGAACCAGCACACCACTTCAACAAGTGATCTTTCATTATCATCACCTCCCATCTACTGCTCTACCGTGCCGGAAAGCATCCCTTACGGATGAAAGAAGAGACAGAAGATCCGGAGGCCAAAAAATAAGACCGGCATGGAAAAGAAATTTTCCACCAGATAATCCGGCTCCTCTTCCCCCTCCAAAAACAACTTTTCCATTAGCCGATTGTAATGTTCTTTGAGTGAGTACTTTTTCCTTTTCTTCATTCCATCCTCCTTACCTACGACGGTGCACAAACCCCTAATAAAAGTTTTCACCTCTAACTCATCTCAAGTCTACTCCGGGAGCTAGACATAAAATGTCGCTATCAAAATTTATTTAACTATTTTGCGACCATTTTCGTGCAAAATCTAAGGGCGACTTTAAAAAATCGCCCCGTCGCATAAAAAGAGTGCCCCTCGTGAGGCTATTGTACGGTATACACTCGAGCTAACTTCTTAGCGATCACCCATGAGCACTTTAAAGTCCCTCTGGCGACTGAAGTGCGCAGGGATTACCCCCATTTGAATGGGGAAACACGAGGCACACGGAGACAGGGATCCCGGCAAGCAGGCTCATCCTCATATTCATGAGGAGCACCGGGGATGGCGATCAGCCTCTTCCACATGTCGGGATCATCCCCATACACATGGGGAGCACCGGTTAACAGCATCTTAGGCCAATTGCGAGGACGGAATCACCCCCATATACATGGGGAGCACTTTGTAACAAGTCCTCGAGGTGGTCACTTTGTAAGGATCACCCCCATATACATGGGGAGCACAGAAGATCAAAACCGCCATCGCAACTAATCCGAGGATCACCCCCATATACATGGGGAGCACACCCACGGTAGAGCATCGCCGATTCCATGACTGGGATCACCCCCATATACATGGGGAGCACATTGGTGTTGCGTACTCATCATCAAACCGGCCAGGATCACCCCCATATACATGGGGAGCACCACTAGGTGAGACGTTCGGCGCCTGGAAGCAGAGGATCACCCCCATATACATGGGGAGCACGTAGTGTTTATTGCCTTAGAGGAAACGAAAACAGGATCACCCCCATATACATGGGGAGCACTTAAGTACAGGAACATATTTGAAGTTTGGAAAGGGATCACCCCCATATACATGGGGAGCACTCATCAATCACGTCTTTTTCATCGACCTTGTAGGGATCACCCCCATATACATGGGGAGCACTTATCCAAGGTAACCAGGCGCCACTACCAGTTAGGATCACCCCCATATACATGGGGAGCACCGGCCTGGCTTATGCTGGCAAACAGCTGGTTGAGGATCACCCCCATATACATGGGGAGCACAAAATGTCAATTCCAGCTGCGTTTAGTCATGCAGGATCACCCCCATATACATGTGGAGCACCCATTGTCTGGCTCTTTTATTTCGGGTTCGTGAGGATCACCCCCATATACATGGGGAGCACAACTGGATTGAAGTGTGCTTTCCCTGTATTTTTGGGATCACCCCCATATACATGGGGAGCACAGCTAGGGACTGACTTGGAAACTCGATTCTTGGGGATCACCCCCATATACATGGGGAGCACTTGGTGATCGTCAGAGTGCTTGCAACTGACCCGGGATCACCCCCATATACATGGGGAGCACCAACCGGCGAATACGTCAACGCTTCAGTACGGAGGATCACCCCCATATACATGGGGAGCACTCAAATCCCCATTTATCAAGCTCATCCTTAAGGGGATCACCCCCATATACATGGGGAGCACAGGAACTATCCGGATTCCAGCACGTAACAGATAGGATCACCCCCATATACATGGGGAGCACTGTTCGATCTGTTCAGAGTCGGACTTAGCCTTGGGATCACCCCCATATACATGGGGAGCACTTCAATCAGTACCAGAAAGAACATAACGAGGCGGGATCACCCCCATATACATGGGGAGCACCACGTTGACCTTGTGTCCCAGCATCGTCCAATGGGATCACCCCCATATACATGGGGAGCACGGCGTCCTGAGGTGATAGAGCTTGCCTTGAATGGGGATCACCCCCATATACATGGGGAGCACAAGTAGAAATTCCGAAGAATCGGAACCAATTAGGGATCACCCCCATATACATGGGGAGCACAACGGCTTGTTCTCTTCCGCCTCTTTGGCGATCAGGATCACCCCCATATACATGGGGAGCACTAACACGACTTCGATCTCATACAACGAAGATTAGGATCACCCCCATATACATGGGGAGCACCGCTTTATCTAAGGCGTATTGGACGGCCTTGTGGGATCACCCCCATATACATGGGGAGCACAGCGGGCCGGCCGTTTGACGCCGGCTACTACCGGGATCACCCCCATATACATGGGGAGCCCTGTAACCAAGCGGTTTTCAAATTTTCAAAAACCCTTTTTCAATCAGTTTGGTCATAAGCTTGATCGTTGCCTCGGCGTCCGCTAGTGAATTATGTTGATCCTGATTTTCAATCTGGTAGTATTTTAGAACCGTTTCGAAGCGAAAATTATCCAAAAAGACTTCCTTTTGCCTAACCACTTTAAGTAAATCAATAATTCGATTCCCCAAGCGATCTTGTCCTACTTTATCATACCCTCGTTCTATAAATCCCCAGTCAAATGCAACGTTGTAACCAACTACAATGGATCGTCCTATAAAATCCCTCAGGTCCGTCAGTGCGGCTTCAAGGCTAATTCCTTCTTGCTCAACTTTTTGTTGGCTGAGTCCTGTGAGATCAGTAATTTTTGGAGAAATTACCTTGTCTGGTTGAATGATTCGATAAAATCGTTCTATCTCTTCCCCATTGGTTGACTTGACTGCCCCTATCGATATTATTTCGTCAGTAGCTGAATCTAGTCCAGTCGTTTCAATGTCTAATGCAACAACTTTCCTAGTCATCTCCGTCCCTTTTCCACTCCCCGTTCTCATTTGCTTAGCGCGATGAAATCTTGCTGCATCGCTGAAACCGTGTTTAATACTGGAAGGTGGTTTCTCTAGGTGCATCAGCAAGGGAATTCCATCATAATTGACGACTTCACGATCAGCTCTTGTTGAGCGAAATGCATAACCTAATTCATTGTTCGTCGTGTACACAATGGTAGCTTCACCGCTACCAATGTTTTTCTGAATGCGTTCCCAAAGGAGGTCCCGAATTCGGGCACTAAAACGTCCAACATAGATACCCGTTTGAATTTCCTGGCACCACTTAGTAAGATCCCCTCGTAATGAGGCAGGAACTCTTGAAAGAGCAATTACAATCATAACTTACTCCTCGCCTATTTCATGGTATTGAACGCCAAACTTTTGCATCCCTTCCTTATTGTCCCAAAGGCTCATAAATTCTAGGTCTTGGTCATCTTCAACCTCGAATAAGAATTTCAGGTCATGGACCATTTGCTTTAGCAACTTACCATCCCTAAACGCATCCCGCATTGCTTGCCTCGTTCTAGTAGCGATATCTTCGTCACCATACTTAGCGGTCATCTCAAAAGAAATTGGGATTGAATAATTGGCCTTATAAATATCAGCAAAGTCATAAATAAATGCCAAATCGTGTCCCGTGTGAATAAACCCCAGACCCGGGGAGGCACCTAATGCGGCAACGACACTGTAACTTAAACCATAAAGTGTTTGATTGGCGGCTGTTAGAGCCTTATTGATGGGAGTACCCTCATCAAAATTATCAACGTTGTACTCGCGGCCGTTCCAAGCGACCCCCGTCTCATTAGAAAGTTTACGATAAACCTTCCTCACCCGGGAGCCCTCTTTTCCCCGCAGCTGTTGCATTGTTAACTTAGTTACATCTTCATTTGGAAACCGCATCTGGTACATTTTCCGGGCAACCGCTACCCGTGATCTTACATTCGAGACCAGCTTAGCTTGTTTTTCCAGTAGCCTTGACGAATGGTTGAGTGTCCTACCATGGGCATACTGTCGGACACCATACTCACCAACCCAAACGACCGCTAAGCCGGAATCGCCCATTAATTCCATCGCCCGATGGGTAACATCTACCCCAGGACCTAAAAGAAGAACGCTAATCAATGCGACCGGAACGAAAACTATCCCTCTGGCATCCATCACTTTAATCGCGCTGTCTTGTCGATTAATTTTAGCGTGTTCGAGGTACAGAAAGGAGATTCGGTCACTTGTCCGGCTAAGTTCAGTTAGTTTTGGCTTCTCAGCCCCCATTCCACTTTTCATGCTTTCTCGTTAACTGGGATCACCGTCATCAGACCCATCCCGTAAGCTTTTTCCTTCCCGATCCCGTTGACCAAAAGCTTCTTAAATAGATCTGCATCACTAACCTTTAGTAGTCCTTCATAACTAACGCGATTTAACTTTACCCGCCGTTGCCCCTTGTGTAATAGTTGTGGCCGATCGCGACCAATCACATCAAACTGATACCCATCAGCCGTCGTTAACAGGGTAAAGCCATTCCTTTCTGCCCGATCAATTAACCACTTTTCTTGCTGAGCAATCGTAACGTGGGGGTAAACCCTTCCCACCTTCTCTCCCGGCTCAGTAACCCGATGGACTGGGTTAGCAGTTAACCGAAACCGCATTACCTTTCCTGTTTGGATTTGGCTCAGAAACTGATCATATATTTTTGACTGGGCACTACCAGGAACACCATACTTTTCAAGGCGGTTCATATTAGGTTGATCATCACTCAACACTAACAGGTACTCCTTCCCTTGAACTTGATCAAGTCGCCAAAGGTGTCGTTTACGTTCACCCTTCACTACTTCCCGCGGAAAGGAATCTTCAACCCAGCTATGGTAGGCCCCTAAATGTGTTAGATCACTAATCTTTTGACGATTTTTAGTGTCGACTTCTACTCTTGATAGATACATATTTTCCCCCTTCTAGATTGACGACCAAACGTCATGTTCACCACTATTTTCTTGATACATATTATTTTTTAGCGTCACGAAGGTCCGAATCGCTGGACGATACTTATGGTAACGGTGTTGGACGTTAAACGATCCCACCTGATCTTTAACCTGGATCAAGTTCCTGTCCGCTCCTTTTTCCAGCCCCCAATCAGCAACTACCTCAGCGGAGTAAAGTTCCTTTTTCATCCGCTTCTTGAACCAGTCACTTGCTTGCCAAGGCAACTCCTTAAGCACCGTCATTGGATCCGTATCAAACTCCTCAATCCGAAGTACGCCCGCCGGAACATTTGTCCGTCGTCCTAAAAATAATTGAAACTTCGGGTGCCGCAAGGCGTACTTGATTTGATCAATGAGGTTGTCATCCTCACTCCCAATTGCAACCACGAACACCGCATCTTGTAGGTAATCACGATAAGTTAACTTACTGTTTTTGGCATTCTGGGGACGAACAGTATGGAAATCCGTCATTATTTTCCCGCGCTGATCTATTCGAACGGCAATCCCTAATTTATTAAGTGATTCAATCCGCTGGTCATCCCGACGGTAACCTAGCCCCGCCGCAATCATCCCGATTACAGCACTCTTAGAAGGATAATGGTAGGTCGTTCGACGCTCAAAAGTCGCTTCATTCCCGTATGACTGAAGCGGTCCCGTTAAATTAACCGTTAACGTTTTCATTATCAACTACCTTCTCACTCACAAATTTAGCCACTTGGTCCAGTAATTCTTCCGTATTAGCTACTTGGTTTAAGTTGGATTGCTTAGTCGTGAGCACGCCCGTGTAAATTGGTTGTTCAACTAATTTAAGGGTATCAGAGTACTCTTTTTCTAAGCGTTCAATTGACTCTTCAACGTACCCGTGATTTGACTTGACTGGTTCTTCGAAGGCAGAAACCAGGTTAACCTGTGTGTCTTCACGTAACGTTATCATTACATATTGTGGCAGTGTTTTGTTAGCAAAGGTGTTTTCCTTCCCGGTTGGCATCGTCAACATAAATTCCTTAACAAAAAGCTTGACCCCTTCAATCGTCAGCTCAGTCGAGCCTAGATTATGCATTAGTTCATTAATGTTGACGTTAGCGTAGCGGTACAAAGTTGATGAATTATAAGCCAAAGTTCCCATCATTGCACTACCGGCTTGGCTATCTTCTTTATCATCATCAATAGCAGTATAGAAATCATACTCTGGGACAATCGCATGGGTTGAGATTGCATGGGCAACTTGTGAAGCAGCATCAACATTTAATTCGGGATCGTCTGCAACCATCCGCCCAAATAGTGCCAAGTCTAATGATGACTTCTCCATGAGTGTTTCCCTAATCTCTTTTTTGTCTAGCTCATCATGGCTAAGAACATAGTGGGCCAACTTATCTAATTGACCATTGCTTAATTGCAACAGTGCCCCAGTTAAGTACTCGCCAGTCTTCTTATCCGGTTTAGCTTTCTTTGAAAGTAATCCTACAATTTTGAATGTATCAAGTGACTTCTTCAATGCTACTTCGTCACTCACATCCTTTGAACAAGACTTGATCCAGTTTGCTAAGAGACTAACTCCATGCTTTGTCCGGTGGCTGTTTAACCATTCTGCACCCTCACTATCAGTCATAAATGCTTGCCGCATCACCCGCTTCCAGCTTTGTGAAGAAACTCGGCTCCGCGTTACCCCACCGTAGATGGCCTTTTTCGGCGTTCCCGTATCATCACGGTTTATATTAGAAGATGGAACGGTTTGCAGTACGTTGATGTCTAAGTATAAATTATTCATGATTTACTCCCCTATTCTTGGTTGTCTTTTAAGTTTTTCCAGTAGTAATCTTGTCCCCACTTCAGAGTGACCTGACGAGCACTCTCACTACGGAATTGGAAACGATACAAATCTTCGCCTAGCTGAGCAAAATCAATTTGCCCCCCTTGCCCCTTTGACTTTAATATCCTGACGAGTTGGGTGATTGAATTTTCAGCGCTTTGGAAATTCAGGCTGGTTAAAACGTTACTTACCCGTTTATCTAGTGAATCCGTAAAATCCGGATCACTTCGTAACTGACCGAATGCTTGGAATAGTGAACTATTCTCTCTCCAGTCATCTGAGTGCTTAAACACGCTTTCTTCGGTCCCCTGCTGATAGATTGCGTATGCCCTTAAAGCTGCAAAAATGGCGTTCTCTGCGAAGGTTGGTTCCCCCGTCTGGCTTAGATCTTGTTTATCTTCAATGTATTCAAAGATCAACGGCCAAACTGAGGTTGCATCACGACTCAAAAGTGAATTCGCCGTCCTGAGTTTTGCTAGTGTCCCCTTATCAAGATCGCCATTGTTATATAACTGATGAATGATCTTGGCGACAGTCTTGCTGATATGTGACATCCTCTTTCATGCCTCCTTAACTTAATTGCTTTCGAATCTTTAATTGCGTTGCATTATAAAGGGTGAAGATGTTCGTCGAATCTTTTCCTCGCATCTCCGTAGGTGACGACTCCTGGACTAGTTTCTTTGCTGCTTGCATTACGAGCGAGTACAAAGTCTTTTTCCACTCCATAATCTTTTCATCACGGTCTTGGTCATTACGCAAGCTAGCTAGCCATCCTAAGAATGGCTCATTTAGTTGGTCATAAAATTCAGCGCTAATTCGATTAGCAAACGACCCGCTACCGTTTGAATCCCGCAGTTCTGCAACCTCCTTTGCAAAGTAGTGAAGGGTTTCTCCGACCTTTTTAGTCAGTTCAATTACTTCCTCAATTCGCCGTGGCCAGCGCTGGGCCACTAGCGGATCCGGATCAAATAAAACATCCGCCCTGATCGTAAAATCATCAAAGAATTCCGCAGCTGGCATTTGTGATTTTTTATCATCACCTACTATCATTCCGGCACTTGATAAATTAATATTAGTTTCTTGGGTGAGGAAACCTTTATCAGTAAGGTAATTTAGCCACCAAACGATCCCTGGGACTCGGGTTTCTCCATCGTTGGTTCCAACGTAATCACCAAAATTACGCCACATTGCGATTCTTAAATCAGATAGTTGCTTTGTTCTCGGCTTATACCCTTTCTTGTCTAGACGCCATGTTGTCATTGGTTCGATAAACGCATTCACTTCATCGAATCTTGATAACTTTCCTTGGATGGTTGTCGGATAATCTCCATTCCATTCTATATATGTGATTCGGGATAAAACCGTATATAATTCTGGTAAATTATCTGGGACTAGACCTTCAACACGATGATCGATGTAAATTTCCAAATTCCACTCCCAAACTGGCTTTGGATACCTATACTTTTCTTGATCATCTTGAAAGAGGGTTAGATTGAGCATTAAGGTCTCAAAAAGATTAGCCCCTTTAACATAAACGGGACTTATACTGTAAAGCCATCCCTTTGAAACATCATTCATACCATTAACGCTTGTTTTCCCAGAGACCCCAGTATAATTTTGATACGTTATCACCCATCGTACAAATTCATCTAAACTAAGTCTGTTCTTGAACCCATTCGATCGTGGTGAGAAAATAGCAGCACTGTTATTACTTTCAGAAACTCTCCTGTTAATTTCCTTTACTGCAACCTTCCCATTTCCTGTTTTAATCCACTTTTTTGCCGGGACATGTGCATCATAAAATTCCCGACCGACTTGGTAGAAGGCATGTTCACCAAAGAAATCAAACCGATCTTCGTATGCCTTCAAATAGTCAAAGACCGCCTGTGAGAACTCTCCACCCTCATAAAGGGTTTGCCAGGTTTCCTGCATTTCCTCAATTAGGTCTTCAAAATCTAGATCCGGATCTACCGTCACCTGCCAACGGTCGTCCATTGTTAGGCCTTCATAAGGTTCACCATCTGCGTTAACCCGTTGGTACACGGATAGAAGTACCGCCAATAGTAACCGCAGAATTACCAAGTCCTGTGATCGCATCTCCCCAGCAAGTTGACGGTAATGGCGAGCGTTTTTTAAAACCTCCTCCATTGATACCGTTAATTCCTGATAATTCTCATCGAGGACCTTAATCCAAGGCTCGGTGATTAAGTTAAAATGCCTGTTTTTCATCGTCATCCGCCTTTTCGTAACTTAAACCAAACTTTCGTGAATAATGAATTCGCCAGTTCCCTAGCTCTGCACTATTTTGCTCATCAAGCACTACCACTAACGCTCCCTTCAACCAAGGATCTGCTTGCCAATCCGGAAAGCTTTTAGCAGTTTGCGTCTCCAGAAGTTCAATTGACTTGTCAATCCTCGGGGTAACCGCCGCCGGGATTCGAACCAATTGCTGAGCGATCGTTTTTGAATCAACCTCTTCAAGTTGCTGCCCATCAAGGAGGTAGTAACCACCCTTGACTTGTTTTACCATCAGGACTTCAAGTGTTTCTTGTATGTCGCGAACAGCTGCCTGAGCACGAACTTCATCTTT
>OBUX01000555.1_pt1 | contig 10344 bp, 6 predicted proteins | sample 1501181 | NCBI WGS metagenome assembly OBUX01 (sample SAMEA2579935, study PRJEB22360) | human gut metagenome | biome: human gut; feature: human-associated habitat; material: faeces | place: Denmark | collected 2008/2010 | reverse complement strand
ATTGGCAAACCGCTGCGGCCGTGGACTGTTAATCGGATGGAAGAAATGGAAAATTGTTTTCAGCTAAAATTGGCGGGTGTTCATACGGATTTTCCTGAAGAAGCAAAATTTGCTCGTCAAAATTGGCAAGAAGAAGGAGAAACATAATTGGAGAAAGTATTAGTTATTGTAGGACCCACCGCGGTGGGGAAAACAGCATTAAGTATTGCTTTAGCAAAAAAATTTAATGGTGAAATTATTAGCGGTGACTCCATGCAAGTTTATCGCTCGTTAGACATTGGCACTGCTAAAGTCACAGAAACAGAAAAAGAAGGGATTCCTCACTATTTAATTGATTGCCGTGAAGTCAGCGAAACATATTCTGCTGCTGATTTTCAGAGAGAGGGTCGTCAAAAAATCAAAGAAATTACTGAAAAAGGGAAACTACCAATTATCGTTGGAGGAACAGGTTTGTATATTCAATCACTCCTTTATGATTTTCAACTAGGAAGTCGTGAGATAGATGACTCGCCTGAAATTAGAGAAACGTACAATTTATTTGCGGAAGAAAAAGGGAACCAAGCTTTATGGCAGTTATTACAACAAAAGGATCCTCTAGCGGCTAACAGCATTCATTTTAATAATCGCAAAAAAGTCATTCGTGCGTTAGAGGTCTTTGATAAAACAGGTTATAGTATTTTGACCCCGAAGGAAAAACCAGCTCGTCTCTATGATTATTATTTGTTAGGTTTGGAAACAGATCGCGCTTTATTATATGAACGTATTAATCAGCGGGTGGATCAAATGATGACAGAAGGGCTGGTGGAAGAAGCAAAACAGATGTTTCAGCAACCACATGCACAAGCAGCTCAAGGTATTGGCTATAAAGAATTTTTCCCGTATTTTTCCGGTGAACAATCATTAGAGATGGCGGTTGAAACAGTCAAACAGCAATCGCGGCGATATGCCAAACGTCAATTGACTTGGTTTAGAAATCGCATGGCTGCGCATTGGTGGGATTTGGTTCAACAGCCAACAGATTTGCCCAAGTTGGAAAAAGAAGTAGCGCAATGGCTACAACAGAAGGAGAGTGAGTAGGCGATGACCACTCATGAAAAAGTGATTCTAGTAGGAGTTGAGACGGAAAAAAATTATCAGACATTTTCTGCATCAATGGAAGAACTGGCGAATTTAACGGAAACCGCTAATGGAGAAGTGGTGTTTGTTTTAACGCAAAAACGACCACAAGTTGATCGACAAACCGTAATCGGTAAGGGGAAATTGGAAGAATTAATTCAATTAACAGATGCCTATGAAGCGGATCTTGTTTTAATCATGAGCTCACACCGCGTCAAAATCAACTGTTATCTGAAGCATTAGCTGTGCGAGTAATTGATCGTGTACAATTAATTTTGGATATCTTTGCTTTGCGTGCGCGCTCCAAAGAAGGAAAGTTACAAGTTGAATTAGCACAATTGGATTATTTATTGCCTCGCTTGGCTGGCCAAGGAAAACAGTTGTCCCGACTTGGAGGAGGTATTGGGACACGTGGGCCTGGTGAAACGAAATTAGAGTCGGACCGCCGCCACATTCGGAATAAAATCTTAGGCATCCGTCGTGAGTTAAAAGAAGTCACTGCTCATCGTGAACGAAGCCGCCAGAAAAGACAAAATTCAGAACTATTTCAAATTGGCTTGATTGGTTATACCAATGCTGGCAAATCAACCATTCTCAACATGTTGACGACAGCAGGAACTTATTCAGAGGATCAATTGTTTGCAACGTTAGATCCTTTAACTAAAAAATGGCAATTGCCTCAAGGCATGGAAGTTACGCTGACCGATACGGTTGGCTTCATTCAAGATTTACCAACACAACTGATTGAAGCCTTTCAGTCGACATTGGAAGAAAGCCGGACGATGGATTTACTGCTCCATGTGGTGGATGCAAGTGCGCCAGATCGGTTACAACATGAACGCACAGTTCAAACATTGATTAAAGAATTAGCGTTGGAAAATATTCCGTGCTTGACGGTTTATAATAAAAGAGATCAAGTGGACAGCAAAGAATTTGTCCCAACCTTATTTCCCAATGTATTGATCTCAACTAAAATTTCTGAAGATAAAGAACGACTGGTTCAAGCTATCCGTGCCCAAATGATGGAATTACTCGAGCCTTATCAATTAGAAATTAGCCCAACTGACGGACAACTATTAAGTGAACTTCGCCGGATGACACTAATGATTTCAGAAGAATATGCTGAAAATGAAAATCGGTATATCGTGAAAGGTTTTGCGAAAAAAGAGTCTAAATGGTTGGCTGAATCCGAAAAAGAATAAAAAATGGTAAGTTGATTAGAAATGATTTGTAAAAACAAATCATTTCTATTTTTTTGGTTAGCAGGAGAAAATCAGCCATGAAAAGATGGGAAAGTCCATATTTATCAGGTTTTTTGTTTTATGTCAGAAAATCTAACATAAGTTCTTGACAATTTGTCATTCTATTGTTATTCTAAGAAATAACTAAGAGAGGAGGATGGAGATGAGAGAAAAAGAGTTACGCCGTTCCATGTCAGTTTTTCCAATTGGTACAGTTATGAAACTAACGGATTTGACCGCTCGACAAATTCGCTACTATGAAGAACAGGGATTGATTCATCCAGAACGTAGTGAGGGCAACCGACGCATGTATTCTTTAAATGATATTGATGTTTTGTTAGAAATTAAAGATTATTTATCTGATGGATTGAACATGGCAGGGATTAAGCGTGTGTATGAAATGAAATTAGAAGAACAAAAAAACACCGCCGAGGCAACTCGTCCGTTAACCGATGCAGATGTTCGTCAGATTTTATACGACGAAATCCTTTCGCAAGGAGGACTTACTCAGCAAAATCCGTTCCAATCGAATGTACCAAGGCTTTAACGTTTCAGCAGCCAATAAAAATGAAGGATGGGGATCAGACCGATGACAAGAAAAGCCAAAACGGCAGAAGAGATTAAACATATTGCAGAAGAAGAAAACGTACGTTTTTTACGACTAATGTTTACCGACATTATGGGAACAATTAAAAATGTTGAAGTTCCTGTGAGTCAGCTAGATAAAGTATTAGATAATAAAATGATGTTTGATGGGTCATCCATCGAAGGATTCGTTCGTATCGAAGAAAGTGATATGTATTTATACCCTGATCTATCTACATGGATGATTTTTCCGTGGGAAAGCGACCATGGAAAAGTTGCGCGCTTAATTTGCGATATTTACAATCCTGATGGTACCCCTTTTGCCGGAGATCCCCGCGGTAATTTAAAACGCGCCTTAGCAGATATGAAAGAATTAGGCTTTACTTCGTTTAACTTAGGACCAGAACCAGAATTTTTCCTATTTAAATTAGATGAGAATGGTGAAATTACCACTGACTTGAATGATAAAGGTGGCTATTTTGATTTTGCGCCAACCGATTTAGGTGAAAATTGTCGCCGTGATATTGTTTTAGAGTTAGAAAGTTTAGGCTTTGAAGTGGAAGCTTCGCATCATGAAGTAGCACCTGGTCAACATGAAATTGACTTTAAATATGCGGATGTAGTTGATGCTTGTGACAATATTCAAACGTTCAAATTAGTTGTGAAAACTATTGCGCGCAAACATGGCTTGCATGCAACATTTATGCCAAAACCTTTGTTTGGAATTAATGGTTCTGGTATGCACTGCAATATGTCATTATTTAATGAAGAAGGTAATGTTTTTTATGACGAGTCAGGAGAGATGGGCTTAAGCCAAACTGCGTATCATTTCTTAGGTGGTTTATTAAAACATGCCCGTGCCTATACTGCGGTATGTAACCCAACAGTGAACTCTTATAAACGCTTGGTACCAGGTTATGAAGCACCTGTTTATGTAGCTTGGAGCGGCAGAAATCGTTCACCACTCATTCGAGTTCCTGAATCTCGTGGTTTATCGACTCGTTTAGAATTACGTTCTGTCGATCCTTCAGCGAATCCGTATTTAACAATGGCTGTCTTATTACAAGCAGGTTTGGATGGTATTCGTAATGAACTTACACCACCGCCAGCAGTTGATCGTAACATTTATGTGATGAATGAGGAAGAACGTCAACATGCACAAATTGAAGATTTGCCATCAACCTTACACAATGCCATCAAAGAATTACGTAAAGATCAAGTAATGATTGATGCATTAGGTCGTCACATTTTTGCCAATTTTGTAGAAGCAAAACGAATGGAATGGGCAGCCTTCCGTCAAACCGTTTCTGAATGGGAAAGAGAACAATATTTGGAGTTGTACTAAAAGCCGTTACTTTTAATAATCTTAATGTTTAGAAAGAGGAAGATAAGCCGAAACGCTTATCTTCCTCTTTCGTTCTTTAGTTTGTGAATGAATAGATAATTTCTGTTTCACAAAATAAAGTAATTTTAATTCAGTGAAATAGTTTGTTTATAGGGGATAAAGTGGTTTTTCTCTCAATTTCTCTTTTATTTTTAAGCAAAAAAATTGACAAAATCTTTCATAATTTGTGAAATTCCGCTATAATAAACAAGAATATGCGTGCAACTATTCTATTTTTTAGATATAAAGGATGAGAAAAACATGCGGAAAATGAAAACAATGGATGGGAATGCAGCAGCTGCTTATATTTCCTACGCCTTTACAGAATTACCAGCCATTTATCCAATAACACCAAGTTCAACAATGGCTGAGCTTGTTGATCAGTGGTCGGCCGAAGGTAAGAAAAATATCTTTGGTCAACCTGTGAAAGTAGTCGAAATGCAATCGGAAGCTGGTGCTGCCGGCGTGGTCCATGGCTCTTTAAAAACAGGCGCGCTTACCACGACCTATACGGCTTCACAAGGGTTACTTTTGATGATTCCTAATATGTACAAAATAGCTGGAGAACTATTACCATCTGTTTTTCATGTGGCGAGCCGAGCTTTAACTACGAATGCTTTAAATATTTTTGGTGATCAAGGAGACGTAATGGCCGCACGCCAAACAGGCTTTGCTATGTTGTCAGAAAGCAGTGTACAAGAAGTGATGGATTTGGCACCAGTGGCTCACTTAGCTTCGATTGAAGCGAGTGTTCCATTTATGAACTTTTTTGATGGCTTTAGAACAAGTCATGAAATTCAAAAAGTGGCAGTTCTTGACTATGAAGAATTAGCACCCTTAGTAAACCAAGAGAAATTAGCCGAATTTCGTCGTCGGAGCATGAATCCGAATCACCCTTCCGTTAGTGGAATGAACCAAAATCCAGATATTCACTTTCAACAACGAGAAACAATAAATCCTTATTATGAAAAATTACCTGGTATTGTTCAAAAATATATGACAGAAATTAACCGGTTACGGGGAACCAATTATGATTTGGTGACGTATTATGGCGCAGAAGATGCAGAAGAAGTGATCGTCACGATGGGTTCAGTTGCACAAACAATTGAACAGACGGTTGATTATTTACAAGAACAAGGAAGAAAAGTTGGCTTCCTTAATGTCCATCTTTATCGACCATTTCCAGTTGAAACATTTCTTGAAAAAATACCACAATCAGTTAAAGCAATTGCTGTCTTGGATCGGACGAAAGAGCCCGGTGCTGGTGGTGAACCGTTATTATTGGATGTCCAAAGTGCGATGTATGAAACGGATATTCGCCCAACGATTATTGGTGGGCGCTATGGTTTAGGTTCTAAAGATGTATTGCCAAATCAAATTGTTGCGGTTTTTGATGAATTAATGAAAGAACGTTCTGCCATGAAGAAGCGTTTTACAATTGGGATTGATGATGATTTAACTTATACTTCATTAGAAGTTGGCAAACCACTTGATTTGACGAATCCGAAAACCTATCAAGCTAAATTTTGGGGCTTTGGTTCTGATGGGACAGTAGGGGCGAACAAGTCAGCAATTAAGATTATCGGTGATCATACAGACAAGTATGCTCAAGGCTTTTTCTATTATGATTCAAAAAAATCAGGCGGGTTGACCGTTTCTCATTTACGTTTTGGCGAGACGCCTATTCGTTCAACGTACCTCATTGAACATTCTGATTTTGTGGCTTGTCATACAGCCGCTTATTTGCATACCTATGATTTAGTAAAAGGGTTAAAAAAAGGTGGTACTTTCCTCTTAAATACCATTTGGAATGATGAACAACTAGCACGATTTTTACCCAATCAATTAAAACGGTATCTAGCTGAAAATGAGATTCAGTTTTATACAATCAATGCAGTGAAATTAGCTAGTGAAGTCGGACTAGGCGGGCGAATTAATACCGCGATGGAAACAGCTTTCTTCAAATTAGCGCAAATTATGCCTTTTGAGCAAGTGTTGCCAATTTTAAAAGAAGAAGCACTGAAAAGTTATGGTCATAAGTCCATGAAAGTTGTCGAAAAAAATATTCAAGCAATCGATAAGACCGTTGAATTGTTGCATCAGGTACCTGTTCCAGCAGAGTGGAGAACGCTTGAAGTTCAACCTCGAAAACATTCAGAAAATGTTAGTGATTTTGTTCATGAAATTGTTGAACCGATTAATCGTCAAGAAGGCAATGCGTTATCTGTTGCGACACTAGCGAAAAATGGGATGACAGATGGGCGGATGCCTTTGGGAACTGCGGCAGTTGAAAAACGTGGAGTTGCATTAGAAGTACCTGAGTGGATTAGCGATCGATGTACTATGTGTAATGAGTGTGCCTTTGTATGTCCTCATGCGGCGATACGACCATTCTTAGCAGATGAAGAAGAAATGACTGAAGCGCCAGAAGGATTCATTGTGCGTGATCTACGTGGTGCCGACGGCTTGAAGTATCGTATCCAAGTCTCAGTCAAAGATTGTACTGGCTGTGGTCTTTGTGTTGAAGCCTGTCCAGCTAAAGGCAAAGCTTTAGTAATGAGACCTTATGAAGAAGAAAAAGAGCAGGCTATGAACTGGGCGTTTGCTATGACATTACGTCAAAAGGAAAACCCGGCAAAACCGAATACTGTTTTAGGTTCGCAATTTAATAAACCTTTATTAGAGTTTTCTGGTGCTTGTTCTGGTTGCGGCGAAACGCCTTATGTTAAATTATTGACGCAAATGTTTGGTGACCGAATGCTGATTGCTAATGCAACAGGTTGCTCATCGATTTGGGGTGCTGCAGCGGGTGTGACACCTTACACTACGAATGAACAAGGACAAGGTCCAGCTTGGTCAAATTCTCTTTTAGAGGATAATGCCGAGTTTGGTTACGGCATGTTGTTAGCAACGCAAGCGCGTCGCGAACGTTTAGCTAGTAAAATGACCAAAGCTTTTTCTGTAGCCAGTGACTCGTTGCGTCTATTGATGGAAGATTGGATAGCACATCTGTCAGAAAGTGAAGGTACGCAACAACGTGCAGCTAAATTACGTGCAGCTTTGCTTGAAGAAAAAACGAATCAACCTTTATTGGAAGCAATTTATGACGATCAAGATCTTTTTGTCAAACCAAGTCAGTGGATGATTGGTGGGGACGGCTGGGCTTACGATATTGGCTACGGCGGTATTGACCACGTGTTAGCTAGTGGCGCGGATGTAAATATGTTAGTTCTAGATAATGAAGTCTATTCCAATACAGGTGGCCAAACTTCCAAAGCAACTCCGGCATCAGCGATTGCGAAATTTGCTGCCAGTGGGAAATATGCCTCTAAAAAAGATTTAGGGATGATGGCAATGACTTATGAAAATGTCTATGTCGCTCAAATTGCCTCAGGTGCAAACCAAATGCAGACGATTAAAGCTTTTGAAGAAGCAGAAAAATTCCCTGGACCATCGATTATTATTGCTTATACACCATGTATTACACATGGTTTAGCAGGTGGGATGAGTCAAACGTTGAAAGAAGCGAAAGACGCAGTTCATTCAGGTTACTGGTCTTTATATCGCTATAATCCATTATTGCGAGAAAAGGGCAAAGAACCAATGACATTGGATTTTAAAAAACCAGATTTTTCATTAATGAAAGAGTTTATGCGCCAACAAGTTCGCTTTGCATCCTTAGAATCTAGTCAACCAGATACAGCGGAATTGTTATTTAATAAAACAATTAATGATGCTAAGAGACGGTTCTATAATTATGCTCGTTTAGCTGGTCAAGAAGAAAAAATTCGAGCAAAACTTGAAAAACAAAGTGAACCAGAAATAAATACGCCAGAGAACGAGAAGCCACGAGTGAAAAAAGAACGCGTAGTTGATCCGGAAGCGGAAGCAAGAAGGGCTGCCCGCCGCGCAGAACGAGCAGCCAAGAGAAAACAACGTGGGCAAGATTAACAAGATTAAATAGAAATCAAAAAAACGTGTCTGAGCTTTTTGCTTAGACACGTTTTTTAGTTAGAAATGCGATTTTTTGATGAAAAATTTCAAGTTATTTGAAAAAGTTCCTAAATTTTTTTGATGTTTCCGCTTGCGTTCTGTGATGAAAGAAAATAATGTGGTATACTTGTTAGGAAATCTTGAGAGAGAAGTGAGGGGTATGATGTCGTTTCAATTGAATCAATTATTAGATTTGAATTATTGGCAGCAAGTCATCTCAACGGATTTCTTATCTAAGGATTTTGTTATCAATATCATAGATATCCTAGTCGTATGGTACCTCGTTTACAAATTAATCATGCTTGTTCGTGGAACAAAAGCAGTCCAACTATTAAAAGGTGTCGCTGTTTTTATCATTATCCGCATTCTAAGTGAGATAATTGGTCTACATACATTATCTTGGTTAATGAATCAAGTCATCATGTATGGTGTAATCGCCGCGGTTGTTATTTTTCAACCAGAAGTGCGAAGAGGGCTGGAACATCTAGGGAGAAGTTCGTTTTTCCGCCCGAATAAAGGTGCGCAACAAGAAGATGAGCGTATTATTCAGGCCTTTGACAAAGCCATTCAGTACATGTCAAAACGGAAAATTGGTGCTTTGATAACCATTGAACGCAATACCGGTTTAGATGAATACATTGAGACAGGTATTGATTTGGATGCCGATATTACTGGTGAATTACTGATTAATATTTTCATTCCAAATACACCACTACATGATGGTGCGGTGATTATCAAAAATGAAAAAATTGCTGTTGCTAGTGCGTATTTACCGCTATCAGAGAGCAATTTAATTCCAAAAGAATTTGGAACGCGCCATAGAGCCGCAGTCGGTATCAGTGAAGTCAGTGACGCCATTACGATTGTTGTTTCTGAAGAAACTGGTGACGTTAGTTTGACATTGAACAATGAATTAATTCCTGGACTAACGCAAGAAGAGTATTTAACAATTTTGCGTAAGGAGTTAATTTCGGAATCATCGGAAGATAAAAAAAGTGCTTTGCAGCATTTTATCGATGATGTAACAAAGGGGGTTAAACGCAAATGAGAAAAGCCTCCCAAAAAAGCTGGTTTAATGGTTTGCTTTCATTGCTGTTTGCATTGTTGTTATTTTTTAATGCCAATGCAACAGGCAATAATCCCTCCAATTCAGGTTCAAGCCAAACGTATAGTGAGACACTGAATAATATTCCTGTCCAAGTCCAATACGATAAAGACAAATATTATGTCTCTGGATTTGAAGAGAGTGTAAATGTTCATTTACGTAGTGCGAACCGCATTCAATTAAACATGGAATCAAATGCTGACACACGAAATTTCCAAGTGGTCGCAGACTTAACCAAATTGCCATTAGGGACTTCGGAAGTGCCTTTGACAGTTCGGGGACTAAGTTCAGCTGTTACAGCTGAAATTGAACCGAAAACAGTGACTGTAACGATTGAAAAGAGAGTAACAAAAAAATTCGATGTAGAAGCACAACTTTCTGATAACATTGAAAAAGAAGGCTACAAAGTAAAAAATATTTCTGTAGATCCAAAAACTGTAGAAGTAACAACTGGAGAAGAAACAGCGAAAGCAATTGACAAAGTGATTGCGCCAGTCTCAAGTGCCAAACAAACAATTGATACGATTAAACAAACGGTAAATGTCCAAGCGCTAGATGCCAAAGGTCAAGTCCTAAGTATCGAAAATCCAGCACCACAAGTCAAAGTAACGGTAGGCTTAACTGCGCCAACAAAAGATGTACCACTGAATGTTAGTATGACAGGTACGCCACCTGCTGGGATCGCTCATTACAATTATAGTTTATCAACGTACCAAGTTAGGGTCAGTGGTCCGCAATCAATTTTAGATACGCTAGAATCAATTGAGGTACCGGTAGATATTTCTGATATTCGCAAAGAAACAAAACAATCAGTGACTATTCCCGTTAATGGAGAATACGTAGTTACACCAGATGAGGTTGACGTTTCTTTGAGCCCCGTGTACAATCAACAACAGTCATCAAATACAAATGAAACTTCA
>OBUX01000547.1_pt1 | contig 10437 bp, 8 predicted proteins | sample 1501181 | NCBI WGS metagenome assembly OBUX01 (sample SAMEA2579935, study PRJEB22360) | human gut metagenome | biome: human gut; feature: human-associated habitat; material: faeces | place: Denmark | collected 2008/2010 | reverse complement strand
CCGTCAAGGCGGCATACGACCTTGCAGCCGGCAAGGCCCCCGTCAGCCACACTCATCCGTGGAGTCAGATAACGGGAGTCCCTGCTGCCTCGCTGACGGCAAAAGGCACCGTACAATTGAGCAGTGACATCAACAGCACGTCTGAAACGCTGGCCGCCACACCAAAAGCCGTCAAGGCGGCATACGACCTTGCAGCCGGCAAGGCCCCCGTCAGCCACACTCACCCATGGAGTCAGATAACGGGAGTGCCTGCTGCCTCGCTGACGGCAAAAGGCACCGTACAACTGAGCAGTGCCATCAACAGCACGTCTGAAATACTGGCCGCCACACCGAAAGCGGTCAAGGATGCATACGATCTGGCAAACGGAAAACAACCGGCAGATGCCACGCTCACTGCTCTGGCAGGACTTGCCACTGCAGCAGATCGGTTGCCTTATTTTACCGGAGCAGACCGCGCAGCGCTGGCAACCCTTACAGCTATTGGTCGCGCTATTATCGCTAAGGGCAGTATAAAAGATGTCCTCAATTACCTTGGTTTGGGGGAAGGCTCTGCATTGCCTGTTGGTGTACCGGTTCCATGGCCCACCGCCACACCGCCAGCAGGCTGGTTACAGTGCAACGGAGCTACGTTCACCAAAGAACAATATCCTGTTCTGGCCAGAGTCTACCCGACCCTCCGTCTTCCCGATTTACGCGGTGAATTTATTCGTGGCTGGGATGACGGACGTGGTGTGGATGCCGGGCGACAATTATTATCTTCACAGGGGGATGCAATAAGAAATATTGAGGGATTCGCAGATGGCGGGATCGGTATGTCTTTTGATGCAATCAGAGGGGCTTTTTACGATGCAGGAACACGATCAGCGAGAATGCCGAATAACACAACTACTATAGACAAAACCGATGACCTTGGATTCGACGCCTCTCGTGTCGTGCCAACAGCTAATGAAAACCGTCCTCGTAATATTGCCTTTAATTATATCGTAAGGGCGGCATAAAAACGTTGGTTTGGGGGAAGGCTCGGCGCTGCCCGTTGGTGTACCTGTTCCGTGGCCCACTGCCACACCGCCAGCAGGCTGGTTAAAGTGCGACGGGCGCGCCTTTACAAAAGAACAATATCCTGTTCTGGCCAGAGTCTACCCGACCCTCCGTCTTCCCGATTTACGCGGTGAGTTTATCCGTGGATGGGACGACGGGCGCAAAGTTGATACAGGACGTAAGTTGCTGTCCGCACAAGGGGCAACGCTGTTAAGAACAGCAATGCTGGATTATTATAACCAGGACACTACGGGAACCTCGGGGATAGTCGGCATGGGATTCAACAATGAAGATTCCATTACAGACCTTCGTGAGGGCAGCTTTAAAATGCCGGACGGGACAACATTCAGCGATCCTGTCATAGTAATGTCAGACAATGGTATGCAGGCTACTATTCTGACCTCTATCAGAAGCGGGTATGCGAAGGGTATCACTGTCAGACCCCGTAGCATTGCACTTAATTACATTGTGAGGGCAGTTTAATGAGTAACACTGCAGTTCTGGATGAAAACGGTATCGCCACTGTAGCGGGCGATATCACTGTATATCACTATGACGAGGAAACCCGGGAATACACCTCATCCTCTGTGGAGTATCTCGCCCTTGGGGTGGGTACTCCGGCACATTCGTGCGCCGATGCACCGCCGGAGGCAATTTCGGGTTACGTGGTTTGCCGGACTGCCACGCTGAACGGGTGGGAGCATGTGCCTGATCACCGCGGCGAGACGGTATACAGCACGGAGAACGGTAACCCCGTTCTGATTACCCAACCGGGTGATTACCCGGCGGACACCACCACAAAACAGCCAGCCACGCCATGGGATACCTGGAACGGTGAGGCGTGGGTAACCGATACTGAACGGCAGCGAACCGCAGAACTGGAGGTTGCCAGACAGCAACGCCAGCAACGGGTGAAACAGGCGATGGCGTCCGTCGATCTTATCAACCTCAAACTGCGTGCTGGTCGCAGTCTGACACCAGAAGAAACGGCAAAACTGAACGCCGTGCTGGATTATATCGACGAGCTGAACGCACTGGATATCAGCACGGCACCTGAAATCAGCTGGCCGGAAGCGCCACTGGCACTTGCCAGTTGAACGGTATCACGCCGCCCTCACGATATAGTTAAACGCGATATTGCGGGGGCGGGTTATGTTAAAGAATGCTCCGTTTAATTCGGCTTTTGCGCGACTGTTTGTTCCACCCAGTATTGCGTACCACAAATAATCGCTACGGTAATTCCCCGCAAACACCTTATCGCCGCCATAGTCAATATTATTTCCGTTACTCATGTACGAGATATCAAGCGCAGAATCGTTATCGTCATGACCGCCGACCAGTGTACCTTTCTGCCATGAAAGCAACTTACGCCCCTCGTCAATCTTGCGCCCGTCGTCCCATCCACGGATAAACTCACCGCGTAAATCGGGAAGACGGAGGGTCGGGTAGACTCTGGCCAGAACAGGATATTGTTCTTTTGTAAAGGCGCGCCCGTCGCACTTTAACCAGCCTGCTGGCGGTGTGGCAGTGGGCCACGGAACAGGTACACCAACGGGCAGCGCCGAGCCTTCCCCCAAACCAACGTTTTTATGCCGCCCTTACGATATAATTAAAGGCAATATTACGAGGACGGTTTTCATTAGCTGTTGGCACGACACGAGAGGCGTCGAATCCAAGGTCATCGGTTTTGTCTATAGTAGTTGTGTTATTCGGCATTCTCGCTGATCGTGTTCCTGCATCGTAAAAAGCCCCTCTGATTGCATCAAAAGACATACCGATCCCGCCATCTGCGAATCCCTCAATATTTCTTATTGCATCCCCCTGTGAAGATAATAATTGTCGCCCGGCATCCACACCACGTCCGTCATCCCAGCCACGAATAAATTCACCGCGTAAATCGGGAAGACGGAGGGTCGGGTAGACTCTGGCCAGAACAGGATATTGTTCTTTGGTGAACGTAGCTCCGTTGCACTGTAACCAGCCTGCTGGCGGTGTGGCGGTGGGCCATGGAACCGGTACACCAACAGGCAATGCAGAGCCTTCCCCCAAACCAACGTTTTCGTTTTTATCCCTACCTATACCAACTCTGTATTTTTCACGAAACAAAGAGGATGTTTTTTATGCAAATTGGCTATATTCGTGTGTCAACAAACGACCAGAACACGGATTTACAACGCAATGCACTGAACTGCGCAGGATGTGAACTGATTTTTGAAGATAAAATCAGCGGAACGAAATCAACCAGACCGGGATTGAAAAAACTGCTCAGAACGCTATCAGAAGGAGATACGCTGGTTGTCTGGAAGCTGGACAGACTGGGCAGAAGTATGAAACACCTGATCACGCTTATTGAGGAATTGCGGGAAAAAGGTGTTAATTTCCGTAGTCTGACGGACAGCATTGACACATCAACACCCATGGGGCGTTTCTTTTTTCACGTCATGGGGGCTTTAGCCGAAATGGAACGTGAATTAATTGTAGAGCGTACACTGGCCGGGCTGGCAGCAGCACGCGCACAAGGACGCATTGGCGGACGTCGCCCGAAGTTGACAAAAGAACAACACGAGCAAATAGCGAGGCTGATTAAAAACGGTCATGACAGGAAACAACTGGCGATCATTTACGACATCGGCATATCGACGATTTATCGTTATCACCCTGTAGGCGATATACAGGCTGAAGAAACAACCAGGCAGACTCAGGAAAATGAAAACCGCTAATCTGACCATTAGCGGTTTTGCGTTAATCAAAACAGCCCTTTAACGGAGCTGGCCGCGCTGTTAAGGGATGATGTGACCTTATCTTTGAAGCCGGACAGCATATCACTGAACGATGAGGATTGCAGGCGCTCCCGCAAATCCTCATCACAGCGTTCAAGAGTCAGTGAAAATTCTATCTTTTTCGCCTTACCGTAGCGATCAAACTCGGAGCGGGTCGTATTCGTTCCGGTCAGGACATACATGCCGTAAATCTGCCCGACACCATCAATCAGAGGCCAGGGGCGTCCTGTATATGCCTGCGTGGTCAGCAACGAAAGCGACACTTCGCCACCTGTAATTTCAGGATAAAGCACACCAGAAAGAACGATGCGATCATCGCCTGCCCCGATATACTGCCAGCTTGCTGAACGGTTAACGCGTTCATTTTTCACATGCCGCCAGCTTTTGTTTTGCTGTAACTGCTGATGCGGCAACGTACGCAGCTCAAAAACAAACATGCCGTAGATCATCATCATGGCCATGACTCCTCAATCTTTATCGTAAAAACTGCCACGCCCGGCACGGGCGCGCCGTTCCATTTCTGCCCTGACCATTTCACCGACCAGTTTCGCCAGTTCGCGGGGATTCTGCGTAACAACGTTATGCAGATGAACATGAATTTCACCACCAAATCCGGAGGCAACAGGCTCCCGGTTACGGGAAGTTACAGGAACTGATGCCACTGGAGATCGTATGGCCTCCGCCACCGGGCGGGAGCTGGCCGCAACAACAGGGACCAGCGCCGGAGGCAGCGGAGCCGGGACCACGGGGGTGATATTCATTGCGGGGGCAGGCTTACTGACCTGTGCAATCTTCCGCTCCTGCCACTCCCCACGAACAGCAAGTGCGCGGGGCAGGTTCTTAAAGACAATATCGCCGGGGCCAATACGTTTTTTTGTCTCATCAACCAGCTTACCTGTGTTATCAGCAATTTTGCTGAGTCTGCGTAGCGTGCCGGTATTGCTGTCTGTGAGCGGTTTGTTGTCTTTGGGTTTATCGCCTCCGGTGCCATTGCCATTTTCCGCAGACTTCGGCGGATTGATTTTCGCAATGTCTCCCTGAAACAGAGCAACCTTGTCCTGAAGAATGGCCGCACGCTGTGCGTCTTCGATTTTCTTTCTCGCCCTTTCCGCTTCATCCGGAAGCACACCGAGTTTTTCAAGTATCCACGCCAGCGTATCCAGTAGCATTTTTGCAGGTGTCAGAACAAGTTGTAACGCACCGCCAAGAACGTTACCGAATATCTCGCCAGCACTGGTACATTTATCCAGCGTTTCCTTGCTGGACTCCATCGGTGACAGCAGCGATTTAAACCAGTTAAACACCTGGCTGATCCCGCTTCCGATTGCGTCAAAAACAGGACCAAACCGTTCAAAGGTTTCGCGCAACGGGGTCAGCCTTTCCATAATCCCGTTGAACACCCCAGCATAAAACGCCTTAATGGGTTCCCAGTATTTCCAGATGAGAACCGCCGCAGCCACAAACGCAGCAGCAATCAATCCAACCGGACTGAACAGCGCCCCGATAGCGCCTCCCAGCAAAGAAACGGAACCCGTCAGCATTCCCCACAGCGCAGGCAACACCCTGACGACATTCATTGACCGGGTAAGAATGTCAAAACCAAGACGCAGGGTGGCCAGCTTTCCGTAAAGCACCCCAATAACCAGCGACAACGAGCCAATCGTTGCAGTCATTGCCAGCAACGCACCGCCTGCTATCAGTAGCTGGCGCGTCAGTACCGGATGGGCCTGCGCCAGCGAGGTGATTTTTTCAAGCACCCGCGTGAGCCACTGCGTGACAGAACGCAGCGGACCGTCAACCAGATCACTGATGCGAATACGAAGACCTTCCCATGCGCTGTCGAGATTTTTCAGGTCCCCATCAAGATTATCGGCCATTACTTTTGCAACGCGATCGGCCTCTCCCCTTGCCCCCTGCAGTTCTCTGGTCAGTTTTTGCAGCTCTCCTGAACCAGCCGCCGCAACAAGCGTCTGCAAACCAACGAACGCCTCTTCTCCGGCGATGTCCTTGAAGAAGGAGACCTGGTCCACCTGTCCGTATTTTTGTGTCGCCTTATAGAGATCAAGCAGCACATCCTCCATCGGGCGCATTTTGCCTCTGGCGTCAGCAACTGACACCCCCAGCTCTTTCAGTGCATCAGCCGCAGCTTTTGGCGGTGATGCAAGGCGGGACAGACTTGCGCGCATGGCCGTGCCAGCATCGCTTCCGCGAAGACCATTATTGGCAAGCATCCCGGCCATGGCCGCCGCTTCTTCAAGACTGATACCAAGTTTTGCGGCAACCGGACCGGTATACTTCATGGTTTCGCCCAGCGCGCGTAAATCAGTATTGGTCCGGGTGAATGCTGCTGTCAGCGTATCGCCAACCCGGTCCATTTGATCGGCTGTCAGGTTGAACTGTGTGAGGATATTGGAGCCTATATCAGCCGTCTCGCCGAGTTCGACGCCACCTGCCAGCGCCATATTAAGAACACCGGGCAATGCGGCCTGAATGGCCTGCGGAGTAAAACCAGCCATTGCCAGAAAGCTCTGCCCACTGGCGGCATCACTCGCAGTAAACTGTGTTTCAGAACCAAGTTTTAACGCCTGCTCACGCAGCGCCTTAAACTGCGGGCTGTTTTTGTCGATTCGCGTCAGTGCCTGAACGCGGGACATCTCTTTGCCGAACCCGATCGCAGGCTGCAAAAAACGCCCGGCAGCATAGCCGCCAGCCGCTGCCGCACCAATTGCCAGCGCACCACCTGTTTTCAGTTTTCCCGCGGTTTCCTGCGCGCGCGAATACCGCTCACGCGCCCGCGTTACACGCGCAAGCGCCTGCCGTTCGCGTTCAAGCTGGTTGTTGTACTGTTCGGTGCGTCTGATGGCCTGCTGGATGGTGTTATCGCTGCCTGTCAGGGAAATGCCGTGGCGTTTCAGCTCTCCGCCAAGTTCCCGCATTTTCTGAATTTCCCGTGTGCGCGATTCATTCAGGCGTTCAAGCCGGCTGCTTAACTGCTGCATCAGCTTTTGTTGTTTTTCGCTGAGCACTGTACCCGTGCGTTGTAACTGATTAAGGGCGTTAAGCTGGCGTCGTGCTTTCACGATACCCGCATCCGCTTTACTGACAGCGTCGCGGGCGCGCTCAAATGAACGCGCCTGACGCTCGAGATTTTTGATCGCCCCCTGCGTTCGCTGGATGGAGTCACCAAACTGCCCCATCAGGCGGCGGGCGTTTTCGGCAGGCCGGGTCAGCCTGTCAACGGCGCTGAAAGCGACCCGGATATCAAGAGTCTTCATTGTCTGCACTCCCGCTGCGAAGTGCCGCCCGCTCACGCCAGCTAACCACTTCGCCGGGCGTCATCATGAAGATTTCGGCGGGCGACCAGTTAAAAATAACGGCAATATCTGCCACAAAGTCTTCTATGTGCTCAAAGCACACAACCGTGATCAGGCTTCCGTCGCCTGTTCGTTCTTCCCGCCAGAGTCCGCACCGCTCAAAAAATTTACGGCAACCGCACATAACTGAATAAAGTCACGGGATGCCATTTTTTTGATCGTCACTTCATCCAGTCGCGGTGATGTCACGCGTGACAGCAGCGTAAACATGGATTCCGCTTTCAGATTCAGCACATCAGACAGCGACAAATCTCGCAGAGATCCAGCCTGCTCAATAGCTCCGGTGATCTCCACATACGTGATTTTTTCGCCGCCTCGCTCAATTGGTTGGGTAAGTTTTACGCCACGCTCACTGGTTTCTTTCACAGTGTCAGCAACGACCGTGTTTTCGGTATCGATGTTTTTCGTCTCTTTCATCAGGAAACTCCTTTCAGTCAGAGGCGACGCACTGCGCCGCCTGCATATTACTTATCAGCCAAGCCCAAGCGCGGAACGGATGCGATCGGGCACAATGTCCTTGCCGTCCTTCCGGTAAATGAAGTTCAGCAGGTCAATCTCCCACAACGGGCGATCGTTAACACTCAGCTTGTAGTAGGTGTTTTTAATGGCGTAAGTGTGTGATGTGGCTTCGCCCTGTTTGGCTTCCCCCATATCAATTTCCGTCACACGTCCGCGCATCTCGATTTCATACAGATCGCTTTCTGCATCGGTGTAGTATTCACCCGCAAAACGCAGCAGCGTGCCGTCAATCGTGCCGCCATACTTAAGGAACAGCTCACGAACTGCGCCCCCCATGACAAAGCTCGCATCAAGCGCGGAGTCGTCCAGACCGAGATCAATACTTACCGCACCCATCATGCCACCACCCCGGTAGCTGTCGGTTTTGCGCGTCAGCTTAGGTAGAGTGACGGACGTCACCTTACCCACTTCGTTTTCACCATCCACAAACAGCGTAAAAAAGCGAAGATGTTTTGGTACAGCCATCAGGTACCTCCCAGCACCGCAAATGCGGGACCAAAGAATTCATCAGTAAACGACTGGTAAAGCTCCATGTCTTCCAGCGGGGGAACAGGCGTATATTTGTAGCGAATACGCACACGCCCCTGACGTAAATTCGTGGTGCCGTTATCCACCACGTCATACCAGCACGACGCCCCAATCAGTTTCCCGGCAGTAACCAGTGAATCCAGTTTTGCCCTGATGGCACTGATAACATCTTTCACGTTCGCAGGCGTCAGTGGACTGTCGATGGTTTCAAACTGCGCTTCCGCAATTGAATCAGCCAGCACCTGTGCGGTTCGGGTATACACCTCAAAGATGTAGGCGTTCGTTTCCGGTGTGCGGTTGCCCCAGAAGCGGAACCCGTTGCGACGAATAATGGTCGTGATTTCTTTGTTGTTGAGGCTGTTGGCATCGCTGTCTTCGGCCTGCAACGACCAGAACACATGCCTGGACATCCCCAGCACATTTTTAACCGGAACGTTGGACAGTGATTTGTGCCATCCCTGCTCATGGTCAATGTACGCACGAAGGCCGCACGCATAGGCAGGCGCGGGGAACGTTTCGTTTTTGCCACTTTTCGGGTTGTAGGCGATGAAGTCCGGCCATAAGAGCATCACCTCACGTTCGTTGAATTTCTGGCGGTAGGTAATCACCTCAGCCATCGTGTTACAGCCGTGACATGAGGCATACACAAACGCGCGCAGTTTACCCGCAATCACGCACAGGGATTTTGTCACCGCCTCCGTGTCCAGCTCCGGCGCGGCCAGAATACGCGGACGGTATCCGATGCTTTCATCCTGCTCTGCAACAAGCAGCGCATACATCCCCGTATAGCTGCCGTCAGATTCAGAACCACCGATAACCAGTTGATCCTGCGTCTTTCCGTCTTCTTCTTTGTGTTCAGCCACGCGAACGACGATCACCTTTGTGCTCACCTGGTCTGCGATGGCCTTAAGCGCACGATAAAGCGTCCCCGTTGTCCCGCATTTTCCCAGCACGTCATTGACGCGGGTCAGCAGTGTGGGCTTGTTCAGCGGGAACAGCTTCGCGTCCGCATCATCCGCCGTTGCCACGATACCGATAACGCTGGAATCAACATCGTTAATCGCTGTTACCAGGTCGGTATTTTCCGTAACACGGGCACCATGAAAACGAGTTTCACTCATAGCTTTAGCCCCTTGTATCCGTTAAATGATTCGGCAACAATCATCACCCACCACGCGCGTAATCTCACCCCTGTGCCGTTCTCCCGATCCGGCGACAACAAAAAGCAGTAACCCCCTCCGCACGCACATGCGACCATGCCGCACAGGGAGGGAACAGATGACCGATACCACCATGCAATTGCTCAGTCAGGGCACAGACCCCGTGAAAATGCCGGATTTTGATATTCTCGCGGAGGGTAAAACGCTGTCAGGCGTGGCAGAGCGCCTGATGAGCCTGTCACTGACCGACAACCGGGGATTTGACGCGGACCAGCTCACCATCACGCTGGATGATGCGGATGGTCAGTTGCAGCTACCGCCACGGGGCGCGCGCCTGACGGTTCTCATTGGCTGGAAAGGAGAACCGCTGACAGAAAAAGGCACTTACATTGTTGATGAAATCGCTCACGAAGGACCGCCGGACAGGCTGACTGTTTCAGCCAGAAGCGCAGATTTTCGGGATGAATTTAACGTTAAACGTGAGGTGTCCTGGCATGATGTGACCGTTGAGCGTGTGGTATCCGCCATCGCTCATCGGTATGGTCTGAAACCGCAAATCAGCGAAATGCTGATGGATATCGAAATCGACCACGCCGACCAGACCGAAGAAAGCGATATGTCCTTCCTTACGCGCATGGCGGAAATGCTGGGCGCAATCACCACGGTAAAAAGCGGCAATCTGTTATTCATCATGCCAGGTGGTGGCGTGAACGCACAGGGCCAGCCGTTGCCATCGTTCGCCATCACACGCAGCAGCGGCGATCGCCATCAGTTCCGCATTGCTGACCGCGAGGCGTATACGGGGGTACGCGCTTACTGGCTTGATCTTAATTACGGGAAAAAGAAAAAAGTCAGCGTGAAACGCCGCAAACCGCCAAAACCCAAAAAGGAGAAAAGCAGCAGCCGTGAAGGTGATTATATGGAAGGCGCGGAAGGCAATGTGTTTGTGTTACGCAAGACTTATCAGAACGAGCAGGCAGCAAGACGCGCAGCGGCGGCAAAGTGGCAGCAGCTACAACGCGGAGCCGTGAACTAATA
>OBUX01000543.1_pt1 | contig 10545 bp, 8 predicted proteins | sample 1501181 | NCBI WGS metagenome assembly OBUX01 (sample SAMEA2579935, study PRJEB22360) | human gut metagenome | biome: human gut; feature: human-associated habitat; material: faeces | place: Denmark | collected 2008/2010 | reverse complement strand
TGCGGTCAGCGTGGAAAACAGCACGGCGAACAGGAACAGCCACCACGGAATCACCGAATAACGGGTCACATTCTCGCCACCAACTATCGCCTGCCAGAGTATGGTCCAGATAGATGTTCCGCCACCGGTACCGTCGCCGGAGCCCCCGCCGGCACCGCTGACCATACCGCCAGACATGCCGCCGCTCATGCCGCCCGCATACAACGCGCCGACAACGTTGATGCCCAGCGATATCAGTCCGCTCAGCACGCAGCCGATCGATCCGCCGAAGAATCCGATCGCGCCGGCCTCCGCAAGAAACATGACGCGAATGTCACGAACGTAGCAGCCAAGCGCCTTCATAATGCCGATCTCGCGCGTGCGCTCGGTTACGGACATAACCATTGTGTTGGCGATGCCGATGGCCGCAACCAACAGCGAAACCGCGCCGATACCGCCCAGAATCAGCTGAATCGCGCGCGACTGTTCTTCCAACGACTTACGCATGTCTTCATAGGAGGAGGTCTCGTAGCCCAACGCTTTGATCTGTGATTCGACTTCGGGCACGGACTTGAGGTCGGCGGCCTTGACCAGCACTTGATCATAGGCGGTGGCTTTTTTGGCGGCGGCTGGATCGACTTTGGCGGCCAGTTCCTTCAACGCCTGCAAATCCATGACCAGACCGTCGGAGGTGGCATAGCCCTTGTTGTAGTCGCCCGCCACAATGCCGGAAGCCCGCACATCAAAGGTGACGTTTTCCAACTGACCCGCGGTGTTGCCACCCGCACCGCCTGTGCCGCCACCGCCGCCGTACATGTTCATGGTGTACTGGTCGCCCTGATAATTGGTGCCGGTGGTCAGACTGATTTGCGTGGCGAGCGGATCGAAGAACGGATCCTCGTCCTGGTCTTCCTCGCACTGGCCGGTGGTCTGGTCAAACGTGCATGAGGAATACTGACCGCCGCGTGTGCTGGTGCGTTGTTCGCCGTTCTTCAGGGTGTCCATGAAACCATAGGCGAACCATTCGCCGGCAAGCACCTGATCCTTTTTGACCGGCTTCTCGCCACCGACGAGCTTGTAGCCCATCTGGTCGAACTGGGTCATGTCGATGCCCATGATCTGCACGTAATCGTAGAGGTAACGGCCGCCCGCGCCGGCTCTGGCCGTCACGTTATAAGGGAAGTTCATCATCGGCGTCACGCCGGATACGCCGCTCATCGCGCGGAAGGATTCCACGGCCTTGTCGTCGAGCTTGGTATCGCCCATCTCGGACGAGCCGCCATCGTCCATCGGACCGGCATAACCGTTGGTGTACACGGTGACGATGGACAGATCGCCCATCGATTTGAGCATCTTCTCGTTCTGCTCGTTAATGCCTTGGCCCAAAGAGACCATGAGCACAATCGAGCAGCAGCCGACGATAACGCCCAGCACGGTCAGAATCGTACGGGATTTACGCCGCCATAGGTTTTGTCTGCAGAGCCGCAGTATGTCGCCGAATCGCATGGTCGGGCCTTTCAGGCCTTGTGGGATGAGCCGGCTGGTGCGACTGATGAGGCTGGGGTGACTGGTGTGATAGGAGCGGTGTCTGCCGCAGCACCATCCGTCACGCCGGTATCGGTCTTATCATCCTTGCCTTCGGACCAATCATCCCAGTCCTCATCAATATCGTTCTTCTTGGCCTTCTGCTTGCGCCGGCGACGCACCAGCAGCACAATCACCACGATAATGACCACGGCGATCACGACGATGACCACATACACCAGCACCGGCAATCCCTGATTGGCGTTCTGGTCCATGTTCGGATCGGCCATGCCGGAATCATCCATCGGCTGCATATCGGTTACGGGTATGGTGAGCGGGAATTCCTTGGTCTTGGTCTGTCCGTCGGAATCCTCGTACGTGACTTTGAGCGTGGTCTTCAGCTCGCCTGACGCGTGCGGTGTGAAGGCGTAACCAATCGTGCCGGTGGCGCCGGAAGCCACATTGCCCACGTACTGGGTTTTCATCGTGGCATCGAAACCTTCGCCCTCCATCGTGGCCTCGACGTTGGCGATATCGCCTTTGCCCTTGTTCACATATTCCATCGTGACCGTGCTTTCCTGGCCGGCGATCACCTGGTCGGGCACTACGGGATCACTGATTTCGAACCGGTCAGGCTGACTGATCGGCACGGAAATCTTGACGTCGGACTGGCTTGAGGAGCGGGCGCTGGCGTCCACATACTCGTATCGGAAGTTCACGGTCACGGGCTGGGCACCGCTTTTCGCGGAGGCGAGCGCCTGCATCGGCACGCTTTGCGTCATGGCGTAACCGCCCCACAGCGCGTCGACGTAGAACGTGTTCGTGCCTCCCGCGATGGCGAAGCTCTCGCCGCCGTCCACGGTGATGACCATGTTCGTCACCGCCACCTGACCCATGTTCTGGAAGGTGAAGTCGAGGTTGAAATCGGCGCCGGCGGCCACGGAATCGCCGCCGTAGGTGAAGTTGGTGACGATGATGTTCGGCACCGGGCCGGCGATTGGCGCGGAATCGCCGTCGCTTCCCTGAGACGTACTGTTCGTGCCGCTTGTGCCGTCTGTGCCGTCGACTGCGTACGCCTGGTGCGGAAGGGAGATGACGGCAAGTGCCAGTGACAGCGTGGAGAGCAACGCGACGATGATGGCGATGGTGCGGTGGGAGAGGTGCTTCATCGGTCAACTCCTTGGGTTCTTTGGGCGGACGGCGTGGACGGAACAGTTGGGCGGGAAAGGTCGGTGTTGAGCCGATCGCTGGTGATGCGGCCATCGAGCAAGGTGACGATGCGGTCGGCGTATGAAGCCATCTGCGGATCGTGTGTGACCAGCACGATGGTCTGGTTGAAGTCATGGGCGAATGCACAGATCATCGTCATGACCTCGGTTTTGGTTTTGGAGTCAAGGTTGCCGGTCGGCTCATCGGCGAACACCACCTCGGGCTTGGTCACAAACGCCCGGGCGATGCCGACGCGCTGCTGTTGGCCTCCCGACATCTGGCGCGGGTAATGGCTGAGACGATGGCCGAGCCCGACTCGTTTGAGTACGCCACGCGCCGCACGTTCGCGCTGTTCCTTGGGCACGCCGCGGAACATCAGCGGCATTGCCACGTTTTCGAGCGCGGTCAGATTGGGCAGCAGGTTGTACGACTGGAATACGAAGCCAAGATGCTTCTGGCGGAAGGCCGCCAGCTCACGCTCGTCGAGTTTGCTGACGGGTACGCCGCCGATTCTCACGCCGCCGCGCGTCGGTTTTTCCATGCCGGCCAACTGGTTGAGCAGCGTGGATTTGCCGGAGCCGGATTCGCCGAAAATGCAGCAGATCTGGCCTTGCGGGATACTGAGATTGACACGGTCAAGCGCCACCACCGTCTCATCCTCGACGGGGTATTCCTTGCGTAGGTTTCTTACCTCGATGATTGCTCGTGGCACGGGCCTTCTTCCCTCGTTCGTCGCCATTGGCGGACGCGCGATAGCTGGTTATTATCCAGCACATCTCAAGTCAGAGTATAGCCGTTATGCAGGAGACGCACCCCTTAAGGGTGTTCCCGGATGGTGGTGATGAGCATGTGACTTCTAATCTCAAGGTCGACAGTTCAGGCTCCAGACGGACCCAGACCGGCATAATATTCAAAAGCCCCTGCCCCTCACAAACGATGAGGGACCAAGGGCTTATTACATCGTGACCCCGGACGGGCTCGAACCGTCGACCTTGAGATTAGAAGTCACATGCTCTATCCAGCTGAGCTACGGGGCCAAACTCGTGTAAGTCTAGCCGTAGGGGTGTAAAACACCTCGGCGTAACGTCGGCTTGCACCGGTACCATCGGCGATATGGGGACAACGGAGAGCAACGTAGATCACGCCGCATCGGGCCAGACCGTCGCAGGCGATAGCGGTGAGCTCACTTTCACATACGCACAGGGTCGTTTTGCCAGTGAAGGCAAGGATTGGGAAAGCCCGGTTGTGACCAACATGGCTGCATCCGTCTCTGCCGATGCCGGTAATGTCCCCGCCGGCAGCATCACCAACACCGGCACCAACAACACCTTCACCAGCACCACCGAATCGTCGCTTGCCACCCTGCTGTCCAACCAATGCCCGTTCGTTATCAAGGCCACCATTTTCGAGGGCAATGGCAAAAACGCCATTCGCGAACGTCACACATTCACCGGCTCGGTGCTGCGCCAGCTCGACCAAGCCAGCGCCCTGCTGAACGGCATCAACGAATCCGGCCAATACCCGGCCATAGCCCTGCGCGAAGCATTGGTCAACGCACTGGAACATCGCGATTACACGTACTCCGGCCCCACACTGATCAATATCTTCGATTCCCGCTTGGAAATCGTGTCGCTCGGCGGCCTGACCGATGGTTTGGAAATCAACGATCTACTCAACGGCGTATGCCAGCCACGCACCCCGCGTTTGGCTGAATTGTTCGCCGATTTGGGCCTCTGCGAGAACTGCGGTACCGGCATTCAACGCATTATGGACGCCTACGCGCAGAGCGCGGTCAGTCCGCAACTGCGCGTGGGCCCCACTTCGGTGGCAATGGTACTGCCTATCCCTGTATCGGCCGAGGCCGCGTCCTCGCATCGGACCGATGCCGATGCTTCCGCCGCGCCCAGCACCACTGACGAAGCACAGCATGCCAAAATGTACTCATTCCCCACGATTCAGCGCATGACGGATAACGCCGCAGATGCTTTGGCCGGCGCACGCATCATCGGCTGCGCGCCACTGCAGACGCTGATTCTCGGCAGTGGATTCGGCGAACGCCCGGACGGTGACGATCAGGCCAGTACCCGCCCGCTTGATACGGCAACGCTGGAACCGTCGCCTCAAACGTTGGAACAGTTCACGCTCAATTTCCTCGCGTTCCGCGGTGTGAAGCTCAGCCGTAAAACCATGCAGAAAGCGCTTGGCCTGAACAAGGATCAGATGACGCAGCTCTTGGACCAGCTGGAGTTGAGCGGCAAGATCGAACGTCATACGCACGCCAAGTCCACTACGTATTCGCTGGCACATGCCTCAGGACGGTAGCGACCAGGGCGACAACGACCAAATCGTCAACAACCCAAGCAGCAACGACCAGAGCAATACGGCCCAAGGCACGATAAAACAGCAGCTCAGTTCTCGAATACGCGGTCGCGAATCATGCGACCGGATTCGTCGAGCGCGGTGGAGAACCGGCCGTAGTCGGACAGAATCACGCCCATGTACAGCATGTCCACGAGCGCGGTATCGGCCACGCGCGAGAAAATCGCATTGCCATAGATCGTGTGCGAATCACGACCCGTCAGCAACGTCACGTCGGCCCAGCTGGCCAGCGGCGCGCCGATGGCATTGGTTATGGCGATGGTTTTCGCGCCATGCGACTTCGCCAATCGCAACGCTTTGACCGTATCCGCCGAACTGCCCGAATGGGAGAAGGCGACGGCCACAGCGCCGTGGGGCAGGTGCCCGGCACCGATCTGCTGCAGGTAAGCGTCGGTATTGAGACGGCATGTCAGTCCCAGGTAGCCGAGCTTGGTGAACAGATCCATCGCCGGTGTCAACGAATTCTCCACGCCGAAAATATCGATGAACTCCGATTCGGCGAGTAGGGCGACCGCCTTGCGATAGGCCTTGGGGTCCAACGCACTGTGCAGCTCATCGATCAGCGCCTTCGCGCCATAGGCCGCTTTGCCGGGAATCTCATCTTCGTCATCCCACGGATTCAGATCGAATCCAGCCAACGGATTGAAGGTCACTTTGTGTTCGGCGGCCGGATGGCGCAACACGTACCGCAGTTCACGGTAACCGCCGAAACCGAGCTTGCGGGCGAACCGAATCACCGTCGGCTGGCTGACGTGGGCGATGTCGGCCATCTGACCGACGGTCAGGTCGGCCGCCTCCTCGATATGATTCCGAATATACTGGGCCACGGCGCGCTCCGCCGGACGCAGCGACGGATACACGTGGTCGATGCGCTCACGTATTCCCACCGAGGATTGCACAGCCGCGCTCCTAGTCGTCCGTATTTTCCATTCCTGTTTCGAGGGTACCGGCTGTATACCGGCGAACAGTCGACTTGGATTGACCGCAACATGAACGGTGAGCGAACTCTTCCGTTTACCTTTCCGCTCCATTCCCTCTACAATCAAAACCATGGTGCGGATTAGCGTGGGAAGCCCCACCCATCACACAAGCGGGCGGCTGTACGGCGTGTTCTTCGAGGACATCAACCATGGTGCGGATGGCGGGCTGAACGCCAACATGGTGAACAACTACAGTTTTGACGGCGTTTATCTCGACCATCACACGTGGCGTATGGCCGGCGCCGAACGATGGCGTACACAGGCCGATTCCCTGCGTTTCTGGGATTTCATCAACTGTTCCGCCGCCAGCCTCGGCAGTGAGATACGCGGGATTCACGGTCAGCGGGTGACCACCGACTGCCCCGCCCCGCCAATTCACGCACATAACCGATACGCTCGCATCACGTCCGATGTTCCTTCCGAAACCGGCCCTGCATATCTGGAAAACCTCGGCTATAACGGAGGCGGCGACAACGGGGGCGAGCCCGCGTTCTCCATCGTCGCCGACCACACCTATTCCGTCAGTCTCGCGGTACGTCCGGTTCATGGGCGGGCCAAGCTGTCCGTCGGCGTGGTCGATAGGTACGGTCTGCCGCTCACCAGCACCACTCGATTGTCGTATATCGTGGACGCAGATCCGCTTGACGATACGGAAGAGACCGGTCTGAGGCAGGACGATGGTGCCAATGCGCAGGATTCCGGCGTTTCGATCAGTCCGGATTCGTCGGATGGTGCCATCGCCATCGGCCGTGACGGCTGGTACCGGTTCAACGCCGACGTAACCGGCCTGAACACCGATTACGGCAAGCTGCGTATCACCATTGACGCCGGCGAACGCACCACGTTCGATCTGGATCTGGTGCAGTTCATGGATGCGGACTATTGGGGCGCGGGCGACCCGAAATGGCGTTACGGCAAGCTGCGCCGCGATCTGGTGGAAACCATTCAGGCGTTGCATCCAGCGTTTCTGCGATTCCCCGGCGGCTGCATCGTCGAAGGTGTGACGCCCGGCAATGAATATCGCTGGAAGGATACCGTCGGCTCCCTGGCCGCGCGACGCCAACAGTATTCGATGTGGTCGTTCAAGATGCCGGATGGTTCCAGCTATTCGCAGAGCTATCAGATCGGCTTCTACGAGTATTTCTGCCTGTGCGAGGACCTCAAGGCCAAGCCGCTGCCCACTCTGTTCGCCGGCATCGCATGCCAGTCGCCCGGCCGAGATCCGCGCCACATGGATATCAATTCGGCCACTTTCCGCAACAATGTGATTCAGGACTACCTGGACCTCATCGAATTCGCGAATGGCGATCCGGAGTCCAGCTCGTGGGCCGCGGTCCGGCGTGATATGGGCCATCCAGAACCGTTCGGCCTGGACATGATCGGCGTGGGCAACGAAAATTTCGGGGCTGACTACGTGGCCAAGTTTGACATGATCAGCGAGGCCATTCACGAACGATACCCGGATATGCTGTGTGTGATGAGCGCCGGACTGTTCCCCTTCCAGCCGACGATGAAACGCAGCTGGGACCATGCGCGAGCGTTGGCCGCAACCGATTCCGGGGCACATGATTCCGCCACCGGTGACGCGATTATCGTCGACGAACATTCTTACCACTCCCCCGAATGGTTTGCATACCAAGCGTCACGATTCGACGCTTACCCGCGTTGCGGCGCCGGCGTCTATTTCGGCGAATATTCAGCCAACGGCTATTTTGCCGGCCAACCGCAGACCGAACAGGGCGCGAACACGTGGAAGTCGGCACTCGGCGAGGCCGCGTTCCTGACCGGTTGCGAGCGCAATTCCGACGTGGTGCGCATGACCTCCTATGCACCGCTGCTCGCGCATATCCCGGCTAAGGGGTGGGCGCAGAATCTTATCGAACTCAATCCGGCGCATGTGAACCCCACGGTGAATTATGAGGTGGAGCGGCTGTTTTCCACGCATCTGGGCGACACGACATATGCCGTGTCCATCGAGCAGACCGCGTCACGCCCCGCCAAACATCTGTATGTCAGTGCCACCGGGCATGACGGGGATGACCCCTGCCGTTACATCAAAATCGTCAATACCTCCGATTCCCCGGTGGATGTGACGTTGGAAATCGCGCGCGGACTGGCCGGGCTGGGCGCCTCGCCATCGCGACCGGTGCGTTTGGAGGTGACGACGTTAAGCGCCAGTCCGACGGCGAAAACCACTATCGGATACCGCGGCGAGGCTTCGGGGGCGATTGTGCCGGAACGTCGGGCTTACACATTGCCGTCGCCGTCTTCATTGCTGGCGATGAAGATCAAGCCGTACAGCGTCACGCTGGTGGCTTCGCGCTGATCGACATCGGCCATTAGGCCGATTCCTTTGCCGTTAGAATCACCCTCAAGGATGAGGGGGAATCGTGCAGATTCAGGGAATAATAGGGGCTATCCCCCATAGCGAATACAAGCACGGGAGGGCAGGATGGAAACCACGGCGGCCAGAAGACCGCCGGCCAACGATGAAGGAGTATGCGGTATGTTTATCAATCTGTTCCGCAGGCAGCGCCCTGCGCTCGCCCGGCTGGCCCGCAACTCCAACGCCTATCGTCAGCCGATGGTTGCGGCCGTATCATCGTCCGCAGTCGGCGTATCCAGCATCACCTCTGCAGCCAACACAGCCAACACAGACGGCGTATCCGGCGTATCCACGCTGGATGCCACCATCGGCCGCATCCACGACATCCCGCAGTCGGCCATGAGCCGACTGACCGGCTCCCCCACCGTATACGCGCGGTAGACCGGCCCAACCCACAACGGCGGCTCAGAGACTCGGCTCGATGATCCAGCTCAAGGTCAGCAATACGGCCAAAAACAGAACGTTGACGGCGGAGTAGACGGCCAGATACCGGCCTTTCTTGTGCGGGTATTGGCGCACGACGTTCTTGTAAGAAATAAGCGAGGCCATCGAGGCGATGAGCGTACCCATGCCGCCCAAATTGGTGCCAATGATCAGATCGCGCCATTGGTCGCAGAAGCCGGAAAGCAGAATCGTGGTGGGCACATTGCTGATGACCTGGCTGGAGCCGCCCGCCACCTCCAGCGGATGGCCGCCGACCAGCGAGCGCGCCAGTTCGTAGAATTCGGGCACGCGCTTCATGTTGCCGATGAAGATGAAGAACATGCAGAAGGTGAGCGGCAGTCCCCAATCCACGTATTTGAATACGCGCCGATCGGTGAACAGGAACACGACGACCACGATCACGCACATCACCCACAGGGGAATCACGTCGGAGACGGCCAGTAGGCAGACGATGAACAGCAGCGAGTAGACGATGGTGCGCCAGCCGCCATAACCGGCGCCGTAGCCGGTGATACGAATCTCGTCGGGCTGGTGTTTGTTGCGCTCGGGAGCCAGCACGCCGGTTTCGAGGTCGCCCAGGTCGCCGACCGGTTTGCCGCCAAACACCACGGAAATCACGATGACCAGCAACACGGCCGCCGTGCCGGAATACGGTGCCATGATGCCGAGGAATTCCATGGTCGGCATGCCGGTCAGGGCTTTGAGATACAGGTTGTGCGCGTTGCCGATCGGGGTGAGCATACTGCCCACGTTCGCGCCAATGGTCATCAGCGTGACCACGAGGATGGTCTTATCCTCTTGCCCAGCCATGATGAGCACGGCCACCGCGAACGGCACAAACGTGACCAGCGCAACGTCATTGGTGATGAACATCGCGGAAAAGAACGTCAAAGCGACAAGCGTAATGACCAGTCCGCGCATGGTGCTGACCTTCTCCAGCAATCGCGAACCGATGATGCGGAACACGCCGATACGCTGGAATCCGCACACCACAATCATCAGGCAGATGAGCTGGCTGATGGTGCTGGCGTGAATGTAGCTTTTGTAATCGGCGTCCGGCGGCACAATGAAACACGAAATCAGGGCGAGTATTGCGGCGACGATGAGAATCGTCTCATTTTTGGCTACATTGATCAGCCAGCGTCGCATCCATTCCTCCGTGAATAACCCAATATCGCAACCATTCTATTTTACGCGCAGACCAGCATAAGGTACGTAGTCGCGTTGCGCTGGCGGACATGAGTTTTTGGACCGGTGCCGCACATCAGCCGCGCTCGTTTTTTTATTTGGACAAGGAAACATTGAGTTTGCATGTCTTCCATACAATGAACTGCCGCGCAATGCTGTGCCCGTATATACGGCTGCATCATTGTGTGGCAGGCCAGACACGAATACCGTACGTGGCTGGCTCATACCAATGGAACATAGTTTCATTCGAGGAAGAGGAGCGATGAAGTTGCGTATTCCCCCAGTATTCCCGGTCAAACGTTTCGCCGCCGTGTCTGCACAGAACGTGAAGAACGTGCAGTTCGATTACACGAACATGCCCACGTACAACACGATCACCAAGTAGCGCGCACTGCCGCACTGATCGGCGGCACTTGCCGCATACATGAATGGCCGGTGTGCTGCGGATTCCTTACC
>OBUX01000537.1_pt1 | contig 10702 bp, 9 predicted proteins | sample 1501181 | NCBI WGS metagenome assembly OBUX01 (sample SAMEA2579935, study PRJEB22360) | human gut metagenome | biome: human gut; feature: human-associated habitat; material: faeces | place: Denmark | collected 2008/2010 | reverse complement strand
CCTCCGCGACGGCCCTCTCGAAGCGCTCGGTGGCGGGACCGCAGGTCAGGAAGTCGCTCCTGAGCACGTCGGCGACCGCGGCGACGTCGTCCTCGTCGATCGTCTGGCGGCCGTATCCCAGCAGCCTCCCGCTCGCGGCGCCGCCGCCGTGCATGGCCAGCTTCTCCATCCTGCGCCTCCTAGTACTTGATTTCCATGTTGGACAGAAGATCCCTGAGCTGCTCGACCGTGAGCCATTCGTCGTTGGTCCCGGAGTCGTACACGAAGCCGGGCTCGACCTTCCTGCCGCCCTTGAGGTCGACCTTGGAGAGGTCGCACCACTCCATGTGCGGGTAGATGACGTAGTTCTTCTCGTACTCGTAGGTGGTCAGGCTGTCGGCCTCCGGCACCATGCACTCGTGCAGCTTCTCGCCCTCGCGGATGCCGACCTCCACCTGGCCGAGGTCGGGGGCCATGGCCGTCGCGAGGTCGGTCACCCTGAACGACGGAATCTTCGAGATGTAGGTCTCGCCGCCCTCCGACTCCTCGAGCGCCTTGACGACGAGCCGGATGCCCTCGTCGAGCGAGATCCAGAAGCGCGTCATGCGCATGTCGGTGATGGGCAGCTCGGTCGCGCCCGACTTGGCGAGGTTGTCGAAGAACGGGATGACCGATCCGCGCGAACCGGCGACGTTGCCGTAGCGGACCACCGAGAAGACGGTGCCGGACTGGCCGCGATACGCGTTCGCGGCGACGAACAGCTTGTCGGACACGAGCTTGGTGCCGCCGTAGAGGTTCACGGGGTTCACGGCTTTGTCGGTGGAGAGCGCCACCACCTTCCGCACGCCCGAGTCCAGCGCTGCGCTTATGACGCCCATGGCCCCGTCGATGTTCGTCTTTACGGCCTCCATGGGGTTGTACTCGCACGCCGGAACCTGCTTGAGGGCGGCGGCGTGGACGACGTAGTCGACCTCCTTGAACGCGCGGCGCAGCCTAGCCTCGTCGCGCACGTCGCCGATGAAGAATCGGAGCTTGGAGTCGTAATCGACCCCTGCCTCTTTGCCGAGCGCGGTGAATTTGTTGCGCATGACGAACTGCTTGTACTCGTCGCGCGAGTAGATGATGATCTTCTTGGGATCGTAGTTCTCCAGCACGTGGCGGGCGAACGCGTTGGCGCACGCGGCCGGGCCCCGAGGGATTGGAGCCGGTGCCTCCGGTTACGAGGATGGTTTTGTTATTGAGCATGTGCAGTTCCTTTCTATGCTGTTGTTTTCAAGGTGCGTTCAGTGCAAAACTCGAAGAGATGCTAGTCATTGGTGGCAATGTCTCGAGACCGCCGATATCTCCCAAATCCATATGTTCTTTCTGGCGTATGCGCATTCGAGAGGTCGAAGCAATCCAATAGAGCGAACGTGTCCTTTAGACCTGCGCCAATCCCTCAAATTGGTTTTTACTTCATTGGAAGATCGTCCGTTTCTTTTAAGTCGTGAAAGATGGGGTTCTAAAATGGAAATCCTGCAAACTGCTTGTATATTCGCATATTGCCAAACGCTCAGAATTGGTACCTCTTTGCGTTGGCCTTTCTTTGGGCCAATCCTCCCTTTGTTCGGGGTGGGCGGTGATCTCCCGTCGACGGCAGCTAGCCCGTTTGCAACGTGCGAATGCGTCGTTTGGAACTCCAAGTTCTTCGGATGCTGATAGCGCATGCGCGCATCTCATAGTTTTTCATCTTTCTCATGGAGCAGCCTTTTTGCCAAGTTCTTGAAATCCTTAGCCCCTTCAATATTTAGAAGCTTTATCCCGCCTATATAGATTAATGAAAAAACCGTTGCTTCAAAAAGCAATTGCGCACCATAAGAGAGTCCTGCAAAGGATACGCAAAACGCGGCACCCGCTGCCGCAGTTGACAGAAGGTAGATAGGAAGAGAATCCTTTAGTTGACAAGAGCGCGAATACCCAACAAAGCGCATGGCAGGTTGCATATCGACAAGCAGCACTGAAAGCACCGCTGTTGCTGCCGTAAAGAACGACACAACGTAGATGTCTTTTGAAACGGCAGCAGCCGCGCAGATAACCACGCCTCCCAGAACGACTTTGACTACTTGGAGCTTGAGGTACAGGCCGCTGCGACCAAGCGCCATATACGCCCTGAGGTTTACCAATTGCAAAAGAAGAACGCTGTTGGAAAGGCAAGCCATTTGAAATATCGGAACGCTCGGAAGCCATTTTTCCGTTAGAAGCAAGGCGACGATAGGTTCGGCTGAAGCGGCGCAGAAAAACGCTGCAGGGACGACTACGAGCGATCCTGAAAGCAAACACGCCCTCATCATTCGAACAAGAGCAGGCCTGTCGTCTTTAAGGGACGAGAACACCGGGAAGAACACATTTTGCAGCGCATTGCTAGCTATCGAAACAACCGCACCAGGCCACTTTCTTCCTTGGCTGTAGTACCCCAGATCACCAGTCGAGCAAGCCTTTCCGATTATCAGGTCTGAGGCTCCCATATACAAAACGTTCAGAATCCCTGTTGCGCAGATCTTCCATCCGTAGCCGAATAACTCCTTGGCGGCTTCGCGGTCAAAGAGAAGGGAGGGTCTCCAAGAAGCTGCCAAATAAAGCATCAGGGTCGCGCAAGCGCTCTGCGAGACTACTTGTATGACGAGAGCCCATATGCCAAAGCCGGACAATGCAAGCCCTACCCCAAAAGCGCTTGAAACGACGATGGCAAGAACGTTCGCTTTGAACAGTCCCTTGAAATCCATCGCGCTTTGCAGCCGAGATCGTAGTATGGAATTCATAGAATTGAACACTATGACAACGGAAAGAACCCTGAGCAGAGGAGTGAAACTGCGCTCTCCGTAAAATGCAGAGACTACGGGAGCTACTGTAAATAACAAGCAGAAAAGGAGCGAGGCGACTGCCATGCTCAGCCAAAATGCAGTCGAACATTCAACATCGGTCGTTTTCGATTTTTGAATGAGCGCTGTCCCTAGGCCGCTCTGCGACACCGCGTCGGCAACATTCACCAGCACTAGGAGAATCGCCATAATCCCAAATTCCTCGGGAGCGAGGATCCTAGCGAGGACGATCTGAACGAAAAGAGTAACGACCTTCGAGCCGCCTTGCTCCAAGAAGGACCATGCTAGCGAGCGAGCAACGCTATCGCGCGGATTAAACGGCATTTGCAGGCACCGGGTTTTCATGTCCGGCATTGCGCGTAAGTGAATCGAGAATCGAGATGCGCAGACTCTCGTTGCTGGTCGGGACGGCAATCCTGCGCTTATCGTCATATCTTTCCATCAAGTCTTCTACGGTTCCGTAGTCGCCAGATGTCCCATTGCCTCGGTATAGCTTGTTTAAGAAAACAACTGTCGGCTCTATGTCGAACACTAGCTTCGGCATCACTTGTGCGCTTGACCCCAACCCTATCAATACAGAACCGGAAGTTAAATGACCTTCGGCCCAGTATGATTCCCAAAACCCCTTTCCATCATCCAAGAACGCACCACTGGCGACATGATTCACCATCGGCCTGCGAGGATGGCACCGTATGATTAAATTATTGCCAAATTCGTCACACAAAAGCGCGATTACGGACTCTTCAAAGGCCAGCATCTCTGAAGGCGCGTTGTCGGGCAGCGACAGATATATCAATCTCCTTGATCGGTACTCGCTGACGTTGGCGATAGGAAGCACTCTTTGCATCTCCGAGCAACTGTGCGGATAGGCGAGAGGGCGGACATCCACATTCTTGTATCGCTTTTTGTCCCCGTCGCTTGGGTTAAAGAGATTAACCGATGCTATATCCATGGAATAACGGGTGCCTTTGAGTGCCCTCGTTGCGCATTTGGCCACCCATTTGGCAAAATCTATTTTGTTGAAACCCGCCTCTCTGTAATTGACTATCGGATCGAGCAAGGAGTACGCTTTTGCTATCGAGGCGTTATGGCTCCCTGTTCCGTCGTCTATCAATTCGGAATGACCGTTCTTGACAAAGCTCATCTTCAACTCGAGATTCAAATTGTTTACTCCGGGAAAATACAGCACGTCGTACTCTCGAAAAGAAAACTGTTGCGATAACTCAACAAAACGCGAATCGTAAATCGCCCCCCGCAACGCTTCTTTCAAGGGTGCTTTTTTCGGGTCTCTGTATGAATACTCGCTAAGGATGACTTGGTCGAATATTCCAGCTTCCCGCAAACGATCAACGTAATCCTCTGCACATTTAAACCTGTTCGAGACAACGAGCGTGGAATAGTCTATGCAACGTTCCTCGTCTTTGATGATCGCGATGCTTGAAAGCAGCTGGAAAGGGCTCTCGATCGAAAAAATTGCTCGCCTGGGCTTTTTGCCATCCGGCTTCCTTGGCTTTCGCGCCGAGCCGACCTCCATCTCAATCACCTTCTCGTCTTCCGCTTCCGCACTGCTAGATAAATCACAAAAAGGATCAACAGCGCAATTTCTAATGTTTCGTACGTAAGATAGAAAGTCCGCCAAAACTCGAACAACGTATAGTAGACAATCGGATAATAGATCAGACCGCCAATTCGACCATACGAGTAGCTTCTATACGCCGTTGCGGCAATGAGCAAATATATTGGAATCAGCAGGATGCCCGCAAACCCCACATTGAAGACGGAGTCACCAAAGCCACCCAGATTCGTATAGTATCCCTGCCCGAAAGATGTTCGATACGAATACAACCACTCAGCTAAGGAATTGACGCTGTCGGATGTTAAACCAAGTCTTTGGAGTGACGGTAAAAAAAACTCCACGTTGACTGGAAAACCGGTTGAAATCATGTCGGGGAAATGCGAAATATATATGATCGTCGATAGAGGATAGTCGATCATTCTTGAAATGCCCCAGATAAAGACACTATCTGTATGCCACGCCCCTCCGGCTAACTCATAGTCCCTGTTGCCCTGTACGTATACGAAGAAAAGCGCTGCTACTGCCAAAACGATGCCGATTTTCAACGTAGTACCGAGACTAATTTCCTTATCGTAGAACCATAATCTCGTCATTGAAGCAAACAGGACAAAAGCGACAAAGAGCAGCACTAATCTACTTCCGAAAACCAGGGACAGCAAAGCTGCTACCGCCAAGGTTCCAAACAAGCACCCTAGGAAAGCCCTCCTCTTGTACAGAAACGGGACTAAAGCAGAATTGACCATAGGCACGATTATCGAAATGCGAAACGGGGATGCATCGAACTCCTCCGCATATCGTGAAGAGTTCCTTATGCAATCTTGAAAATAGTCAATTATGCTCTTTCCCTCGATAGTCGAAGATATAACCCATATAGTCATCAAAAACCCAGCGGCGGTCAGTGCAATAACTAGCTTCTCCAGCTTTTTGACATCGATTTGCTCGCTGAGGCTGATTCCGGCATCAACCGTGTTGCCCTTTGGTTGCATCGCGACAAGCACGGTTACCAAAGAGAACATCATAAGAAAATAGGTTCCTGCGCCCAGTACATCCAGGTTGTGAGCCTTCAGCGTATACGAAGGTATTATTCCCGCCAGAAAAAGAACCGCGCACACTAATTGCAGCAGCAAAACCAAACTCAAAATGAACGCAGGCCTGAAGAGCCCGCTCAGTCTTACTCGTTTCTGTTTCAGTTTCAATCGAAAGCCCTAGTGCGTAGCAAGTGCATGCCTATACACGGATTTGGTCTCTCCGTAGCATCTATCCCACGAAAACCCGGAGGATCGCGCCAGCTGATAGCTGAGCGCTTCTTTCCTGAAACCGTCTTTACCGAGCGCTTCGAGCACGCTCAAACATTGCTTTCTGTCCCCCTCATCGATGAGCAGCGGAGAATCGCCCGCGACCTCAGGGATGGACGAAACCGAGAAGGCTATCGCGGGGCACCCAGCCCGCATCGCTTCGAGCACGGGAATCCCGAATCCTTCGTACTTCGATGGGTAGATCAGCGCGTAAGCGCGGTTGTAAAGCGCATTCAATTCAGTGTTGCCCACGTTCTCGAAATGCAGGATCCTGTCCAGATCAAACCCCGAACCAGGCAATTCCGAACGGGCAATCGGCCCACCGCCGACAGCAACCAAAACGCAGTCCTCAAGATCCTCAAGCAAGCTCACGGCGAAATCAAAGTTTTTGTAACCGACTCTCGAACCTACGTAAAGCAGGAACTTGCGTTCGCCAATAGCTTTCAGTTCTTTCGTCTCCGGAATGGACGAGAGAGTGCGGAAATCATCCGAGACTCCGTTGTAGACTACCGAGACGTCCTTCTCCTTCGCGGAGGGAAAGTACCGGAACAGGTCTTTCTTCGTGTTCTCGGATATGCAGATAATCGAATCGCACGATGCTATGCACTTTGCTTTAAGTACCGTGTTTACGGTCCTCTGCCGACCCTTGAAGTATTTTTGGTGAGTGAAATCGTGTACGGTCAGAACGCTTCGAACGTCGTCGTTCTTCGCTGTTCTAAAATACGTCCCATGGAAAACCGCGTTTTCAGCCGGATCGTCAATTCTCGCCTGGGCGATTCTCTGCAGGATTAGCCTGTCGTGCTTCTCCGGTTGGAACGAAGCACACCGGCCTGCGATCTTCTCGTAAGCCAAATTGTCGATCCGCTCATCAACGCCGAGGCAGCTCACGACGATCTCCTCGTCTGCGATCGCCCTTTTCAAAAGCTCCTCGCAGTAGACGGAAACGCCGCCCATCCTCTGCATGCGAAATATCACCTGGTCGGTATACAGGGTCATCGGATTCATGCCGCGCCGTCCTTGCCCTCTGCGCGTCCATGCCCGAAAAGATCCTCGTTGCACGCGTCGTCCCCGACCGCAACGGCCTTCCCCTTTGGTCCCTCTATCGAATTCCAGTAGTACCCGAATCTCACTATATCCTCCTCGACAAGGACATCGCCCAGCTGAACCTCGATGATCCGCAGCTCGGTAAAAGCGCGCACGGCGTGCATGCGCCCGGGGGAATCTTGGCGACCGAGCCGACGCCCACGCAGGAGACCTCGCCGTCGAGCACGACCTCGCCCTCGCCGGAAACCACCGTCCACACCTCGGATCTTCGAGCGTGCGCCTGATAGGAAAGCTGGCAGCCGGGCCCGACAGCGAGCTCCTTCGCAAGCGACATGCGGCCGTCCGGATGCACGCTCGAATCGAGCACGCGGTACTCGCCCCAATGCCGCCGCTCGTACATGGGCCGCGATAGAGCCGCTTTCTCGACAAGGGGTTTCAAGCGCGCGCTCTCCCGCTTGCCCGAAACCAGGATCCCGTCCGGGGTCGCGACCACCACGGAATCGGAGAGCCCGGCCACGACCATGGGAAGCCCCGTCTCGTTGATCACATGGACCCCTCTGCAGGTGGCCTCGTCTACTGTAGCGCGGCCGGAATGCTCGTCGGCCATCTCCTCGCAAAGCGTGTTCCATGTTCCCAGGTCTTTCCACTCGCCCGAGTAGGGGACGACGGCGACAGAAGGCGCCTTCTCGACCACCGCGTAGTCGAAGCTGTTTTTCGGAAGTTTGCTATACCCGTCGAACACGTCTTCAAAACAATGCGCATCCACATAGTCGCGCATAACGCCGAGAAGGTACTCCAATCTGAAAGCGAATACGCCGCAGTTCCAGAGCGCCCCCTCAGCCAGCAACTCCTTCGCCTCGGCTTCGCGGGGCTTCTCCTTGAATCGAGCGACTCGCCAAGCGCCTCCGTTTCGCGACGCGGGCACGATGTAGCCATACTTCTCCGAGGGATAGGCGGGCTCAACCCCCATGAGGACAAGATCCGCGATGCGAGCGTGAACCGCAGCATCGAGATCCACGATCTTGTCGTAATACGCCTGCTCGGTATAAGGATCGATGGGCAAGACGACCACCGTGTCCGCAGGGTCGGCCCCCTGCACGAAAGCGAGATGAGCGCAGGCGAGCATGATGGCGGGCGCGGTGTCGCGTCGCTCGGGCTCAAGGACCAACGAGAACGATCCCTCGATCTGAGCCTCGATTCCCGCCTGCTGAGAGGAGCAGGCGGCGACCGTGACATCCGCCTCAAGCGAAGCCTGCGCGATCAAGGAGAACGTACGCTGCACCATGGAAACACGATTCCCGTCGCCATCGCGCAACACCTTGAGAAACTGCTTCGATCGGGCATTGTTGGATAGCGGCCACAACCGCGTTCCCGAGCCGCCCGAAAGGAGGATGATGTGAATCATGCGTTGCTCCCTATGCAAACAGGCTTGGTATGCAATGGCCGATAGTTGAGCGGTGCAGCGGAGTTCGACGGAGCGTCTCCGTAATCCCCGCGACTCGTGTCTGAGATAAAGATGTTCGAGGCCATGAGAACGTCATCGCCTATCTCCACGCGCTCGTGCGCTACGATGTGCACACGATAGTTCATCTTGCAGTTCCTGCCGATAACGGGCGTAGGGCCATCACCGTCGAGGTCGAACCTGCTCCCGTATCCGGTGGTCAGCCCCGAGCCGTATCGGAAGCGCTCTTTGCCCCGCAGGCGTATTGGCCGTCTTACCGGGCGGGCTTTGGGATAGAACAGCTTGGTCATCAGGAGAGCCCAGCCGTTTTTGGCCGCTTCTCCTATGGCGTACTGGCCGAACACGCTAATCGCGCCTCTCATTTGCCATCATGCGATCTGCATCTGCCGGATCGCCCCATATGCCAGGGGAATCATAAGGTCTGTCGGGAAACGCGCCGTACTGAAGACGAATATCGAGACCCTCGTCCTCAATGAACCGTTCGACTCGACTTGCCAACGATTCGGGCTTTCCTGAGCAGATGTTGACGATGCCTGTCAGACCCGCTTCCAAAACAGCTCTCGCAGTCATCTCGCAGAAATCGTCGTAATCGAGGAAATCGAACAGGTTCCTGCCCGAGGTGAAGGGGAACTCCCTCTTGCCGGCGGCGCTCGCCCGGGCTATCTTCGAGAAGATCGAGCACCCGTCCGTCCGCCCGTCCACTATGTAGTAGCCTCTCATCCAGAGGCATTCGGCACCGTGCTCGCCGGCCGCGAGGAAGGTGAAGCCTCTGAGCGCGTTCTTGGCTATGCCGTAGCGCGACATCGGGAAGCACGGGGTGTCGGCCTTGACCGGCCCCTCGTGGTAGCCCACCTCGTGCATGCTTCCCATGACGCAGACCCTCTTCGCACTGCCTTGCGCTACCGCTTCGACGAACCGGCAGTGCTTGGGAAGGTCCTCGATGTGCGAAGGGGCTCCGTGGTCAAAACCGTCCCTCCATGCAAGGTGGACGAGCACGTCAGGATCGCCCAGCTCGGTGCAAGGATCTTCCATGCGGAATATATCGCCCTCGACCCGCTCGGCACGTTCGTCCACCTCCGCGAGACGGAAGCCCGATGCGACCACCTCGGCCCCCTCGTCCAGCAGCTTCGAGACGATCCCCTTCCCTAGGTACCCGTCGGCGCCCGTCACGCAGCACTTCATCTTTCGCCTCCGCGTCCGACGACGGTTTCCAGCCAGGATCGAAGGCTGTACTTTTCGTAGATGTCTTCGGGGAGGTCGACGTACTCCGAGGAGAAAAAGGGGTCCTTGCGATCCATCCTGCCCCGGTACACGTAGACGTTCTCTTTCCGATAGAAGTCGTATCCCATTATCTCCTCGTTAGTCGTGATGATTTTTCTTCTCGCACCCAGACACTCCATCGTCCGCATCGTAAGGCCTCTTTGGCCGTCCTGCGGAGAGTCGAGCATGCACCATGAACGGGAAACGACCTCCTCAGTCTCTTCCGGAGTCAGGGCATCGAAATGGAACTGAGAATAGGCAGCCCGCCTGTAGTCCTCAGATAGCAGCTTGTGCCTTGCGTAGAGCAGCCGAGAGGGAAGGAAGTGGTAGATGTACTTCCTGTCCAAAAGCCCTTCGCACTGCTCGACGACCTCCTGGACGAACCCGTACTTCTTGGGATGGGCGGTTCCGATGAAGGCGACATCGTAGTCAGCTTCGATCTTCGCCTTCGATCGCCTCCCGATGGCCTGGTAGCCTGGATGGTAAAAGAGGGGCAAGAACTCCATCCGGTACAATCTCGAATCGCGCTCGTCGAATGTGTACGCCTCGTCGAAGCAATCGAGCACGCTCAAGACATGGGGATAGTTTTCCACCGCGTCCCATTGGTACAAGACGAATCTCGCGTTAGGGATCACGCACCTTAGCCTTAAGAGGTGCTCCTTGCCGAAAGATAGGGATTGTCCCGACACGACGAGGACAAGATCGTATTGCGCTTCTTCCGCGTCATGCCTGACGCTTTCGAAATACCGGTCGATAGGGCGGCTCAGTACCTCTTTGTTAACTCTGACGAGGGCTTTCGTGAATGGGTCGTTGCTCGGACGATCATCGACCCATTTGACATCGTGGCCAAGATTCCGCAATCCCATCTGAATCGTTTCGGGATAGTTGAAGAATTTCGGCATAATGAGGAGTATCTTCATTTCAGCACGCCCCCTTGCCGTCGAACATAGCAGCTACCGTCTTCGCTATCACCTTGAGGTCCACCAGAAACGACCTCTCCTCGATGTACTTGAGGTCCAGGTCGACCATCTCCTCGAACCCGGTGTCGCTTCGTCCCCGCACCTGCCAGTAGCCGGTGAGGCCGGGCTTGACCGACAGGCGGCGCATGGCGCGCGCGTCGTACTGGGCGACTTCGGAGGGAAGCGGCGGGCGCGGGCCCACGCAGGAGAGCTGGCCCGCGAGGCAGTTCAGGAACTGCGGCAGCTCGTCGATGGAATGCTTGCGGATG
>OBUX01000536.1_pt1 | contig 10737 bp, 12 predicted proteins | sample 1501181 | NCBI WGS metagenome assembly OBUX01 (sample SAMEA2579935, study PRJEB22360) | human gut metagenome | biome: human gut; feature: human-associated habitat; material: faeces | place: Denmark | collected 2008/2010 | reverse complement strand
GGCCCTCGTCAAAAAGGGGGCGGCCCTGATGATCTTAGAGGATCAATTAGACGGGCGTTCCTTAATTACCCAAGCCAATCACCTGATGAATGACGCCGCCGTCCGGCAAAAGATGGCGGCTAATTCAAAGGCGGTTGGTCATCCAGACGCTAGTGACCAACTAATCGCCGTCTTGAAAAAGGCGATCGCAGACCACCAGAAGTAGAAAGGAGGAGGGGAACATGGCCAATCACCGTGATAACCGGGAGCACCGCCGCTACGCTGATCGCTTGGCGACGCTAGAAGCTCAGAGCGTGATTGATGGGCGTGACCGGTTTAAAAAGCGCCACCAGGGGCTTAAAAAGGGGCTCCCTAAGCTACGGGCCTATCAAATCAAGAGTAACTTGGGCCGGGTCTTGACCGTGTTAATCCCCTTCTTCATCGTTTTGCTGGCGATGATCTACGTGGTTTCACCCCTTTCTAAGGTCAACCAGGTTAAAGTGGTTGGCAATGAGGACCTGACCGCAAAGCAAGTGGAAGCCGCCAGTGGTGCTAAAGCCGGTGCCTTCATTTGGCGCCTGGTTTTTGACCAAGCCGCGGTTTCCAAGCAGGCGCAGCAAAATAATTTACAGGTCAAAAGCATCCGGGTGAGCCTCGTTGACCCCCGGTCGGTGAAGGTACACGTGGTGGAAAACCCGGTGATTGGGATCGTAACCCATAACGGCCACCAAGAACTCTTGCTTTCGACCGGAAAGTACCAAAAGATTAGTAACAACCTGACGAACTTCATTACTTACGCCGGGTTTGCCAAGCACGAGGAAATGCTGACCGAAACGGCCAAACAAGTTGGTCAGTTGTCGGCGACAATTCGTCAGGGAATTTCCCAAGTTGCTTATAGCCCGACAAGTACGGATGACGAACGGTTAAAGATTTACATGAACGATGGTAATACCGTGTTAGCCAATGCCTCGACCTTAGCGCAGAAAATGAAGTACTACCCGTCGATCGTCACCAATATGAATACGGCGGGGGTGATCGACTTACAAGTCGGTGCCTACTCGTATGCTTATGGCGATCAAAGTAAGTAAGTCCGGAACCGGATTCATTTTTGACAATCTAGGGGTTTTTGGACAAGGACTTTCTGTGGTAAAATTTAGACTAACTAAAAGTGTAAACTAAAGGGGATTTCCCTTACTTTTAATTAAAATGTTTTTAGGAGGTTCCGGGAGAAATGAACGACTCACACATCTACGTAGGATTAGATATTGGAACCACCTCGATTAAGGCCCTCGTTTGCGAGGACGTTAAGGGCGAACTAAGGGTTGTAGGCGTTGGCACGCAACCGGCTGGTGGGCTTAGTCGGGGCGTGATTGTCGATATCGAAAAGACGGCCCACGCCATTCAAGCGGCGGTTCGTCAGGCAACCGAGAAATCCGGCATTAAGATTGATAAGGTGATTGTTGGTTTGCCGGCAAATTACCTGCAAATGACCGAGGTCCACGGGATGATTACAGTGGCCAACCAGGGTCAACCACGCGAAATCATTAATCAGGACGTCATTGACGTTGCCTCGGCCGCAATGACCCAAAACCTACCCCCAGAGCGGGAAGTGATTGACCTTGTCTTGCGTGACTTTGCGGTTGATGATTTTAACAAGATTGAAGACCCCCGGGGAATGGTGGCGGTCCGCTTAGAGTTGCGGGCCACCATGTACTCGGGCCCTAAGACGATTGTCCACAACACCAAAAAGGCGGTCGCCTTGGCGGGCTTACAGATCCAAGACTTGGTGGTAGCCCCGATTGCAACCGGCTTTGAATTATTGAGTGATGGGGAACAAGACTTCGGGACGGTCTTGGTTGATCTCGGCGGTGGTCAAACCACGACCAGCATCATCCACGACCACCAACTCAAGTTTGCCTACGTGGACCCAGAGGGGGGGAACTTGATTACTCACGACATCTCAACGGTCTTAAATACCTCCCAGCGAAACGCCGAGCAACTAAAGCGTGATCACGGCTACGCTGATTCACGCCAGGCTAGCGATGAGGTGCAACTGGCCGTTGACGTGGTCGGGAAAAATCAGCCGGTCAATTACAGCGAAAAGTACTTAGCCGAAGTGATTGAGGCCCGGGTCCGCCAGATCTTTGAACGGTCCCAAAAGAAGCTTCAGTCCATTAACGCCCCGCGACTACCAGGGGGCGTGGTTCTCCTGGGTGGGGTCGCCATTTTACCTGGTATTAAAGAAATCGCTAGTGAGTACTACGATGGCAACGTCAAGGTGTACATTCCTGACCAAATGGGGGTTCGGCACCCAAGTTTTGCCCTGGCCATTGCCCTGTGCAAATACGAAGATGACCTGCGTGACGTCGACCAACTCCTAAAGGAAACGGTACACCAAGAGGGCAACTTTGCCAGTGTGGTTCACCAGGTAGTGCAACAATCTGCCCAAACCAGTGCAGCACCGCAACCAACTCGGCGTCCGGCCCCGAGTCGGCCCGCTCCACAGCCAAGTCAACCGGAAGCTCAGGCACAAGAACAACCGGAAGACAACCAACCAACTAAGAAGAAAAAGAAGAATCCGTTTTCGAACTTCTTTAACAACTTCTTTGATTAACACTGATAACGACGGAGGAAACAGTCATGGATAACGCAACCAACGAATTCGATCAATTACACCCAACCCAGGCCCAGATTAAGGTAATCGGGGTCGGTGGTGGTGGCGGGAACGCCGTCAACCAAATGATCAACGAAAATGTTGAAGGGGTTGACTTCATCGTTGCCAACACCGACCTGCAGGCCTTAGAGGGTTCCCACGCCAAGACTAAGTTACACCTGGGGCCGAAGCTGACCAGGGGCCTGGGGGCCGGGTCAAACCCAGAGGTTGGGGCCAAGGCCGCTCAAGAAAGTGAATCAGACATCACCAAGGCCTTAGAAGGGGCCGACATGGTCTTTGTTACGGGGGTACCGGGACCGGGGCCGCACCGGTAATTGCCAAGATTGCCAAGGACTCCGGTGCCTTAACCGTCGGGGTAGTAACGCGGCCGTTCTCCTTTGAAGGGACGCGGCGGGCCAAGTTGGCTACCGAAGGGTTAGAGAACCTGGAGAAAAATGTCGACACCCTGATCGTGGTTTCCAACGACCGCCTGTTGGAAATTATCGACAAGAAGACGCCGATGAAGGAAGCCGATGACGTTCTCCGCCAAGGGGTGGAAGGGATCTCTGATTTGATCACTAACCCTGGTTACATTAACTTGGACTTCGCTGACATTCGCCACACGATGACCAACCAAGGGGCCGCCTTGATGGGTATTGGGGCCGCCGGGGGTGACGAACGGGCCAAGGAAGCCACCAAGCGGGCGATTTCTTCACCGCTGCTGGAAGTTTCTATCGACGGGGCTGAACACGTGCTGGTTAACGTGACGGGGGGCAAGGACTTGTCCATGACCGAAGCCGAAGACGCCTCTAGCGTAATTCGTCAAGCCGCTAACACCAACGTCGACATTACCTTTGGGATGGCCATTGACGAAACCTTAAACGATGAAATCCGCGTTACGGTAATTGCAACGGGGATCGACAAGACCAAGCAGGGCGACGAAAAGCCAGTTGAAGAAGTAAGTCAGCCGGCCGCACAGCCGGTCAGTCAAGCCCCGGTTCAACCACAGGTTCAGGCACAACCACAGGCTAGTGCCGCCCCGGCCCCAACGTCGGAATCCGCAACCACCGATGATCCGTTCCAAAACTGGAACGAAGACCTCGGCAACGAACTAGAAGGTGGCGCCCGGCCGAATAGCTTTAACCACGTCAAGAAGCCAACCTTCAGCGTCCAAGATGACAACCTGTCTAACGTTGATGACGGGGGGGAAGACCTCTCTACCCCGGCTTTCTTTAAGAACCGCCGCAAGTAACACGAACCGAAAATAGAAAATGACTGGAGGAATGGCCCATGGCAAGTAAATTTTTTAGCAACCTTTTTGGGGTGGTCGACGATGAACCAGAGACGGCCGACTACTACGAAGATCAGCAGCCGGCTCAACAAGCCCCGGCCCCGGTGCCGACTCCGGCCCCAACGCGTTCAAATAAAGTCGTTTCGATCAATAACGCCCGGGTGGCTCCGCAACCAAATTCGTCTAGCAAGATTGAGCTAGTTGAACCACGGGTGTACGGGGACGGGAAGGAAATCGTCAACCACCTGTTAAATGGCAACGCCGTCATTGTTAACTTTGATCAGATGGACGCAAAGGTTGCCTTCCGGATTGTCGAGTACATGAAGGGCGCCACCTACGCCATTAGCGGAAAGATCGAACGGATTGACGCAGAAATTTTCTTGTGCACCCCCCAAAACTTCGAAATCTCGGGGAAATTAGCCCCGACCCTTTCTAGTGATGGGTTGGATGATAGGGGAGACCGGTATTGATTATTACCTTTATTGTTTGGGCGCTTAGCCGCCTTTTGAGTTTGTATAGCCTACTGATTGTGATCTGGTGCCTGTTAACCTGGTTTCCGGGGGCCATGGATAGCTCACTAGGCCGCTTTTTAAGCCAGCTAGTGGCACCGTACCTAAACTTTTTTGAACGAGTTATTCCTCCACTGGGCGGGATCTCCTTTGCCCCGGTGGTGGCCTTGATTGTGATTTATTTTGCCCAGTATGGGGTTCAAATGGTTGGGCAAATCTTAACCAACTTAATGTAGGGGGAGCATGATGGAGCAGGTGAACGTCAAGCAGCACTTCCGGGCGGATGAAGCCCCGTTTATTGACCAGGTTAATGATTGGCTGACCACGGCCGGCGACCAATACCGTCCGGTCCTGACCGCCTTTTTAAACCCCCGGCAACGTTATATCATGCGGGTAATAGCCAATCGTCAAGACGAGGTCAAGGTGGCCTTTAAAGGCGCTTATCCGGGCGCCGAAATGCAGCGCGGTTTAGCTTACCCAGCTTATTACCAGCCGACGGAAGACGATTTCGAATTACAGCTGTTAGAAATTAACTACCCCCAAAAGTTCGCGGAGCTTCATCATCGACAGGTAATGGGAGCGGTTTTGTCAACCGGAGTTGAGCGGGGGGCCTTTGGTGACATTATCGCAAGTGATGAGCATTGGCAGATTATCGTACAAAGACAATTAAGTGACTACCTGATTGAACAGGTAACGTCAATCGGTAAAGCAAAGGTGCGCTTAGAAAAACGGGAGTTGCAAGGGGCCCGGGCACCGCAAGAAGATTGGCAAGAACTCGTCACCACGGTCGCTTCCTTACGTTTGGATGCCGTGGTGGCGGCCAGTTTTAATTATTCAAGAAACCGGGCCAAGCAACTGATTGAACGCGGTCAGGTCCGGGTTAACTGGGAAGAAATTGACCGTCCGGATTATGAGTTAGCTAGCCGAGACTTGATTTCGGTTCGGCACGGCGGCCGGATTAAGGTGCAAGAGGAGTTTGGGCAAAACCGTCACGAGCGCACCAGAATTCGGTTAGCCGTCATCCATGCATAGTGGACAGCGATTGGAGGAACTAGAATGGCATTAACAGCGGAAAACATTACAAGCAAGAAATTTGATACGAAAATGCGCGGTTACAACCAAGCTGAGGTCGGGGCCTTTTTAAATGAGGTAGCGGCAACGGTGGCGGAACTAACTAGCCAAAACCGGGAATTGCAAGAAGAAGTTCGGGCCAACGAAGAGAAGCTCAAATACTTTGCCGACTTAAAGGACTCCTTGAACAAATCCATTTTGGTGGCTCAAGAGGCGGCCGATAAGGTTAAAAACAACGCTAAAAAGGAAGCCGAGATTACGGTTCGTGAGGCCCAAAAGCAGGCGACTGACATTGTGGCGGCCGCTAACGAAAAGGCTAACTTGGTGATCGAAAAGGCCGCTGCTTCCACCCGGAAGTTGACCACGGAAACCAATGACTTGAAGAAGCAAACCCGGATCTTCCGTCAGCGCCTGCAGGTAATGTTGGAATCCCAACTGGAAGTCGTTAAGTCCAGCGAGTGGGACGAGCTGTTGGCCAACGATGATATTTCCCAATATGATGAAATCGAAAAGATTTTAGGATCCAATCTTGACAAAAATTCTGAGGGCAGTGTAGAATCTACTCCAATAGCCGAAGAACAACCGAGTAGTCAAGCACCGGCACCGTCAAACGCGGTGGAACCGGCTGCGGCTAAGACGGTCGTCATCTTCCCGGACGGGGAAAGCAAGTAGGCGAACATTAAAACGACGATTAAAAGCATTGATGGGAACCCGTGCGAAACGTCGACGATTAAGCGAGCCGGTGGTTGGTGCAAGACCGGTATCAAGACCTTCAAACAAATCATCCCAGAGCGTGGTACTGAAGCGAGTAAGGGCCACCGGTTCATGACCGTTACCAAATGACAAAGCAAAAGGAGCAGTCCTTTTGAAATTTGGGTGGTACCACGAGTGCGTCTCGTCCCTTTGCGGACGAGACGCTTTTTGTTTTTAAGCGTTGGCTTTTAACCAGAGAAGGGGGATTTAAGATGCGCGTTAAAGACACCTTAAACCTTGGTAAGGCCAAGTTCCCAATGCGGGGACGACTCCCGGAAACGGAAGCGCAGCGAGAGGCGCTGTGGGAAGAAAACAAGGTTTATGAACAACGACAAAAGTTAAACGAGGGTAAGCCAAGCTTCGTGCTTCACGATGGCCCTCCATACGCCAATGGGCCAATCCACATTGGTCACGCCATGAACAAGATTTCCAAGGACTTCATCGTCCGTTACAAGTCGATGACCGGTTACCGGGCTCCGTACGTTCCCGGTTGGGACACCCACGGGTTGCCGATCGAACACCAACTGACCAAGGCTGGCTACGACCGCAAGAAGATGAGCTTAACCGAGTTCCGCGACCTGTGCCAAAAGTACGCCTTAGAGCAAGTCGAAATTCAAAAGAAGGGCTTTAAGCGCCTCGGGGTTGCTGGGGAATGGGATCACCCATACCTGACCCTGGCCAAGGAATTTGAAGCGGCCCAGATTAAGGTCTTCGGTGCCTTTGCTAAGCGGGGACTCTTGTACCAAGCCAAGAAGCCGGTTTACTGGTCTTGGTCTTCCGAATCCGCCCTGGCCGAGGCCGAAGTTGAATACCACGATGTCGTTGCTAAGACCGCCTTTTTCACCGAACAGGTTCAGGATGGCAAGGGACTGCTCGATTCCGATACTTACCTAGTGGGCTGGACGACGACGCCGTGGACGATCCCGGCCTCTGAAGCGGTTGCCGTCAGCGCTGACTTCGAATACGCCCTGGTTCAACCGAGCGGCAGTGACCGTAAGTACGTGGTCGCAGCTAGCCTGCTGGGCGATTTAGCCCAGAAGTTTAACTGGACCGACTACCAGGTGGTCAAGACCTTTAAGGGTGCCGAAATGGAAGGGATGACCACCAAGCACCCATACATTGACCGTGAGTTGTTAGTTGGCCTGGCTGATTACGTCACTGATGACGCCGGGACTGGGTTGGTCCACACCGCGCCTGGTTACGGGGATGATGACTACAACTTCGGGAAGAAGTACAACCTACCGATCTTTGCCCCAATGAATGACCAAGGGGTACTAACCGCCGAAAACGGGCCGGAATTTGACGGGGTCTTCTACCAAGACGCCGATGATATTTCCCTGCGCCTGTTAGAGGAACACGACGCCCTGCTTTTAGAAGAAGACTTAGAGCACTCCTACCCGTTTGACTGGCGGACCAAAAAGCCGATCGTCTTCCGGGCAACCGACCAGTGGTTTGTCTCCATCGACAAGATGCGCGACGAAATCTTAAAGGCCGTTGACGAAGTGACCTACTACCCGTCATGGGGGAAGGTCCGCTTGCGCAACATGTTAAAGGACCGTGGTGACTGGGTGATCTCCCGTCAACGGGTCTGGGGGGTTCCGTTGCCGATCTTCTACGCCGAAGATGGCACGCCAATCATGACCGAAGAAACGATCAACCACGTTTCCAACCTCTTCCGGGAATACGGCTCCAACGTTTGGTTCGATCGGGAAGCCAAGGACCTCTTGCCAGCGGGCTTCACCTCTGAACACTCCCCGAACGGCAAGTTCACCAAGGAAACCGACATCATGGACGTCTGGTTTGACTCTGGTTCGTCGCACCAAGGGGTGTTAGCCGAACGCGATTACCTGACTTACCCGGCGGACATGTACTTGGAAGGTTCCGATCAGTACCGGGGTTGGTTTAACTCTAGTTTGATCACCTCGGTGGTCGTTTCTGGGCACGCCCCGTACAAGTCCGTCCTCTCCCAAGGGTTTACCTTGGACCAGAGCGGTAAGAAGATGTCCAAGTCCTTAGGGAACGTGATTGACCCGAACAAGGTGGTTAAGCAAATGGGGGCCGAAATCATCCGCCTTTGGGTAATGTCGGCCGATACTTCCGCCGACGTGCGGGTGTCAATGGAAACCCTGCAACAAATCGCCGAATCCTACCGGAAGTTGCGGAACACCTTCCGCTTCCTTTTGGCCAACACCAGTGATTTTGGACCGGAGAACTTTGTTTCCTACGAAAAGCGCGAAGCCGTTGATCAGTACATGACGGTTAACTTCAATCGCTTCCTGGCCGGGATGCGTGATGAGTTCGATCGTTACGACTTCTTAAACGCCTACAAGCGCTTGATTAACTTTGTCAACAACGACCTGTCATCCTTCTACATGAACGTGGCCAAGGACGTCTTGTACATCGAACCGGAAGACTCCCACGTTCGCCGCTCGATGCAAGCGACCTTCTACGAAATTCTTAGCGGCCTGACCAAGCTATTGACGCCGATCTTGCCGCACACAACCGAAGAAGTGTGGTCCTACATGGATGAACCGGAAGACTTCGTTCAGTTAACGGAAATTCCGGAAGCCCGGACGTTTGAAAATGGCAACGCCCTGCTTGAAAAGTGGGAAGGCTTCATGGAATTACGTTCCCACGTCCTGAAGTGCTTGGAAGAAGCCCGCAATGCTAAGTTGATTGGTCGGTCACTTGAAGCGAGCGCCGACCTGTACCTGACGGCTTCCCAACAAGAATTACTAGCTGACCTCGGGACCGATGCGGGACTCTTGTGTGGGGTTTCAGCGCTGAGCGTTCACGACGCTAGCGAGGCACCAGCAGAAGCCGAAAGCTTCAGTGATAACGCGGCCGTCTTAGTTCAAGCTGCCAAGGGTGAAGTGTGTGATCGTTGCCGGATGACCAAGGAAGACGTTGGCTCCGATCCGGCCTACCCGCAACTCTGTGCCCGCTGTGCTAAGTTAGTACGGGAAAACTTCCCCCAAACGGTTGAAGAAGGCTTAGAAAAGTAGTCGCTACCTGGTGACTGGTGTAAAATAGGAACGAAAGACGTTGGGCAAACCAGCGTTGAGCGCTCCGTACAACAAACCGCTTGCGCTCGGCTGACGGGCGTGGGCGGTTTTTGCGTTGGCGGGGGAAAGTAGGTGAAAAGATGATTCAAGCAACGATCAAGAGTTACGACCCCACCAAGGGTTGGGGCTACATTACCACCCCACAAGATGGGGATGTTTACTTTCACCGGCGGGCCATTGAAGGTCGCAGCCGGGTCCCGATTCAAAAGGGACAAGCAGTCGAGATGGTGATTGTTCAAGGCCAACGGGGACCCCAAGCGGCCCACGTAACGATTATGCAACGGGAGGATTAAGATGGACTTTGAAGAAAAAGTTACTGGACACCAACCGGTTTTTAGCGGCCATTTGATTGACGTTGAGGTCCAAGACGTTCTGACCCCGGCGGGGAACCACGCCACTCGGGAGGTGGTTCACCACGCCCCGGCCGTTGCCATTTTGGCCCTGACCGATGATGATCAAATGATCCTGGAAAAGCAGTGGCGGGCCCCGGTAAAGCAGGTTACCCTGGAAATTCCGGCCGGTAAAGTTGACGACCGTGACCAAGGCGACTTACGGGCCTGTGCCGTGCGGGAACTCAATGAAGAAACCAGGCTGGCGGCTGAGCACCTTGATCAGGTCAACGCAACGGCTAGTTCGGTCGGCTTTTCCGATGAGGTAATTACCCTCTTTGTGGCCAGGGGATTACGCCCGGTTGACCACGCCCTACCAAAGGACCAAGATGAAGAGCTGAGCCTGTTGAAGGTGAGCTTAAAGGAAGCCTTAGAGATGGTGGCCACGGGGCAAATCATCGATATGAAAACGGTGATGGCCATTTATTACTGGGCCAGTCAACAGGTGAACTAGATGCAAGAGCCAAATGAAGAACTGAGTCGGCGCCACTTACGCAGGCAAGCTGGTGATCAAGCGGCACCGGACGCTAGTGGCGACGTGACGATGACCCGCCAGGAAAGCTTGGAGCTCGCCAAAAAGGAGCGCCAGGAGATGGCCACTAGGCAGCTCAAGCGGCGGCTCAACTGGGTGATCTTGGGTTTAGTGGTGGCGATCGTAATTGTTTATTTGATTCTCTTTTTCGTTGGTTAGAAAGGAAGTACCATGACATTTGGAATTATTTGCGCCATGCCAGAAGAATTGCATGCCCTGAATGAGCGGTTAACTGACCGCACCGAAACCGTGTTGGGGGGGAAAACCTACCTAGCGGGAACAATTGAAAACCAGGCGGTGGTCTTGGTGGAATCCGGAATTGGAAAGGTGGAGGCCGGGATTACGGCCGAACACCTCATTACCGACTTTAAGGTCGACGTGGTCATTAACTCCGGGTCGGCCGGCGGAATTGGTGAGGGGCTGCACGTTGGCGACGTGGTGATCGCAACGGAAACGGCCTACCACGATGTTGACGTAACCGCCTTTGGCTACGAA
>OBUX01000535.1_pt1 | contig 10748 bp, 9 predicted proteins | sample 1501181 | NCBI WGS metagenome assembly OBUX01 (sample SAMEA2579935, study PRJEB22360) | human gut metagenome | biome: human gut; feature: human-associated habitat; material: faeces | place: Denmark | collected 2008/2010 | reverse complement strand
GCATTACAAACACAATTAACATAAAGAAAACCCGTTGTAAGTTTTTAAGAAACTTGCAACGGGTTTTTGTTAACTTTAAAATAAAGAACGGTACAATTTATCAAAAAAGTACAGTAGACATTTGTACCCAACTTAGATAGAAAATAAAGCGCTATCATTATATGATGATTACAGGAGGAGGACACAGCTGTGAATTATAAAATAAGTTATCTCCTTGACGAGTATGCAGGGCAAAAAATTGCGCTCTCTTTGGCTCAACAAATAACCGATCTTTCGCAACGAGAATTAGTGACACAACTTTCGACAATAGGCGGAGAAGTTCAACAGAATACCGTCAGCATTCCAAACCTTTCCGCAAATGAATGGGGAAAACAACTTTTTCAACAACATCAAGTGATTTATAGCGAAACAGAAAGACAAGCACTTATTTTTTTGCTCACTTATTCAGAAATCGAAGAACTATCGGTGTATCATTACCAAAATTTTTTAGACGTTTCGAAAGGCACTATTTTAGCGGATATCAAAAAAGTACGACACCAACTAGCAACTGAAAACATTGCTTTATCCTACGAACGAAAACGAGGGTTTTACCTAGAAGGAGATGAATTTCGGATTCGTCGTTTCGGAAAAAATTGGCTTGCCCGCCTCTTACAACAAAAGTCGGGCACCTTCGCTTTATTTTGCTGGCTCAGTCAGCATCAAATGAGCCAATACGCAAAAATACGTGACGGCATTCAATTAGCCGTCCAAGAAGCACAGCTTCAACTGGTACCCAGCAGATTGGATGAAATTAGTTACTTTCTTGCTTTTTCTCAAAAAAGATTAGGCAAATATGGAACAGTCGTCTGGCCTGAGAACCAGTTAATTCAGTCCTTACGCGCTTATCCCGTCAGTCATCGTATTTTAAGTGATTTAGTTGGGCCAGTGGCGAATGTAGAAACTGAGAGTCTTTTTTTCACGATTTGTTTAATGACAGCCTTGCAAGGAGAATTGCGAGATACGAAGTTAGAGTTTTTATTAGATATTTCTGGTGAAATTATTCGGAAAATGGAATTGTTGGCCGTTGTTCAATTTGAACAGCCTCGTGAATTGCTCATGAATGTGTATTATCATCTGGTTCCTGCCTATTTTCGGATTAGCTATGGCTTTTACTTGCCGAATGTTTTAATCAAGGATATTCGACAATCGTATCGGTCGCTTTATCATCTTTGTGAACAAGCGTTAGCTCCTTTAGAAAAATTAACGAAACGGTCAATCCCGTCAGAGGAAATCGGTTTTTTTACCATATTATTTGGTGGAGAAATTTTCGGGCAAAAAAATGAACAGCGGCAAGAAAAGCTAAAAGCGCTAATTGTTTGTCCCAGTGGTATCAGTTCTTCGTTGATTTTGCAATCGGAATTGCGTCGGCTATTTCCAATGATTGAATTTAAAGAAACGAATGCGGTGAGGGAAATAGAGAATGTATCTGAAAAAAGCTATGACATCATTTTCTCAACGGTCCCTATTGAAACAGCCAAAAAGGTTTATCTTACCAAGCCCATTATGAGCTCTTTGGAGAAAAATCAATTGATGCACCAAGTTCAATCAGATTGGCTATTGCCAGGTATTTCCATGCCAGATGTTAAAGATATTTTAGATGCGTTAAAACCTTACATTTCCTTAAAAAAAGGAGTCACCGAAGCGCAGTTATATCGTGTCTTGCATCGTAAAATGAACAAAATTTTAGAAAAAGAGGAGGATCTGCGTCCAATGTTATCGGAATTATTAACAACAGAAACAGTCCAAGTCCTGCCTGAAGTTGCAGACTGGCGAGCGGGAATTACAGAAGCTGCCAAGCCGTTATTAAAAAATGGCAGTATTACGGAAAAGTACATTGATGCGATGATTCAAAAAGTCGAATCGTTTGGGCCATTTATCCATATCTGTCCAGACGTAGCATTGCCTCATGCGCGACCAGAAGATGGCGTTAATCAGTTAGGCATGTCATTACTAAAAATCCAAAAAAGTGTCGATTTATTAGAAGATCCTAAGCATGAAATTCACCTTTTTATTTGTTTAGCTGCTTCAGATAACGAAACACATTTACGGGCCTTATCTAGTCTGACAAAAATTCTATCAAAAAAAGAATCATTACATCGCTTAGTGGCGGCTGAAACCGTCCCAGAAATACTATCAATTATCCAAGAAGGAGAGAAATAAGATGAAGATTTTTACAGTTTGTCAAAGTGGTTTAGGAACAAGTTTTATGGTGCAAATGAATATCCAACAAATTTTAGAGGAAGTCGGTGTTGATACAGATAATTTTCAAATTGATCACACAGATGTCGGGAGTGCCAGTGGCGATATGGCTGATTACTTCTTTGTCGAAAAAACATTGCAAGATGCTTTAGGGTCAATTCCTGCTGAAAAAATCATTCCTTTAAATGCGATTATTGATTACGATGAAACGAAGGAGAAAGTCTTGAAAGTTTTAGATGACAATGGCATTGCACATCAATAAGAAGGAGGAAAAACATGGAAACTTTATTGAATTTATTTGTTTCAATTGTTAGCCAGCCAGCGATTCTGGTTTCATTAATTGCTTTGTTGGGATTAGTTTTACAGAAAAAGAAATTTTCTGATGTTGTTCAAGGAACGTTGAAAACATTCGTCGGCTTTTTAGTTTTAATTGGTGGCGCAGGGCTATTAGCGAACTCGTTAACGCCCTTTGCGGAGATGTTCCAAACCGCGTTAAATACACAAGGCGTGGTGCCTAGTAATGAAGCGGTTGTAGCGATTGCCTTGCAACAATATGGGACACCAACTGCTCTGATTATGTTGGTGGGCATGGTTGTTAATATTCTGTTGGCGCGTTTTACACGTTTTAAATATATCTTTTTGACAGGTCAAGCGATGATGTACGTTTCGTGTTTGCCAGCCGTTATTTTAGTGGGGGCCGGTTTTAGCGTTAGTTTGCCAATGATTCTTTTAGGTGGTTTATTTGAAGGAACTTTATTAACAGTGACACCTGCTCTTTGTCAGCCCTTTATGAAACAAATTACTGGAAATGATAAAGTAGCAATGGGGCATACAGGGAATATTGGTTATGCGGCAAGTGGCTTTATTGGAAAAGTCTTTGGGAATAAAGAAAAGTCAACGGAAGATATTAAAATTCCTAAAAGTTTTGGTTTTTTAAGAGACTCAACCATCTCAATTATGATTTTGATGTCGATTGTCTATGTGATTTTGGCTTTGCTGGCTGGGACAGGCTATGTCGAGCATGAGTTAAGCAATGGCGAAAATGCGATTATCTTTTCATTAATTCAAGCAGGAACCTTTACGGCTGGTTTCGTAGTGGTTTTACAGGGTGTGCGGATGGTTTTAGGAGAAATTGTGCCAGCTTTCCAAGGAATTGCTAAAAAATTAGTGCCTAATTCTAAACCAGCACTTGATGTTCCCATTATCTTTCCTTATGCGCCAAATGCTGTCTTGATTGGGTTCTTTGTGAGCTTTATTGTGGGAACTATTTCAATGTTAGCGATGGTTGGTCTGAATACCACCGTGATTATACCAGGCGTTGTCGGGCACTTTTTCTGTGGTGCCGCGGCAGGTGTTTTTGGAAATTCCACAGGGGGACGTCGGGGAGCGATTTTAGGGGCTGCGTTTAATGGCTTATTAATTAGTTGGTTACCGTTATTTATTTTACCAGTCTTGGGTGATTTACAGTTAGCATCCTCAACGTTTGCGGATACAGATTATTTAATCCCAGGCCTATTTTTAGGCAAATTAGGTGAGGCAGGTCCGAGTCTTTTAGTAGGAGGAATCATTGCTTTTGTAGTGGTTGTTCTTTTGGCTAGCGCTGTTTTGACTATGCGGGAGAAAAAAGTCGCCGAAGAAAACTAAGTGTTTTGTTCTAAAAAAAGGCAAGTGGGACAGAAGTCGTTTTGACTTCTGTCCCATTTGCCTTTTACCATTGTTCTTGGATAAACTGTGCAATTTGTTTCCGCGCTTGTCGTCCTTCTGGCAAGTATTGTTTCATTGCGAAAACGTGTTGCATGCCAGGCACCAATCGGCAAGTATCTTGTGGTCGTGGCCCTAATTGTTTTAAAAATTGGTGATAGGAAGGGCAAAAAACTTCATGTGTGCCGCCCACGAAAAAAAGTGGCGGAAATTTTTGATAATCAAAGGACAAGCAATTTAAAGAAAGTGTGGCGTGATTGGCCGTGTCGTCAATCTCTTGGGCAATTAATTGTAAATAGTTCATGCCAATCATTTTGTCCTTTTTTTGATAACTTTTGGCAACAGGAATGTCTAAATGTCCATCTAACCAAGGAGAAATTAAAACAGCAGCTTTGGGTAAGCGTTCAGGGAAATCGGTGGCTAAATTCTGCAATACGTTTAAAACCAATGTGCCACCAGCAGAATCACCTAATAAAATAACATCTTCGGGATCATAATGCTGTAAAATTTCTTGATAAGCAGCATAGCAATGATTATAAATATCAGCAAAAGACTTATTTGGTGCTAATGGATATACAGGGATAAAATAATCTGTTGCAAAAGAGAGATCTTCAATTAGTTTATAACTAAAGTCTAATTGGCTATAGGCGAGATTCAATGTAAAGCCCCCACCATGCAGGTACAGTACAGCTTTCTTGGTAGGCGCAATAACGGAGTTTGACATGCGATACATCGTAGGAAATTGAGTCGTTTCTTGAAGAGGAAAAAGATGACGTAAATGTTTTGGCAAAGTTACTTGTTCATTTAATGATCGTTGCCAATGATAAAAAGCCTTGGTGACTTTCGGATTTCGTTCAAGACGAGCAATTTGGGAAAGACGTAAAGAATCTTCAAAAAGACAGGCTTTTAAGGATTTTTGACGAGAACGTGCGTGAAACAAATATGCGCTAGCTAACAACAAACCAATCGATTTCTTTTTCAATTAAGGCTCTCCATTCAGCAAAAAGTAAATCATTTTTTCTACAGTATAACATTTTAAAAGTAGAACAACGAAATTTGTTGAAGGGATGAAAGGACGGTTTAAACGAATGTACGTATTTATTTGTGGTTGCGTAAAGTAAATGATTGTAGTAAATTAAATGAGATTAAGAGGTCCGGTGAATGGGCGCGTTCACGGCAAGGAGAGAAGTAGGATGACAAATAAAAAGGTTACAATTAAAGATGTTGCCAATGACTCAGGTGTCTCCATTACTACCGTTTCACAAATTTTAAACGGGAATGGGGCACGGTTTAGTGGGAAAACGGTCGAAAAAGTATTGGCTGCAAAAGAGCGATTAAACTATCAGCCCGACTATTTTGCGCAACGTATGGTGATGAAAAAAAGTAAGACGATTGGCGTAATCGTACCTGACATTACCAATCCATTTTTCGCGCAATTGATTCGAGGAATTGAGAGTGTTTTATACAAAGAAAATTTTATACTGATGTTATGCAATGCGGACCAAGATGTTACAAGAGAACATGAATATTTAACAGAGTTGATTCGTCGCAGTGTCGATGGTTTTGTGATTGCAAGTTCTGAAATTTCCAATCAAACGATTAATGAAACGCTACGTGCGAAAAAGATTCCGTTTATTGTACTTGACCAAAAAAAAGCAGAAGGCTTTAGCGACGCTGTTTTGACAGACGATTATAGAGGTGGGCAACTAGCAGCAAAGCATTTACAAGAGCAACGACATGAACAAGTCATCGTGGTAATGCCGCCACATGCGCCAGTCAATATTCAGCAACGTTTAAAAGGTTTTTGTTCTGTTTATACGGAAAAGGTCCAGTTAATCGAAACAGAATTATCAAAAACTGGCGGCTACCAAGCTGTCCCCGAAATTTTAAAAACAGAGAGCACCGGAATTTTTGCTATCAATGATGAAATTGCTTTTGGTTTATATCGAGGATTAGCAGAAGCGGGCAAAAAAATTCCTGAGGATTATAGTATTATTGGTTATGACAATGTTGATATGTGCGAGTATGTTTCGCCGCCGCTAACAACAATTGCTCAACCTGTTTTTCAATTGGGGCAAACTACGGCGACTTTATTATTGGAAAGAATCCATCAGCCTGCAAAAGATTGGGAGGAGCAAACCTTGCCGGTCCAACTGATTGAACGATTTTCGACAGCACCCTTGAAATAGCTTTCAAGGTGTGCTATATTTTTGTTGTGGAATTAAAACGTTTTACTAAAACGTTTTAATTAGAATGAAAAAATAAATTTTATTGAGGTGGATGAAAATGAACGCGGTTACAATTATCGGAAGTATCAATTTAGACACAACATTAAGAGTCAAAGAAATGCCAAAACCAGGCGAAACAATTCACGCCATTGAACATTTTACAGCAGGTGGTGGTAAAGGAGCAAACCAAGCAGTTGCAGCGAAACGTTCAGGCGCAGAAACATATTTTATTGGTGCTGTGGGAAATGATGGCGCTGGAGCTATGATGACTGATTTAATGAGTCAAGATGAAATTAATTTAACTGGGGTCACCACTTTAGAGAAAACAGCTACTGGCCAAGCCTTTATTATGGTAGATAACGCTGGTGAAAATAGCATTATGATTTACGCGGGAGCCAATAACGCCTTTACGCCAAAACAAGTACAGGAACATCAAGAAATTATTGAAAAAAGTGATTTTGTGATTGCCCAATTTGAAAGTGCGATTGATAGTACGATTGCAGCGTTTAAAATTGCTAAAAAAGCAGGTGTCAAAACGATTTTAAATCCCGCACCTGCGTTAGAGCAAGTTCCTGAAGAATTACTAAACGTGACAGATATGATTGTACCAAATGAAACAGAAACTGAAATTTTAACAGGCATTAAAATCACAGATGAAGCGAGTATGCGTAAAGCCGCAGAAGCACTTCATCAATTAGGGATTGAAGCAGTAATTATTACAGTAGGTAGTAAAGGCGCCTTTTATGACGTCAATGGACGAAGTGGTATTGTGCCTGCTTTTAAAGTGAAAGCGGTTGATACAACGGCTGCTGGCGATACTTTTATTGGCGCATTAAGTAGTATATTAGAAAAAGATTTTAGCAATTTGGAAGAAGCTATTCGTTATGGAAACAAGGCGTCCTCGTTGACTGTTCAACGTTTTGGAGCCCAACCTTCGATTCCTTATCAACACGAATTGGTAGACAAATAAAAAGGAGCGAGCGACATGAAAAAAACAAAAGTTATTAATTCAGATATTTCCCGCGTCATCGCACAAATGGGTCATTTTGATAAATTAAGTATTGGTGATGCAGGCATGCCAGTGCCTCGGACTACAGAAAAAATTGATTTAGCAGTTACCAATGGCGTCCCTAGTTTTATGGAAGTTTTAAACAATGTCCTTGAGGAATTGGCAGTTCAACGAATTTATTTAGCAGAAGAAATTAAAACAGAAAATCCTGACATGTTGACAGCAATTAAAACTCGTTTACCAGAAACTCCCATCAGTTTTATTCCTCATACAGAAATGAAACAAGAATTAAACAACTGCCATGCATTTATTCGGACGGGGGAAATGACTCCTTACGCAAATATTTTATTAGAAAGTAACGTTGTCTTTTAAACGAGAGAGGGGAAATAAAGATGAATGCGACTGCATTATTAATCGGTTTAGGACCGCTTTTAGGTTGGGGGCTTTTCCCAACAATCGCTTCCAAAATTGGTGGTCGTCCAGTGAATCAAATTCTTGGTACCAGTTTAGGAACATTAATTTTTGCCGCTATTTTTTCAATGATTAATGGTTTGGCTTTTCCAGCGGGCATGGATTTATTCTTTTCAATTTTATCTGGTTTCGGTTGGGCCTGTGCGCAAATCATTACGTTTAAATGCTTCACGATGATTGGTTCATCACGTGCCATGCCAGTAACGACCGCGTTCCAACTTTTAGGTGCTTCTCTCTGGGGTGTCTTTTTCTTAGGAAACTGGCCAGGTGCGACAGCTAAATTGTTAGGCGCATTTGCCTTAGTGCTAATCATGATTGGTGCCAAAATGACGGTCTGGTCGGAAACGGAGTCCGCTGAGAGTGCTGGGATTATGAAAAAAGCAGTTCTTCTATTAGCCGTTGGTGAAATCGGCTATTGGGCGTACTCTGCAGCACCACAAGCGACGGCAATTGATGGCATGCATGCCTTTTTACCACAAGCAATAGGCATGGTAATTGTGGCAGTTATTTACTCAGCAGTTGTCACTATTAAGGGTGGGGAAACATCCCCATTTATAGAAGCTGTTTCTTACAAACAAATTTTTTCAGGCTTTTTCTTCGCCTTTGCAGCGTTAACTTATTTAATTTCAGCGCAGCCAGATATGAACGGCTTGGCAACTGGCTTTATTCTATCCCAAACATCAGTTGTGCTTGCAACGTTGACAGGTATTTGGTTCTTAGGTCAAAAGAAAACAGCCAAGGAAATGACCGTAACGATTATCGGCTTAGTTTTGATTTTGGCAGCAGCTACGATCACAGTGATGATTTAAAAAAGTATTCAACGACCTATTATTCAGGGCGTTGAATACTTTTTTTTATTTGTTCTAAAAATAATGCAGCAGCTGTGGAAAGAACCGTATTTTTGCGCCAAATTAAACTAATTTTGGCTGTTAAAGCAGGATATAGCGGGATAAAACGTAAATTTGTTTGCTTTGTTTCTAGAATACCATCAATGCTTAGGGCGCTACCTAGCCCAGCTTCTACCATCAGTGAAGCGTTGTAAAGTAAGTTGTAGGTCCCAACGATTCGGAACTGATCTAGACTTGCTTCGAGCCAATCAGAGAGTTGGCTCGGAACTTGTGCTTGTCGAGAAATAAATAAAGGTTCTTCTTTTAAATCGGCTGCAGTAATAACATTTTTAGTGGCTAAGGGATGGTCCTTTACAGTAATTAAGCCCCATGTATCTACAATTGGTAATGTTAAATAGCTATATTTTTGTTTAGGTGCAGGCTCAATAATTAAACCAAAATCTAATAATCCTTTGTCTAGCCGTTCTATTACATCATCTGCATTCCCACTGTATAAATGAAGGTGAATATCAGCTGAGTGCTGGCTTGTTATTTGTTGTAGTGCATTCGCTAAAAAAGACATAGCTTTTGTTTCGCCGCCACCAATCGTGATTTCGCCATTAATGAATTCATTTTGCGACAAGTTGGTGACTGTTTTATTCGCTAAGCTTAAAATATCTTGCCCTTGTTTAGCTAAATATTCTCCTTCAGGTGTTAATTGTATTTGTCGATTTCCTCGTATAAATAATGTCACGCCTAATTCTTCCTCTAATTCTTTTAATTGCTTAGATAATGTTGGTTGTGATACATGCAATTGTTTGGCTGCGCCACTAATCGTTTTTTCTTGGACCACTGCTAAGAAATAGTGAATCACTCGTAATTCCATTACTTTCCCTCCTATAACTAAAACGCATACTTATCTATTTATTATAAGTATTAGACAGAGGAGTTGTCACGTATTACGATAAATTTAGCAAAAGGAGGCGATTAGGAATGCTTACAAAAAATCTCCAAGAACTAATTGCAACAGGCAGCATTGATAAAGATGAACCACTATTTCAACTTATTCATCAGATTCAAGAGGAAAATAGTCGCTATTTAATAGAATTAAATCAACAAGCCTATACACATAATGAAGTAAGGAATCTTCTTGCCACGATTATCCAAGACAAAATTGACGAAACCGTTACGATTTTATTGCCTTTTTATACAGATTTTGGACGCAATATACATTTTGGTAAAAATATTTTTATTAATCGGGCAGCTATGTTTGTTGATTTAGGGGGCATTATAATTGAAGACAATGTTTTAATTGGTCCGCGCGTTAATCTCTTAAGTGTCAATCATCCGGAACTGCCAATGAAACGGCGAGGCGTATTGCTAGCACCAATTACCATTAAAAAATTTGCGTGGTTAGGCGCGGGTGTCACTGTTTTACCAGGTATTACGATTGGTGAAAATGCTATCGTAGCAGCTAATGCGACTGTAACTAAAGATGTGCCAGCTAACGCTATTGTTGCAGGAACACCAGCTAAAATTATTCGTTGGATTCAGGAAGATAAGGAGGAAATATAATGAAATCATTATCAGAAAAAGTTATTGTTATCATGGGCGCTTCCAGTGGCATCGGTGAGGCAACAACCCGTTTACTTGCCAGAAAAGGAGCGAAGTTAGTCATTGCAGCACGTCGACAAGAACGTTTAATTGCTATAAAAAAAGAACTTCCTGAAGCAACGATTCTCGTGCAACAAGCAGATGTAACGAAAGAAGAGGAAGTTCAGCGTGTAATCAAGCTTACAATGGAAAAATATGGACGAATTGATGTTCTTTTTAACAATGCAGGAGTTATGCCAACGGCGCCTCTTATTGAAGCACCAAAAGGAGAATGGCGTCAAATGCTAGATATTAATATTATGGGTGTTTTAAATGGCATTGCGGCAGTTCTTCCAATTATGGTTGAACAAAAATCAGGGCAGATTATTGCTACTGATTCTGTGGCAGGACATGTCGTTTATCCAGATTCGGCTGTCTACTGTGGAACAAAGTTTGCTGTTCGAGCAATTATGGAAGGATTGCGACAAGAACAAAGAGAGAATAACATTAAATCAACAATTATTTCACCAGGTGCTGTACAAACAGAACTTTATCAAACAATTTCTAATCGAGTAGTAGCTGAAACGTTACATCTAGAACAGTTAAGTTGGGGCTTAAAGGCGGAAGACATTGCGCAAGCAGTGGTCTTTGCCATAGACACGCCAGATCGTATGTCAATCA
>OBUX01000529.1_pt1 | contig 10891 bp, 10 predicted proteins | sample 1501181 | NCBI WGS metagenome assembly OBUX01 (sample SAMEA2579935, study PRJEB22360) | human gut metagenome | biome: human gut; feature: human-associated habitat; material: faeces | place: Denmark | collected 2008/2010 | reverse complement strand
TTTTTTTCTTTCATCAAAAGCTGAAGAAATCAAACAATTTTGTAAGATAACTGTTAGGCAAATAAATGGTTGGTTTTTCTGGACTTTGTTATATTGTTCTTTATGAAAGAGAGGCGTTTATACTATGGGTAAAACATTAACTGGCTTTCATTTGAAAGTCATTGGGGTTATTTCAATGGTCTTTGACCATCTATTGCAATTTTTTAGTTTTTTAGGCGTGCCTGGTTGGTTCGGATGGATTGGACGAATTGCTGCACCTATTTTCTTATTTGAAAGTTCTGAAGGCTTCATTCACACAAGCAATCGGCGAAAATACATGTTCCGGTTATTGTTAGGCTTCTGGATTATGGGGATTCTGAACGGCATTTTAAATGCGTATTTTTCAACAGGTGGCTTAATTATCAATAATATTTTTGGGACGTTATTTTTAGGTACGGTCTACATGCAGTCTATGGACTATTTTAAACAAAAACAAATTGGTAAAGGGCTTCTTTGGTTTATTGTGCCTTTATTAATCAGTGCTCTACCTCTCGTTGTTTTTAGTTCTCCAGACATATTAAGCAACCCTGCTATCTTAATTGGTTTCCAACTTTTCAATCTGATTGTGCCATCACTAATGATGACAGAAGGTGGGTTTTTATTTGTTCTCTTGGCCGTGGCTTTTTATTTATTCCATGGCAAAAAGTGGTTACAAATTTCAGCAATTGGCGTTGTTGCGTTGATTTCAGCAGCCAGCTATAATTTCCAAGAACTATTCGGGGTGAACCACCAATGGATGATGATTTTAGCAGCGATTCCAATTGTTCTTTATAATGGTGAAAAAGGCCGTGGCATGCGGAATTTCTTTTATATTTTCTATCCAGCTCACATTGCTATTTTTGCAATTATTAGTTTCTTCATGCAACGTTAATTATTTTCTGCTTGACGATTGCCTAAAAACTGTTTACAATGCAACATGTAAACAAATCGTACAGATAACACGCAAGTTGCGTGTCGAGAGAGAGGCGGTTTCTATTCTTATAGAAACTGCTTCTATTTTTTTACGAAAAAATGAAAACTATAGAGGTGATTAAATGGAACAAAAAAACGTACGATTATTCCCTGCCGTTTTAGCGACAGGAATTATGTCTTTTGCTGGCGTATTAATTGAAACAGCAATGAATGTAACCTTTCCGACATTAACAAAGGAATTTGGTGTTTCCACCGGTACCGTGCAGTGGGTGACAACGATTTATTTATTAGTTATTTCTATCATGGTGCCCTTATCCAATTATTTATTAAAAACCTATTCGTTAAGACGCTTATTTATTGTTGCGAATCTTTTCTTTTTGATTGGTTTAGCGATTGATGTCTATTCGCCATCTTTCAGTATCTTGTTATTAGGCCGACTCTTCCAAGGGGCTAGCACTGGGATTGCTTTGCCACTGATGTTTCATATTATTTTGAACTTTACCCCGCTGGAAAAACGGGGAACGATGATGGGGGTAGGCACATTGACCACTTCAATTGCTCCAGCCATTGGTCCAACGTATGGTGGAATTTTAACATCTTCCCTATCTTGGCACGCCATCTTTTTATTCTTAATTCCTGTTTTACTGCTTTCTTTGTTTATGGGATTATCTGCTATTCCAGAAATACCTGTTAAAAAAACCACCACTCTTGATTTGGTTAGTTTAATTGGTATTGCCCTGTTATTTAGTGGTTTGTTGATGTTTTTAAGTAAAATTGGTACATTGTTTGGCTGGCTTTCACTTCTGGCAGCCGTTATTGGCTTTCAGGAATTAAAAAACCGCGCAACGACCGCTGAACAGCCACTAGTACGTTTGACAATTTTAAAAAATCCCGCCTTTGTTTTATTTTTATGTGGCTTTTTAGTTTGTCAATTCTTATTGTTAGGTATTTCCTTTGTCTTACCAAACTTTGTTCAAATCGTCCTTGGAAAAAATGCGTTTGTAGCTGGGCTAGTCATGCTGCCAGGTGCTACAGTTGGGGCCATTTTGGCACCACTTTCTGGACGAGTGTTGGATCAATACGGCGCTAAAAAACCTATATTATTTGGCTTAAGTTTGGCGACAATCGGTTGGCTAGCTTTAACAATTTTACTAGAGATGCCTGTTTTATTAGGATTCGTCGCTGGACATGTTACCTATATGATTGGTCTAGGTTTTGCATACAGTAATATGATGACGACTGGTATGAGCTTGTTAGAGGAGAAAGATTTTGGCGACGGCAATACGTTATTTAATACACTTCAACAATTTTCTGGCGCTATTGCGACGGCCATTGTAGCGACGATTATTAATATCGCTCAAGACCACGCAGATAATTTTGCTCAGGGGACAACGATGGGCTCACTCATTTCTCTGATTTTCTTGCTAACCTTATTAGTGATTGTTTTGATTGCTTGCTGGAATTATTTCCGCAAAAAAGCTTAAAAAAAAGCAGCTGGTCAGTTCCATAGTGACCAGCTGCTTTTTTTAGTTTTCTAAAGATAGTTGTTTTTTTATGCTTCTTGCTTCCGAATATAAAGTACGAACAAGACAGCAATTAGCACGATAAAACCACCAAAAATCGGTGTATATGTTACTGATAAATGATCTGTGACCATCCCACCTGTCATTGAGCCAACGGTAATCCCAATATTAAAGGCTGCAATATTAAAAGCTGAGGCCAAAGTGATATCTTCTGGAACATACTTTTCCGCTAATTCTACAACATATAGTTGTAAACCAGGTACATTCATAAAGGCAAATAGACCCAACATCAAACTTCCTAATAAGCCTAGAAGACTGTTATCCATTAAAACAGTAATGAATAAAAAGACTAAGGACAGAATTAATAAGCTAAACATTTTTACTAACGAATCTAAAGGTTTTTTATTTGCCCAGTGACCACCTACTGTATTGCCAATTGCGACCATTACGCCATAAACAACTAAAATAATCACTACCGCATTGGCTGAAAAGCCTAAATTTTCCAATAACGGTGACAAGTACGTATATGCAGCAAACGTTCCACCATAACCAAAAGCAGTAATTAGAAAAGAGAAAACGAGGGGTTTGTTCGTAAAAATCCGCGTGATTCCTTTTAAGTCAACCTTCCCTGGTATCGGTAAATTTTTGGGAACTAAAAAATAACTAGCAATCAGTCCCACCAAGCCAATACTGGCTATAAAAAGAAAGGACATATGCCAAGCTGTTTGTTGCCCAATAAACGTCCCTAAAGGTACGCCAGTCACTGTTGCAACCGTTAACCCCGTAAACATAATAGCAATGGCACTGGCTCGACGTGATGGCGGCACAACATCTGCGGCGATGACAGTCGAAACAGACATGAAAATGCCATGCGCCAATGCAGAAAGTATCCGCCCTACTAATAAAATAATAAACGTTGGCGCAAACGCAGCAATTAAATTCCCACTAATGAAAAGAAGCATAATCCCCAGCATTAATGAGCGACGATTCCATTTTCCTGTCAAAATTGTTAATAACGGCGCCCCAATCGTCACACCTAAAGCGTACAAAGAAACAGTCAAACCTGCTTGGGAAAGACTAATATGAAAACTTTTAACAATCATTGGTAATAAACCCACACTAATAAATTCTGTTGAACCGATTGCGAAAGCATTGATAGCTAATGCAAAGAGCGTTAAATTTGGTGAAATTTTCTTTTCCATTCTCTTCCTCCTAAAAAACATTTGAATTTCAACAAAAATTACTATATACTAAGATTGAAATTTTGATAAGTACCTACTTTTTTGTATCATAGGTACCTTTTAGTAACTTTTGTTTATTATCAACCTATTAAGGAGGAATGTTTTTTGGAAACTCGTACATATGCGATTGGTGTCGAAGCAACGATGGATGTTATTGGCGATAAATGGAAACCAATTATTCTGTGTAATTTACGGCACGGCGCCATGCGCCCCAGCGATTTAAAACGCGGTATTACTGGCATTAGTCAAAAAATGCTGACACAACAATTACGGGAACTCGAAGAAGACAACATTATCGAGCGGAAAGTTTACAACCAAGTTCCACCAAAAGTCGAATATTATTTAAGCGATTATGGTCAAAGCCTCTCTGCTGTCTTAGATAACTTATGTAATTGGGGAGAATCCCACGTGGCTCATTTGCAAGAACAAGGCCAAGAAATTTATTTAAAATGTGAAGATTAGTGAACAAAACGTTTATAAACTATATCAAAAAAGAGCTTTAAGCTATTTAAGAGCCTGGGGAAAAATCTAAATGATTTTTCCCCAGGCTCTTCTTATGCTTTAATAACTTGAATATCTTGCGTTAATTGGGCCCAATGATTAGTAGGTCCGTGACCATGTCCAACAGAAATTGCTTGGCTAATGGCCCCTTGTATAAACTGTTTGCCAATCACAATCGCCGCTTCTAACGGCGTACCTTTTGCTAATTCGGCTGCGATACACGCTGAAAAAGTATCTCCTGTTCCATGAGTATTTTTCGTTACAATTCGTGGTGCACTTAGCCAAAAGCTCGAACCGTCTTCCATTAACACATAATCAGCCGCTTGTTGATTTGTGCTATGTCCGCCTTTCATAATAATATTTTTTGTGCCCAATTGCTGTAATTTTTTTGCTGCGGTCTGCATTTCTTGTTCTGTCTTGATGGTCGTCTCTAGTAAAACTTCCGCTTCTGGTAAATTAGGTGTCACGACCGTTGCTAATGGCAACAGTTGCTCTTTAATTGTTTGAACTGCCTCGGCTTCTAACAAATGATGTCCACCTTTAGCCACCATTACAGGATCGACAATCAACGGACCAAAATCAACTTTCTGCAAATTGCGAACAACAGCTTCGACACGCTCACTATCTGCTAACATCCCCGTTTTCGCTGCCCCAATTTTAAAATCAGCCGCCAGTGATTGAAATTGTGCATCAATAAATGAACTAGGAATCGGTAAGCTATCTTGCACGCCATACGTATTTTGTGCCGTCAATGCAATGACAATATTTAAGCCAAATGCCTGCCGTGCTTGAAATGTTTTTAAATCTGCTTGCATGCCAGCTCCCCCACCAGAATCAGAACCAGCAATCGTGACTACTTGTGGGGTCAAATTATATTCGGTCATTTTCTCGCCTCCAACATTCGCTCCGTTACACGCATCAACCCTTGAACTTTCTCGGTTATCTGTTCAGCCAGCATAATTTCACTGACCAGTGAAACACCAGCCACTCCCGTTCCCATAAGTTGTTCTATATTTTCTTCTTTGATTCCACCAATCGCTACAACAGGAATCGTGACTGCTGCGGCAATTTCAGAAAGTGTCTGCAAAGAAGTTAACGGACTGTCCTTAGTCGTTGTGGGGAAAATTGCGCCCACGCCTAAATAATCGGCGCCCTCGTTTTCCGCTTCAACTCCTCGTGCCACCGTTTTGGCTGAAACACCTACGATTTTTGTGGACCCAACCAGTTTTCGCACAAGAGCAACCGGTAATTCATCATCCCCTATATGCACACCTGCCGCATCCACTGCCAAGCAAATATCGACACGATCATTAATAATCAACGGAATCTGATACGCATCTGTTACCGCTTTAACTTTCACTGCTAATTCGTAAAAGCGCCGTGTTGACACTTCCTTTTCACGCAGTTGGACCAATGTCACTCCACTGCGACAAGCAGTTTCAATTCGTTTTAAAAATTCAGTATCACTAAAATCATACCGGCCTGTCACCAAATAAACTTTCAATTGCTCTCTCATAGCACTCGTCCTTTCACCGCCTCAAACCAATCCTTCTCCTTCATTAAAAGAGATAACTGATTTAACGTATTTTGGCGAAAATCGGCCAGCCCTTGGCTCTTAGTCTTGGCTTTTTCTCCGCAAAGATTAAAATAGCTCACTGCGGCTACTGCCGCAGTCATTGGCGCGTTGCCTTCACCTAATAAAGCGGCAACTAACGCGCCGACTAAATCGCCCGTGCCAGTGAAACAATCCAACTCAGGAACGCCATTTTGTAAGACAATCACTTGCTCTTGACTAACCAAAACATCTTGAATCCCTGTTGCTAAAAATACCGTCTGGGGAAACTTTTGCGTTTGTTCACGTAAAGCCTGAATCAGTTCCTCAATTGCTTCTTCACTTTGATCCAAAGGGCTGCCATCTACTCCTCGACCATGACTCACCAACTGGCAAAAAGTCCGCATTTCTGAAAGATTCCCTTTCACAACGGTTGGCTGATTGTGCACCAGCTTTTCCCCGACTTCATTGCGAATATCACTAGCGCCATAACCAACTAAATCGACTACGGTCGGTTTATTCACTTGCCGAGCATAATCACTAGCTGCTAACAAGCTCTGCTCTCGTTCTTGTGATAAATGGCCTAAATTCAAAACCAAGGCACTGGTTTGCTGAAACAACTGCGGAAATTCCCGGGGATCATCTGCCATAATAGGCTTAGCATCAATATAAAGTAATGCATTCGCCATAGACTCACACGTAATTTCATTCGTAATGCACTGAATTAATGGTGCCGTTGTCAGTGGAAAAATCGTTTCAAACTTAACGCTTGTTTTCATAAAAGTACCCTCCCAAAAATAATTCCTGTGTTTGTTTAAATACCCGAGTTTCTTTCAGTTTTACTAAGACAAGCCAAGCAATCACTGAACCAATCAGTGTGGCACCAATAAATCGTGGTGTATAAATGAACCAATAAAAATTCTGCTTACTGCCAGTAAACCAAACCATTACAGGATAGGAAAATAACGAGCCAATGATGCCTGTCCCAAAAATTTCTCCTAGCATCGACCAGCCTAATTTTTGTCCCCATTGATAAAATAAACCAGCAAAAAACGCGCCAAAGACGGCACCTGTTAACGCTAATGGCGGAATACCTAAGAACGTCATACGGATTAAGCCGCAGACAAGTGCCATGAGCGTTCCGTAAAGAGGACCTAATAAAACTCCGGCAATAATGTTCATGACACTGGACATAGGGGCCATTCCCTCAATTCTCATTAACGGCGATAATACGACGTCCATCGCAATCATTAAAGCTAGTAACGTAACTCTGTGGATTCGATTTTTTTCCACGTAAAAAAACTCCTTTCTGCGAGAAGCAAAAGGAGGCGCGACTGAAAAAGACAGAAAAACCCAACCACAAATAAACGTAGTTGGGTGCAATAATCGGTCAAAATTTCAAGACATTTCCCTGCGCCAGTCCTAACTGTTTCAGGTTCCATGGGTATAATCTCAGCTAATAGCACCCCAAATGTTTCTCTTCAATTGGCTTTAGTATAGCATAGTTTTTTGGAAGCGACTACTAAAATTGCCAAAGAGTTTTCCCACAAAAAAAGAAAAAACGTCATGCCCAAAAAGTTCGATTTTTTGGGCATGACGTTTTTCATACTTTCGTTTGTCTTATTTTTTAGAATCCTGGCATTCCTTTGGTGTATTTACCTAAAGTTGCTTCGGTTTCTTTTTCAATTTTTACTAACGCGTCGTTGACAGCCATAATGACTAAATCTTGTAACATATCAACGTCTTCAGGATCAACCACGTCTTCTTTAATGGTCAAATCTTTCATTGTGCGATCACCAGTAAATGTCGCTGTCACAAGTTGATTGGTGGCTTCACCGATAAATTCTTTTTCATTTAGCGCTTCCTGCGCTTTGGCCATTTCTTTTTGCATTTTTTGTACTTGTTTCATCATGCCTTGCATGTTGCCCATTCCTCGCATCATAATTCCTCGACTCCTTCGTATTAATCATCTAGTACTTCGACAAGCTCTTCACCAAACATAGCGATTGCTTCATCTACTACTGGATTTTCTTGTGAATGTTCATTTGTTACAGGCGGTTCGTCCGCTAGACGAGCCATTTCATTTTCAGGTTCAGAATGATTCAAACTGCCCTGATTTTGGTTAATAAAACTTTGTCTTAGTTTTGGCCAGCTTTCTCTAGTAATACAGACCATCTCTGGTGTATAGTCCATCAAACGGCTTAAATTATTATTGAAAGCTAACTGCATCTCTTCATCGTCTGTTGCACGAGCACAAACAATCTCATAGTCAAATGCCACCACGATGCCCTTAGGACTCGCTGCGACAGGTTCACTAGCCTTTAGCATCGCTCGTTGAGTCACAGATAATGTTTGCAGTAAGTCTTCCCAGACATTTTTCACATTCATTAAATGTGTTCTAGTCGCTTCGTTTAAGACTTGATATACCCGTTCTGTGGGTACACGGAACGAACTTTTTGGCGCTTGTGGTCGTGCTTGTTGACGTGGCGCATCTGCTTCTTTGGCAGCTACACCGTGTTTCTTTAATTCAGCCAGTTCTTTCTTCAGTTGCCCGATTTGATTTTGTAAATCTGCTAATTCTGGATTTCCCTCTGCACTACCATCTTGATTAGCTGTTTCTGGCGTGTTGTGTTTATTGGGTTGCACCGTTTTAGCTAATTTGACAGTGGCTACTTCCAGATAGATATTCGCATTGTTGGTAAAGCGGATCTCATTTTGTGTGTCACTTAAAATTTGGATTAGTTGGTAGATTTTTTCAGCAGGTGTTTGTGTAGCTAGTTCCTTAAATGCTTCTGTCAAAGTTCCTGCTTTTTCTGCTAATAACTTCGGTGCTTGCTGATACATCAGCAAATCTCGACAATATAATAACAAATCTTCTAAGAAACGGCGCGCTTCTTTGCCTTCGCCTAAAATACTTTCCAAGCCTTCTAATGCTCGTTCAACATCACCGGCGACACAACACTGAATATAATGATCCATCATTTCATAGGTTAGGCTGCCTGTCACTTGCATTGCATCTTCCAGTGTTACTTTTTCATCACTAAATGAAATCGTTTGATCCAAGATACTCAAGGCATCTCGCATCCCACCTTCCGCAGCACGCCCAATCACATAAAGGGCTTGTTCCTCATAATCGAGAGCCATTTCCTGCATGATATGGGCCATATGATCGACGATATCTTGCGTACTAATTCGCTTAAAATCAAAGCGTTGCGTCCGTGAGATAATCGTTAACGGAATCTTGTGTGGTTCAGTCGTTGCTAAGATAAAAATAACATTTTGTGGCGGTTCTTCCAAGGTTTTTAAAAGTGCATTGAACGCGCCTGTTGATAGCATATGAACTTCATCAATAATATAAACTTTGTACTCGGCTTGTGTCGGTGCATACTTTGCTTTATCACGAATATCACGGATTTCTTCCACGCCATTATTACTCGCCGCATCAATTTCAATGACATCATTTAAACGACCTTCCGTAATGGCTACACAGGTTTCACAAACATTACAAGGTTCACCATCTTGACTATGTTTACAGTTAATCGCTTTAGCGAAAATTTTTGCGGCACTGGTTTTACCTGTACCACGAGGGCCAGTAAATAAATAGGCATGAGATGTTTTCTTTTGCACTATCGCATTTTTCAGTGTCTGAGTAATTGCTTTTTGTCCTACTACGTCATCGAAACGTTGTGAACGCCAGACCCGATAAAGTGCTTGATAAGCCATTTTTTACCCTCCCTTATTTTTCATTCTTATCTATTATACGTGATTTTTAGTCATTCGGCATCTTTTTTCTTTTAATGAGTCACTGGCGCAACCATTGCTAAAAAAGCCGCTTTTCCTTCACTTGTTTCTGCAAACGCACTGGCTTCTTTTAATCGCTGTTGATACGCTGAAGCGACAGTTTCAAGTGCCTGCGTTTTCTGATTGCTCCAAGTCGTTAAACCTTGGACTTCTGCTAACGTTAACGAAGGCTTTGCTTGAGGTCGACTAAAAATTAAGTCCATGACATATAAAAGTTCTTTTCGTCGGGCAACGATTTGTATCTCATCCGTTGGCAGTTTCAGCGTTTGCCATTGCTCAAAAATATCATTTGCGGCTTGGGCAACTTCTGACGCATTCGGTCCCTCTAGGCGAAATGTTGCAACTGGCCAATTCACCATTCCTGCGTTGATTAAAGGATAGTTAGCTAACTCAACATATTCTGAAATGCTCGCTTCGGCTAATGGAAATTGTTGCAAACCCGTTTGATAATAGACATGCTCATTTTGTTCAAAGACAGCATCAATCCCAGCAAAATAATGAGGAAAGACCTCAACAATTTTCAACAATTGCTGAAAAGTCTTAACTGAACGTTTCGCTGCCTGATGTTTTTCAAACGCAATCACACCTTGTTGCTGATATTGTGCCTGTTTTACAAAGGAAAACCCCCAGCTTTCGCCATCTAAGTTCATTCGAATCACTCGATGGTTCGTAGTCGCAGGAAATTGCTGACTTCCCTGGTAGCCTTCTGTTGCCATGCACCATTCACAGCGGGGATAGTTTTGTGCAGAGAGCGTTGCTTTTGGCGCCTCACTGTGGACCTTATTTGCTAAAAAATCACCATAGTCACCATAGACTGTTGAAAAAACAACAGGTTTTTCCTGTTCAATGACCGTACCGTTTTTTTGACAAAGTTGGTAAAAATACTCGGTAGCCTCTTGTGGCTCTTTAGCATAATGTTGTGCAAAAAAAGCATTAACCACAGAAGGTGGCGGTGTTAACAAATCCATCAATTGCACCATGAACTGTTCTTTTTGTTGCTCTGTTTTTATAAGTTGGTTGGCACTCGCAATTTGACACAATTGTTCCGCCAAATCAGCGGCGGGTGTTGCCACAGGCCGTATGTCTACTTCGCCTAATTCTTGTTCACCAATCATTGATAATAAACGGTTCTGAAGATATAAGCGATCCAATTCCATCCAACCACCTGCTTGAATAGCAAGTGTGGTAAAATCGGCAATCATTTGACTCGTGGTCATCGATTCATTCCTCCTATTACTTTTCTTGATATCCATGTGGATGAGCTTGGTGCCATTGCCAAGCGGTGGCGATAATGTCCTTGACCTCAGTTACTTCTGGTTGCC
>OBUX01000526.1_pt1 | contig 10948 bp, 10 predicted proteins | sample 1501181 | NCBI WGS metagenome assembly OBUX01 (sample SAMEA2579935, study PRJEB22360) | human gut metagenome | biome: human gut; feature: human-associated habitat; material: faeces | place: Denmark | collected 2008/2010 | reverse complement strand
GTGAAGCCACTTGACTAGCGGTAGCCGAAGTAATTTCACCGTCATCTTTGATCACTAACTTTTGCCCGACGTAGATCAGGTTCTTGTTAGCGATGTTGTTGTCGGAGGCGAGCGTGTCAACGAAGGCATAATCGTGACCGAACTGGCAAGAAATTCCGGAAAGCGTGTCCCCACTCTTAACGGTGTAAATTGAATCGGCATTTGCGGACACCGTCGTTGCAACGGTTCCCAACGCAACGGCGCCGGCGACAGTTGCGGTAAGTTTCAAGGCTTTCTTATTGAGCTTCATTAAAATTGAATCCTTTCTTTCGTATCAGTATTTGTTCGTCGTTTCTATGTTGATTACTATACCCGCCTTTAGTTACCGCGCAGTGACAAGCAGTTCTCAATCGGCCGCCACTTTGTAACTTTCCGTAACAAGCTTAATTCAAACGGCAACGCCCGTTCGGGGTTCGAGGCCATGGGGGCGTATAGGTTGACCACCCTTTTCACCTCGGTCCCCCGCCCGTTTGGTTTTTGTAACATTTCACCCCAGTTTGGCGCCAAAATTTTTCCCAATTCCCCCTCGTTAAGTGAAAATCCCCGGTTTTTCGCCGTTTTTGTTACATTGCCGTAATCTGCAACAAAGGACCCCCTGAACTAAAAACAGCGGCTGGGCAAACCCCAACCGCTGTTTCTACTATATAAAGGTGTTGAAATTAGTCGATGTCGTTGCAGATTACGACCGGCTTGATTAAGTCAGCCGGCTTGTGGTGCATCAGTTCGATGGCGTCCGGAATCTTCTCGAAGCCTTCGAAGCGGTGGGTGATCATCAGTGATGGATCGATCCGGCCGTTTACGACTAGTTGAGCCAGCTTTTCCATCCGCAGGCGGCCACCAGGCATCAGGCCACCGTGGATGGTCTTGTGACCCATCCCAACACCCCAGTCACCGGCCTTGAAGACCACGTCGTCGTGACCGTTTAAGTAGTTAACGTTCCCGATTGAGCCACCCGGCTTAAGCATCCGGACGGCTTCTTCAAAGGTGTCCTTGGCGTTCCCACCGGCGATCAGGACCTTGTCGACCCCTTGGCCACCAGTGGCTTCCAGGATTTGGTCGGAAATCCGGCCGTTGTGGTAGTCAATGATGTCGGTTGCGCCGTACTTTTTAGCCACTTCGACCGTCTTTTCCCGTGAACCAACCGCAAAGACGCGGCCAGCCCCGTGGAGCACCGCCCCGCGCAGGGCCATCAAACCAACCGGGCCGATCCCGATCACGGCCACGGCATCCCCAAAGGTTACGCCCGCCATTTCGGAAGCGTGGAGGCCAGTTGGGATCATGTCGGAAAGCATGCAGGCTTCCGCCGGGTCGATTTCCTTTGATAAGAGGGCCAGGTTCCCGTCGGCGTCGTTAACGTGGATCCGGGTGGAGAAAACCCCGTCCTTAATGTTGGAGAACTTCCAGCCACCTAGCATCCCGTCGAAGTCAGTAGCGTAGCCGGCTTGGGAGTAAACGTCGGACCAGTTCGGCGTGATTGCCGGAATCAAAACCCGGTCACCAACCTTGAAGTCCTTGACTTCGCTACCGACTTCCACGATCTCCCCGCAGGCTTCGTGGCCGAGGATCATGTTCTCCCGCGGCCCTAAGGCGTCTTCGAAAACTGTGTGGATGTCAGAGGTACACGGGGCAACGGCGAGCGGCCGCACCAGGGCGTCACGACTCCCCACCTTCGGATCTTCTTTTTCAATAAAGCCCGTCTTGTTCGGGCCCAGCATTGCAAAACCTTTCATGCTACTAATTACTACCTTTCGGATTAATATACGTTGATTTCAGCATATATCAATCGATAATTAAAGCCTATTTGTTAACTTTTTAACATATTTTGTTAATAATGGTGCAGCGCCCTTATAGCAACGTTAACCACGAAAACACCCCCACAATTTAGCGACCAAGTGATCGTCAAATCGTGAGGGTGGTGAATTTTTCTACAAAATTAAGTTAGGCTAACTTGTTGTGCCGTGACGGCATCAAGAGGTTCAAGACAATCGCCGTGATCGCCGCTACCGCGATCGGTGACCCCAGTAAGTATTGAATCATTTGTGGGGCCGCGTTGGTTACCTTGCTTGGCAAGAGGACCAGGGCCAAGGTCAAAATGATCGGTAAGCCGATGATGTACAGGTCGGATTCGCCGGTTTGTTGCTGGCGAATGACGTTCAACCCGTTGAGCATGATCGTCACAGTGATGATCGCAAAGACCCCACCGATTACCGGCGCCGGAATTGCCGCCAAGAAGGCGGACAACTTGGCGAAGAAGCCCAAGACGATAAACCAGCTCCCGGCGGCGATGAAGACCCGCTTGGAGGCGACCCCGGTGATGGAGATCACCCCGGCGTTGGTCGAGTAACCAGTTACCGGCGTCGTTCCGGCCAGGGCGGCTACTAAACAAGAGAGTCCTTCGCCGATGATCCCGTGGTTCCACTGGCGACTCGTAATCTTGTGGTTGGTAACGGCCCCCATCGCAAACCAGGTCCCGGTCGTTTCCGTGGTCAGGATGGCGTAGATGATGATGAAGGTCAGAATCGAAGTCAGGTTAAAGGAAATCCCCCAGTGTAGCATCGTCCGTTGTGGGAAGGAGAACCAAGCCGAATCGGCCACCGACTTCCAATCAAAGCGGCCCATCGAAGCGGACACCAGTGTCCCCACCAGGAGGGCGATCACGATCGAACCGGTCTTAAACAGCTTTTGCACCCGTGGGAAGCGAATCGAAATCGCCACGCAAATTAAAAGGGTGAGGGCCGTAATGGAGGCCAGTTCGATGTTTTGGTAGATGTTACCCGTCGCCTCAAAGATGTTGTCGTTTAAGGCCGAGGGGATCAAAGACAGGCCCACGCAGGTGATGATCGTTCCCCCGACCACCGCCGGCACCAGGGTGTTGATGATCTTTTGAAAGGCCCCGGATAAACCGAGCAAGACTAAGACGATCGCCCCGACCACGAGGGCCCCCAGCAGGGTTGCCATCCCGTTGCCCTTCAGGCCTCCCGACGCCATGACGACCCCAGCGGCGGCCCCCAGCGGCACAAAGGACGGCCCCTGTGAAACCGGCATCTTCATAAAGAAGCAGGTTTGCAAAATCGTCCCGATCCCGGCCGCCAGGAAGGTCGATTGCAACAGCCCCGTTGAATCAGCGGCCCCCATCGCCATCATCCCGGCTAAAATGATCGGCGGCACGTAGACATCCATCGCCAGGACGTGTTGCAACCCGAGTAAGGTCGCCTCGCCAGCCGGCACCGGATCGTCCGGGCCAACAATCAGTGAACTCTCAACTTGATTTTCCATTTTCTCTCTCTTTCCGCAGCGAACTTGCTGCCCTTTGCTTAGGTAATGTTAAGATTTTAGCACCTCCATTCCCGAATGTAAATATGATTGTTCGTTTAAAAAAGCATTTACCCCATTGTTCGGAGGTAAATGCTTTTACGTAGTTCGGATTTCAATGAAAGCGCTGACTGACCCGGTCGACCATGATCCGTGGGGCGGTGGCCGCTAGGGCCTTCACTAAGGCCGTTGGGTCGGCGAAGGCCCGCTGGCTAAATTGGACCCCCGCCGCCGGACCGGCCGTTTTAAAGTGCGGCTCAATCTGCGGGAAGCTGTCCTCATCGACCAGGCTAAGGAGTTCGTAGTCCGCTTGCGCCCCCTGGCCGTCCAGCCAGTTGGTCAACCGGGTGACCTGGGCCGGGTGGCTACCTAACACCGTCGTCACCGCTAACTGGCTGTACTGGGCCTGGTAGCAAGCCACCACTTGGCGGCTCACCCGGGCCCCAAAGTCACTGAGCTGGTAGAAGTTAACGTGGGCTCGTTCCCCCAGTAGCAATTCCGTGGCGTGAAAGGACGGCTTGGTGGTCGCCATTGGCTGGTCGTCAATGATCGTCACCGTCGCCCCCGCCCCTACCAGGATCAGATCGTGAACATTGGGGTGGGAATGTTCCCCGGCCAGCACGACCGGCGCCGGGCGTTCGGTTCCGTCGGGGACGTACAAGAAGCGCCCCCCGTTTAACAGGGCTAAGTGGGCGGCGTTTTCCTGGTTACCCTGCCAAGCAAGGGCCTTTTCCATTAGGTTTTCTTGCAGGAGTTCACTGAATTGGGGCGCCGCGTTCAAGAGCGGTTGTTCCACTAGGTCGCCGGCCCCCCGGCTAGTTACTTGTTCAACACCTAAGTCGGGGTCGGTTTGCCAGTCGGCTAACAAAGCCGGGTCGCCGGCCGCCAGGCGGTCAAACATCCTCAAAGCAAGCTGGCGTTTCTGGCCTAGCCACGGGGCGGTCTGGGCGCTGGCCCGTTCAACCAAAGCAATTAATTCGTCGTTCATAAGGCCCCCTAGTGCACCAGCTTATCCCAGATAACGACTTCCCCGGTTGCCAAGGACTTAGGGACGTCAATGATCCGCTGGTTGGAACTCCCCCGAAACTGAAGGGTCAGGTCCTTTTTGGCCAACAAGAAGCGCCCGTCGACCAGGATGTCGATCAAGGACAGCATCTCCAGTTTATCTGCGGAATCTTGTAACAGCTCTTCCCAGGTGTAACCCGACCACGACCAGATGTCTTTTTGGTGGCCAAATTCTTGGCGGACCCGCTTAATCAATTTCAAGCAGACCTGGGTGTTTAAAAAGGGTTCCCCGCCCAAGAGGGTTAGTCCTTGGACGTAATCGTGACCCAGGTCTTCGATGATCTGATCTTCCAAATCCTGCGTGTAGGGGGTGCCATAGTGGAAGTTTTGGGCCGCCTTGTTGTAGCAACCCGGGCAGTTAAAGAGGCACCCGGACACGTAAAGGCTGCACCGGACCCCTTCCCCGTCGACGAAGTTAAAGGGTTTGTAATCGGCGATGTATTGTGGTGAATGGTCCTTAGCGAGCCATTCTTTGGGCATCGGATTGTTTGGCTCTCTCAAACGCTGCGGCATGCTTAATCATTCCTCCTGTCATGTGCTTAGCCCGGTGGATAATTTCCTCGTGGCGCCCGTGGACCATTGGCCGTTGCTGGGGGTTACCTAAGTAGCCACAGGTCCGCTTGACCACGTCACAGGTCGCCGGATCGTGGTTACCACAATTAGGGCACTTGAAGCCCTGGGCGGTCGCTTCGAATTCGCCCTTAAAACCGCATTCAAAGCACTGGTCGATGGAAGTGTTGGTTCCCAGGTAACCGACGTGATCGTAGGCCCAGTCCCAAACGGCTTCTAGGGCCTTCGGGTTTTGGCGCAGGTTCGGGTATTCGCAGTAGTGGATGAAGCCCCCACCGGCGTACTTGGGGAAGTCCTCTTCAAAGGCCAGCTTTTCAAACGGGGTCGGGTGCTTGCGGACGTCGTAGTGGAAGGAGTTGGTGTAGTATTCCTTGTCGGTGACGTCCTCGACCTTGCCAAAGCGTTTGAGATCGTCTTGGCAGAAGGTGTCGGTCAAAGATTCGGCCGGAGTCGAGTAAAGGCTAAAGTGGTAGCCCTCCTCTTTTTCCCAGTCGGCACACAAGTCGTGCATCCGCTTGGCGATCTCTAAGACAAAGTCGTGGGCCGCTGGGTTATCTTCCCACTTCGGGCCATAGAAGGTCGCCCCGACTTCGTATAATCCGATGTAGCCTAGCGAAACGGTCGCCCGGGAGTTCTTGAAGACCTCATCGACCGAATCGGTCCGCTTCAAGCGCCAAAGGCCCCGTACATGTACAGTAACGGCGCGTTTTCCGGCTTGGCTTGCTTGGTCCGCTCGATCCGGTAATCAAGGGCGAGCTTGGCCAGGCGCATCTTTTCGTCAAAAATCTGCCAGAACAGCTCCCGGTTGCCCCGGGCTTCCAGGGCAATCCGCGGCAGGTTGACCGTCACGACCCCCAGGTTCATCCGACCGGAGTTGACCTCCTTGCCGTTTTCGTCTTCCCAGCCCTGCAAAAAGGAGCGGCAGCCCATCGGGGTCTTAAAGGAGCCGGTCAAATCCTTTATCTTGTCGTACATCAACAGGTCCGGGTACATCCGCTTGGTCGAGCACTCCAGGGCCAGTTGCTTGATGTCGTAGTTGGGGTCGGTTGGGTCCAGGTTGAGGCCGCGCTTAACGGTGAAGGTCAGCTTCGGGAAGATCGCCGTCCGGTGTTCCTTGCCCAGACCCTTAATCCGGATTTGTAAGATCGCCCTTTGGATCTCGCGGGCCACCCAGGAAGTCCCCAGGCCAAAGTTAATCGTGGTAAACGGCGTCTGCCCCTGGGAGGAGTAGAGGGTGTTGATCTCGTATTCCAGGGCCTGCATGGCGTCGTAAATGTCCTTTTTAGTCTTGGCCTTGGCGTATTCTTCTTGCTTGTCTTCTGCCACCCACTGCTTGGCGTCGGCCAGGTGCTTTTGGTAGTTCTTCATCGCGTAGGGTTCCAACAATTGGTCGATCCGGTTGGCCGAACAGCCCCCGTACTGCAGGGAAGCGACGTTGGCGATGATCTGTGACATCTGGGCGGTGGCGGTTTGAATCGACTTTGGCGAGTCGACCCAGGCGTTGCCGATCTTGAAACCGTTGGCCAGCATCTCGTCAAAATCAATCAGGCAGCAGTTGGTTTCTGGGGTGACCGGGGAGTAGTCGAGGTCGTGCCAGTGAATGTCGCCACGCAGGTGGGCCTTAGCCACGACTTCGGGCATCATCTTGAGCCCTAGCGCCCGGGACACCACCCCGGCCTCCAGGTCCCGTTGGGTGTTGAAGACCTTGCTGTCCTTATTGGCGTTTTCGTGGACGACCCGCGAGTTCTCATCAAAGAGTTGGTTGAGCTTTTGCTGGGGGTCGGTGGCCTTGTCAAAGCTGGCGTCGTCTTGGTGGCGGTGCTCGGTGAAGGTGGTCGCCAGGTCGGTGCGCCCAGCCCGGTTCAAGGCGGCGCAAATCGCGTTGGCAATCTCTGCGGTCGTGACCGTTTCCTGGTCACTAAAGGCGTTGACTAAAAACCAGCTAACGTTTTTAGTGAGTTGCTCATCGGCGTCCAGGGCCCGCATGACCATCCCAATCTTGTAGCCGTAAAAGGGGGTCTTGGTCTGGCCCCGTTTGATGACCGTGACGTCGTTTAAGGGCGCTAGGGTTTGGTTAGTAATGATTTCTTGCATCTTGATCATTCCTTTCGCGTTCAATCATTATCATACGGGGCTCCCTGTTTTGGCACAACATCTAGTTTTTGAACGATTGTTAATTACAAGATCTTGTGGTCAAAGTCAAACAATCGGCCACTTAGTCCTTTTCCCGGTTTCACTTAGCGGACCAAAGTGAGCTCCACCCCTACCCGTTCCCCGGTCGCCCCCCTTTTCGCGGTTCAGTCAACCGTTCCAAAGTCGGGGCGTCGCTATTTTGATTAATCGATCGATAAGGACGAAAACGGCGTCCAACTTTATTTTGGCCCATGACCCCCCCTTCATTTTGACCCCCGAAGCGCAAAAAAGAGCCGTGACCTTTTCGTCACGACTCCCTTATTTCGTTATCCGTTAGCCTAATTCGTACTTAGCGCCCATCCGCCGTTCCAGCCAGCCCAGTAATTGGGCCATCGCCTGGGTGAGGATGAAGTAGATCACGGCGGCCACTAACAGAGGCGGGATGAAGTTGTACAAGCTTCCCCCCACCCCGAGGGCTTCGGCAGTGATTTCTTGCACCCCGATGTAGAAGAGGACGGATGATTCCTTAATCAGGGTAATGAATTCGTTCCCCATCGCCGGCAAGACGTTGCGTAGGGCCTGGGGTAGCACAATTGAGAACATGGTTTCCTTTTGACTCAGCCCCAACGACAAGCCCGCTTCGGTTTGGCCGGCCGGAATGGAGATGATCCCGGACCGGAAGATTTCGGCCGTGTAGGCCCCGGAGTTAAGCCCTAAGGCAATCGCCCCCGGGATGATCCGGTCCAGCCCCGAGCCCAAAATTTGGGTCTGCGGTAGTGGCAAGGAACGGGCTAAGAGGTAGTAAATTAACATCACTTGGATCATTGACGGGGTTCCCCGCACGATAGCGATGTAGGCCCGTGCGATCCATGAAATCGGCTTTACCTTGGACATCCGCATCAGGACCATCAAGAGGCCGATCAAGAAGCCGATGATGACCCCGATGATGGAGATGATCATCGTCTGGGCGGTCCCCTCTAAAAAGAGCGGCCAGTATTGTCCTAGAAAATCAAACATGTGCAATCCCCCTGTTAACTAACTACTTGTTGGTGTTTTGTTCTTGAATCTCTTGTGCCTTCTTGAAGAGCTTGTCTAATTCGCCGGACTTTTGCAGCTTGGTGATTTCCTTGTTGACGGCGGCCTTTAACTTCGGTTCGTCCTTTGGAATGGCGATTGAAATTTCCTTCATGGATGCCGGTGCCGTGATTTTAACCTTGGCGATGGCGTAAGTGTCCGGATATTGGGCAACGTATTGTTCCGCGACCTTCTTGGCTAAGACGACCCCGTCAAGCTTACCGGACTTCAGGTCGGTCGCTAACCCGGTGACTAAGCTTTCGGAAACCAACTTCGCCTTGGTTTGGGTCTTAGCGATCGTTTCCTGGGTGGATGATTGTTGAACCCCGAAGGAAGCGCCCTTCGTGTCGGCGATCGTGTTGTACTTATCGGCGTCGGCCTTCTTAACTAGGAGGGATTCTTGTTCCGTGTAGTACGGCTTAGAGAAGTCCACGGCCTTTTTCCGTTGTGGCGTCACGTTCATCCCGGCCAGGGCGATGTCGACCTTGTGATCTTGCAACTCGCTAATAATGGAGGAGAATTCCATGTTTTGCACCTTGAGCTTAACTCCGAGGCTGTCAGCGATCTTTTGGGCAACCATGATGTCGTAACCGACGTATTCCTTCTTCCCGTTCTTCATGATCGTGAATTCAAACGGGGCGTAGTCGGCGGAGGTCCCCATCGTCAAGACCCCCTTGTCCTTGATTTGTTGCAGGCTATCGTCACTCTTCTTCCCACACCCGGCAAGCCCAATCACCACCAGGAATGCCAACGACAGTAGCGCCAACCATTTCTTATTAACCTTCATAATTAATGATCCTCTTTCCTCAATTGAATAATTATTGTATATCTCTTGAATATGTTTTATATAGTACCGCCTTTCTTGCAAAGAGGCAAGTCTTTTTAATAAAAATACGATCTTTTTCGGCGGATATGCGAAAAATACGTATATTTTATCCCATGATATACAATTTAATTCAAGTCAAAATAACCATCAATCCCCGTCGACACCGTTTTCATTCACCAAACAGTGCTTAATTGATTATTCATCACCGCTCCGTTGTTCCAATTACTAGTTGGAGTTGTTAAAGCTTACTAAAAGGACCCCCACTATTATCAAGCAGACGCCTAACTACTGAGCTAGGACCACCCGTTCGTGGTACACGAATTACCCCAGTAACGTCGCCGCTATAATTCCAAGCGCCGCCCAGATTGACTCCGCTACGCTTAGGGGTAATTTTTGGTACGACAACGCCATTAGGTAAAAACTAACCCCGTAGCACGCCAAACTAGTTATCCCGATCCCTACCCGTGTGAAACCAACGGAGAGTTTTAGGAGGTTCGTTCCTAAAATCGCAAATCCAATCGCTAGGCTTAATAGTGCGTATCCCACTTTCTCTTCCTCCCATTTAATGAACATGTGTTGTTTAACGAACAATAATAGTTTACAGTAAAAGCACCTAAGTACCGTCTGTAACGGGCGGCATACCGTTCGTTAACCGACAGATTGGCAAATCTGTACTAAAAAAGGGGGGGCAAAACATGGTTGATCGTCGCAGTCGCCGGAGCCAACGTCTCATTAAAGAGGCCTTTTACCGCCTCATCGTCCAAAAACCACTCTTTCGCCTGACGGTGGCCGAAATTACCCGGGAAGCTGACCTAGAGCGGGGGACCTTTTATGGCCATTACCACGATGTCTTTAACCTCTACGACCAGGAGTTGGCTGCTCACGTCGATACGTTACTGGCCCTCTTTAAAAGGCATTATCTAACCGCCTTTGATAAGTATGGCTTTGTCCCCTTGTTTTCACTACCTAACCACCAACAGGAGCTTCAGGCCCTAATGCACGAAGCCTACAACCAATCCCGGGCGCTGGCCGAAATAACGCACGCCTTTCAAACCACCGTCACCCTCAGCGAGGTCGCTGATTTTGGGGGACAAAACGATTTAGCAACCCAACTGGAAATTAATTACAACCTAGCGGGGGTACTGACCATTCTTACTGACTGGCAAAAGGGCAACATCAACGCTAGCGTTACTGAGCTAACAGCGTCCCTGGCCGCAATTGCTCGTCACCACTGGCAATAACGACGCCGCACTAAATCCTGTTGCTGGATTACCATTGGGGTAATTCGTTGACAGGATTTTTAGGTTTTGAGGACACAAAAAAAGACGCCCCGAAGGACGCCTTGGAACTGAATATTACACGAGATGCTTAAAGGCAATAAGCCATGGAATGCCTCCGGTGGGGGTCGAACCCACACTCCCAAACGGGAACTGGATTTTGAGTCCAGCGCGTCTGCCAATTCCGCCACAGAGGCAAGATAACAAAGGTGGTAACCGGATTCGAACCGGTGATGAAGGTTTTGCAGACCTGTGCCTTACCACTTGGCTATACCACCATTGAGCATCTACTATTCAATTCATACAATTAGACGGGCATTACCCCGTCTAATCAGAAGGGCGGTATGTGGGATTCGAACCCACGCATGTCGGACCCACAAACCGATGTGTTAACCAAACTTCACCAATACCGCCAAAATATTCAGTTGAGCAGGGATAGTAGGAATCGAACCCACAATGACGGTTTTGGAGACCGTAGTTATACCGTTTAACTATATCCCTATAATAAAGTGGAGGAGAGTGGATTCGAACCACCGAACCAAGAGGAACGGTTTTACAGACCGTCGCGTTTAACCAGACTTCGCTACTCCTCCATCAATGGCGCAGGACGGAATCGAACCGCCGACACATGGAGCTTCAATCCATTGCTCTA
>OBUX01000522.1_pt1 | contig 11057 bp, 8 predicted proteins | sample 1501181 | NCBI WGS metagenome assembly OBUX01 (sample SAMEA2579935, study PRJEB22360) | human gut metagenome | biome: human gut; feature: human-associated habitat; material: faeces | place: Denmark | collected 2008/2010 | reverse complement strand
GATCAGGTGCTCGTACAGCTTGGGCCGGTCGGCGGCGACCTCCTTGTTGGAGAGGTCGCGCACCCGGTCCATCACAAAATCGAGCAGCTGGGGCAGGTAAGGGGTGGCCGTCCCGTAAATATCCATTATTGATCATTCCTTTAGTAAATTAACTCTCATTATAGCAAGCTTTTAGAAAGGATTCAGGTATCAACTAATTGTAGCGATTTAACCGGGGAGGGGCGAGAAATCCCCCCAACTTTATCCAAAAAGTTAGCCTTCCTTAAGAAAGGATAAAAGGAAAGAAGTGCGACCCAACCTCCTTGGCAGGCCGTATGGCTAGGGAGCACTTCGTTAATTTGCCAAAGAATCCGCAAAACCGGCCCTTCACCATTGACCCACCCGGGTGAAACCCGTACAATGGTTAGGACGTTTGAAGATAATATAAAGGAGTGGAAAATTTGGCAAACATTAATCTTGACGCCTTCGACAAGATCATAGTGCTTGACTTCGGGAGTCAATACAACCAATTGATCACCCGCCGGATTCGTGATTTTGGGATTTATTCCGAACTTTTATCCCACAAGATCACGGCCGAAGAAATCAAGCAGATCAACCCTAAGGGGATCATTTTCTCCGGGGGGCCGAACAGTGTGTACGACGAAGGGGCCTTCACGGTGGACCCGGCAATCTACAAGCTCGGGATTCCGATTTTGGGGATCTGCTACGGGATGCAGTTGATGGCTCACGACCTTGGCGGGAAGGGGGAAGCCGCCGATGATTCCGAATACGGACATGCCGACATTGAAGTGACTAAAGACGACGCCGTAATGTTTGCAGGCTTACCAAAGAAGGAATACGTTTGGATGAGCCATGGGGACCGGGTCACCGCCGTACCAGCCGGCTTTGACGTGGTCGCCACCAGCAAGAACTGCCCGATTTCAGCGATGGCTAACAACGCCGAAAAGCTGTACGGGCTCCAATTCCACACCGAAGTGCGTAACACCGAATACGGGCTGGACATCTTAAAGAAGTTCGCCTTTGACGTGTGTGGCGCCAAGGCCAACTGGTCAATGGACGACTTCATCGACATGCAAGTCGACGAGATTAGCCAAACCGTTGGTGACAAGAAGGTCATCCTGGGCCTTTCCGGTGGGGTGGATTCTTCCGTAACCGCCGTTTTGATCCACAAGGCGATCGGCGACCAACTGACTTGTATCTTCGTTGACCACGGTCTGTTGCGTAAGAACGAAGCCGACTCCGTGATGAAGGCCTTAAGCGCCGACCTCGGGGTTAACATTATCAAGGTTGACGCCGCCGACCGCTTCTTGGGCAAGCTTAAGGGGATCAGCGACCCTGAACAAAAGCGCAAGACTATCGGTAAGGAATTCGTGGCCGTCTTTGACGAAGAAGCCAAGAAGATGAAGGACGCCGATTTCTTAGCCCAGGGGACCTTGTACACCGACGTGATCGAATCCGGGACCGACACCGCCCAGACGATCAAGTCGCACCACAACGTTGGAGGGCTGCCGGAAAAGATGGGCTTCAAGCTGATCGAACCACTCCGCTCCCTGTTCAAGGATGAAACCCGTCAACTGGGTGAAAAGCTGGGGATTCCGCACGACCTGGTCTGGCGCCAACCATTCCCGGGTCCGGGCCTGGGAATCCGGGTGCTTGGTGAAGTCACTCCCGAAAAGCTAGAAATCGTCCGGGAAAGTGACGCTATCTTACGCGAAGAAATCAAGAAGGCTGGCCTGCAAGAAAGCATCTGGCAATACTTCACCGTCCTGCCGGGCATCCGCTCCGTTGGGGTGATGGGTGACGGCCGAACATACGACGAAGCGGTCGGCATTCGGGCTGTTACTTCAATCGACGGGATGACCGCCGACTTCGCCCAAATTCCGTGGGATGTCTTGCAAAAGATCTCGGTGCGGATTGTCAATGAGGTGGATCACGTTAACCGGATCCTCTACGATGTGACCTCCAAGCCGCCTTCCACGATTGAGTGGGAATAGGCAGAATTCGCTTATAAACGTTGACATATCAACGTTTTGATGACTGACTACCCCGCTCGTGCAACTATCGTGCAACTTCTGGTGCAAGTCCAGCGGGAACACCGTTGTTTTGAACCTGCGCCACGTCTGATTTAGCGGTCGAAATTTCGACTAGACCATTCAGCCGTTTGGCGGCCTCAAAGTTCATATTCGGATATAAATGCCCGTAAGTTCCGAGCGTCGTCTGAATATCTTCGTGGCCGAGGCGTTCTTTAATCACCAGTGGGTTCTCACCCAGACTGATCAATAGCGAAGCATGTGAATGCCGTAAAGCATGAACGCGGATGCGATGGACTCCTGCCAGAGCTGCATGCCGCTTGATGATTCGCATGACCAGGTCCCGGCGAGTAGGAACGCCGTTGAACGATAGAACAAAATCAGTTTTACACTCAAGCGCTTGTGCTTTCTTCCAATCGGAGAGAAGCTCAAGCGTTTTTGCATCCAGTGGAATCGTGCGATTGCTGGCTTTGGTCTTCGGTGTGGAGAAGGAGTAGTTCGTGTAGCTGCGTAACCACAGCGTCTTGTTGATCCGAACTGTGCCTTCCTCAAAGTCGATGTCGTCCCATTGCAGGGCGTTTGCTTCACCAATGCGCATACCAGTCATAAACAGAAACCAGAGAGTGAAGAAGCAGAAGTGCTGGTAGAAGTCTTCGATATAGAAGGTCTTAATGACCGCCTCGAATTCTTCCTTCGTCCAGAAGTCCACTTGGTTCTTCACTTTCTTAACGTTGCCGACGGTCTTGGTGGGGTTCTCATTCATGAAGCCGAGTACAATGGCTCGTTGAAAGACGCGTGATAGCATGCATTGGACTAAGCGAGTGTAACTTTTACTTACTTGACAGGTCATTTGGTTCTGCCATTTCTGTATGTCCACGGGCTTAATCTTGTCCATGTACATGTGCTCAAACATCTTGAAGTGCTTCAAACTGGAATGCCGACTGTCGTAGGTTTGCGGCTTCACTTGGTTCTTGTACCACGGAAGAAAGAATTCTTCCCAGAATTGTTTGAATTGAATGTGTTGTTGGTCACGTTCCGCGACAACTTTCTCTACACTGCCACCGACCATTTCCTTGTAGGCTTTGCGTGCATCACGACGTGTCGTGAAGCCACCAACCTGCTTCTGGATCTTCTCGCCTGTTTTAGGGTCAACACCGAGGTAGGCGCGGAAGTAGAAAGTACCATTCTTGCGTGTTTTGATTGGGTCTTTAGTTGTAGCCATGTTTTATTTCTCCTTTGTTGTTTCGGAGTGCATGGTTTTGGCGAGTTCCGCCAACGTGCGCGTGCTAATTTTGAGACCCAGTATTTCTTCAACAGCAGTTACCGGTACGCGTCCGAGCTTCGGGCTTTTGTAGTAGGGAACACCTTTGCATACCATCAGCAGCTTAGCGCGTCTAATAATGTCCTGTGCGCGTGAGGCACCATACCCAAGAGCAACCAGTTCGTGTTTCGTCATCGTGATCACGTGAACCATATTCTTCTCCTTTCCGGGGAGCACGGATCGTACCGATGCTCCAGTCTACCATCCAAAAGTTACGTGCAACAATACCTGGTGCAAAAAACAATACGTGTTTCGTCATCTTTCAGCCTGGTTCCAACCGGCTATCGAGGATTTTAAAGAGAGACTCTCTCCCTTATTTCGTCAGGGTGACGTGCAAGTATCCAGCCTACTGGTTAATCGCTCGCTCGTGAGAGGTCATGGCGTTGTGAGGCCTACGTTGCTGAACGATGCCATTCAGTTGTCAAAGAACGTTGGCGGGAAAATAAAAACCCGCTTCGTATATACAGACAACGAAAGCGGGGTGAATCCTAGACGAGGTATTGCTTATCGAGTAGCCGTCAATGAACTTTTCGCCGGTGCCGTTGGCATTGTGAGCAAAGGAATTCTTGGATTCCCAGATTCTCCACGGGATATGTGAAAAGTCTGATGGGACGCACGATTTAGCCGTTTATCTGGTATACTAAGTCCAAACGAGTAAAATGTATTTTGACACACATGTAAACGATTCACAAGTGACTTTTTCACATTTCACAAGCAAGGAAGGTAGACATGAAACGAATATCGGCCGGAGCGGTTAAATTCCAGTTTTGGTTCACAGAATTTGTTCAAGCAATGGGTATGGCTAACGATAACGATGATTTCACAGTGTTGCGCCAACAGATCCTGGCAGAGAATACGTTCCATGCCCCCTCCCATGCCCGGCTGATCACCACGACCGGTGTGGTTTTACGGCGCGTGGGCTCACTCACGCCAGCGATGCGGGCACTCTTTGATCAGCTTGATCCAGTCAATCAGCGCATTATGAATCTTATCGCCATCATGAATACGGAGCAGTTGATGTATGCCTTCATGTATGACGTCTTCCGTCCGGAACTAATCCTGGGTGACCGGCAGATTGAAGCTTACGAAATGGCAGCTTTTTTTAAGAAACTGCCGTTGACGCATAAAGAGGCTGCCCATTGGACCGAGGAAACATTGAGGAGACTGCAGTCCACTGTGGCGCAGTATCTGCGCCGGGCCCAAATCGTTAAGGACTACAAGGACACACTGGTGGTTGAAAACTATTTGCTCGATGAGCGCTTGGCAGACCGGCTGCGCGAAGAAAACCACTTGGATTACTTATCAATCCTGACGGGGAGGACGTCGTAATGGTACCACTGAAGAAGAAGTTTCAGGACTTGCGGGAAAAGATCCAAACGCAGTCATTTCAAGAGAATCGGGGCCTGTCGAACGAGGTTGGTTACTATATTTTCGATTATGATCCCGAGAAAGAACTATATGTCCGCGGCGAAATTGGCGATATTATCCGCCAAGAAAAAGCGGCGCCCACGGGTGTCACCATTCAAGTGTTCGACCTGTTCACCATCATGTTGACGATTGTTGATCAGTTCGGCTACCGGGAAGCATTCATTGATCTGGAAAAAAGTCATGGTATCACCCAAGTGATTGACTGGATGAACAACATCATGGAGATGAACGAGGAACATAACCTAGTGGTGCAGTATATCAGCGACCATTTGAACAAAGATGGTTCCACCATCGTGTTCATTACCGGTGTTGGGCAGGTTTATCCAATTATCCGGGCCCACAAGGTGTTGAACACCATGACCCAGGTCATTGACCAAATTCCGGTCATGATGTTCTATCCAGGTAATTACAACAGTGTGCGGTTGCAGGCCTTCGGGGAGCTGCAGGAAGACAACTACTACCGCGCGTTTCATTTCGAATAGGGGAGATAACAATGCAAATACGCGACTTATTTGTTAAACCGATTGATCGAAATATCCAAGGCGTCATCAAGGTTGGCCAGGATGCAGACGCTAACGTGAAGCAAGAACTGGACGAGTACGTTGTTACCCGAGAATTGAAAGGCCACTTTGATGACTTCTTTGCGGCCTATGAGAAAAGCATCAACCATGATACTGATGAAATGGGGGTCTGGATCTCCGGTTTCTTCGGTTCTGGTAAATCACACTTTCTGAAGATCCTTTCCTATCTGTTGGAGGATCGGAAAGTTGACGGCAAGAGCGCCATTGATTATTTCAAAGAGAAAATCAATGACCAGATGACGATCAACCGTATTGAGCTGGCTGCGCAACAGCCAACCGACGTGGTGCTGTTCAATATTGATTCCAAAGCTAAGACTGGTGCCAAGTCAGATGACAATGCCATCATCAATGTTTTCCTGCAAGTGTTTAACGAAATGCAGGGCTTTTCGAGCACCAATTTTTGGATTGCTGAAATGGAGCGCCAACTAGTTGCGCAGGGTAAGTACGACGCCTTTAAGGACAAGTTCACGGAGTTGGATAACACTCACATGGATTGGACGGTTGGTCGGGATCATGCCATTTTCAAGAAAGGCACGATCAAAGATGCCCTAGTGCAAGTCGATGCATACAGTGAAGAGGATGCCCAGGGCTTGATGGATCAATTGACGACATCTTATCAAGTCAGTATTGAGGACTTCTCTAAACTAGTGGCCGCCTATATCAAGAAGACCGGTAAGCGGGTCGTTTTCCTAGTGGATGAAGTCGGCCAGTTTGTTGGGGAAAGTACCCAGCGGATGCTTAACCTGCAAACCGTCGTTGAGGACTTGGGGGCAGCTACCCATGGTAAGGCTTGGGTAGTTGTTTCTTCCCAGCAGGCTATTGATACTATTACGGACAAAATCAGCGGTCAGGACTTTTCCAAGATTCAAGGCCGGTTTGCGACCAAGATCAGCATGAGTTCGGCCAACGTGGACGAAGTCATTCGCAAGCGGCTGTTGGCAAAGACAGAGCCGGCTACAACACAACTTGCGGCAGACTACGAGGCTAACGCAGCCGCAATCAATAACATGATTGATTTTGACGATGGCGTGGATCGGCCTAAGTTCCGTTCAGGGGAAGATTTTGCGGCGACGTATCCGTTCGTTCCGTATCAGTTTAACTTGCTGCAAAATGTGCTTACAGCGGTCCGGACCCACGGCTCTGATGGTAAGCACTTGTCTGAAGGTGCACGGTCGATGCTGTCCCTGTTCCAGGAATCTGTGGAAGCTATCATGGACCAGCAGGATACGGCACTGGTGCCATTCAGCTTGTTCTTTGAAGGCCTGCGCCAGTTCTTGGACCACACCCATAGCATCGTGATTGCCCACGCGGTGGACAACGACACCGTTGATCCCACCCATGAAGAAGATAACTTCAACGTTCAAGTACTGAAAGCACTGTTCATGGTCAAGTACTTGAAAGACTTTGACGCGACGCTGAACAACATCGTGACGTTGATGATTGACTCAGTGGATACTGATCGGGTTGAATTGCAGAAAAAGGTCCAGAATGCGTTAGCCATTCTGCGGCAGCAACGGTTTGTCGAGAAGAATTTGGACAATTACGAATTCTTGACCGATGCGGAACAGGAAGTCAACCAGGCCATCAGCCGGGAAGAAGTCTTGCCGGGTGAAATGGAAGACCGGATGGGCAACTTTATTTTTGATCCGAAGACCGGCATGACCAATAAGTACACTTACCCCAAGCTGAAGGGCCGTTACAATTTCACATTGAATCAATACGTGGATGAAACTCCCCAGGGGCGGACTAACAATGACATGACGATCCAAGTTATCACGTCTTTGGATAGCGCCAATAATCGGAATGAGGCTAACCTGCTGCTTCTGTCCATGGATCCGTCGAAACATAAGATCGTGGTTGATCTGCCGAGTACGGACGACTATCTCGGCGACTTGCGGCGGGCGGAGCAGATTGGGAAATTTGTCATGCTGGGCAACGCCCATGCCGACGCTCGGTTCAACTTTATCAAGGAACAGCGGACTGCTGAACGGCAGCAGCTGTTAGTCAAGGCCCGGGAGCGGATTATGACGGCCTTGGAACAAGCAGATGTTTATGTTGCTGGACATAAGATTGAGGGCGGCAAAGACTTCCAGGGCCGCTTCACCGACGGCTTGAAGATGTTGGTGGATGATACGTACCGCAGTTTAGGACTCATTGATGCGGCCAAGTCGTCGTCAGATATTACGCAAATCCTGGATCAGGATAATGAGTCGGCAGTATCCACGCAGGAAAACGAGCGCGCGGTCCAAGCAGTGTACAGCTGGCTCCAACGGACGATGCAAAAGGACAAGCATGTTACGTTGCAGGCCATCTTGAACAACTTCAAGGCAATTCCCTATGGCTATATTGAGGACGACATCGAATGGCTGGTGGCCAAGCTGCTGGCGGATGGCAAGATTCAAGCTAATCTACAGGATCAAGTACTTTCTCCGGTCAATCCGGCGTACAGGTCTCAGGATATTGCCAATTTCCTGACCAAGAAGCAATACGCAGAACAGATTTCAATTCAGGTGAAGAAAGACATCAATCCGCGTTACCTGCGGGAAATGAAGGACGTCGCCGATCAGGTCTTCAATAAGCGGTCATTCAGTGCAGCTCAGCCGGATCTGATGGTGGCTGAATTGAAGGAGAAGATTGCCAAGGACAATGGTACGCTGCAGTTCTTTGATCAAAGGAATAGTTCCTTCCCGGGCCATGAACTGCTCAAAGAAGGCAGCAAAATGTTCAGTGAATTACTGGCCATTAATGATGCGGAAACTTTCTACGACAAGATCCATACTCGTTATGATGATTTGCTGCAGTGGGCGGATGACATGAGCGACAAGGGTATCATGGATTTCTATTTCAGCGATCAGCAGCAGACAATTTGGACGCGGGGATTGGATGATATTGCGCGGTACAAGGCATCCCATGACTTCTTCACCAGCACGGCTTTGGCCGAGGACTACCAGCAGCTGAACAAACTGCTGAATGAGGACCGAGCTGGGCGTGTTATCCAAGAAATTGATGGTGTTCATCAGAAGTTTGTGGATACCTTTGCCAAGATTATGGACGATCACCAGAAACAAGTGACCGACAAAATCCAAGCAGTCAATGAAAAGGCCAAACAGCGGATTAACGATTCTTCCACCGGAGATGACTTCAAACAGCAACGGCTGGCGACGTTGACGGAGCAGATCAAGCGAATTATGACCGAGGCTGAGGAAGCGCCAGATCTGACGCGCTTAGAGGCCAAACCGGCAGCAGCTGATGCGGTGTTACGGCGCATTACGCAGAGCTTGGAAAATGAGGAGCAGCGACTAGCAGAAGAACTCGCTCGGAAGAAAGCGGCAGAGGTGGAGAAAGTATCCCCGAAGCCGAGTTCAGACGAGGAATCCATTAAGCTTGTGGATCCGCTTCCTGCTCCTGGCCCCAATCCGGCGCCTCAACCAGAACCTGCAGCGCCTGTTGTTATTCAAACTAAGTATCTTGAAGCCGATCAACTCCCCATTGAACGGGAATGGTCCATTTCCTCTGAAGATGACGTAAACCGGTATGTTGAGAAGCTTCGGCAGGCATTGCTGGATCAAGTTAAAGAAAACCAGATCACGAAGTTTACCCTCTAGCAGACAATAACGGCTATTCGTGGGAGTGGCCGTTATTTTGAAAGGAATCGCAATGGATAAAAAGAAGATTCATGATTTCGCGGTGAAAGCCCGCCGCGAGCTCATCGAGAGTGTTGAGTTAAAGCTGACCCAAGTGGGGATCACCAGAGACGGTGTAAAAGAGAAACTGCCAACATCGACGGCTGAGATTGCCTTCTATGTGCCAAACGACACGGAAGGGGTCAGTGGGCGGGATACGTCGCGCCGGGTCAGCTTAGTTCAGCGGTTGCAGACCGCGGCAGCCAAGGATGATTGGCATACCGCCTATGATAATCTCGTGGAAGAAGCGTCATACACCTGGTTCAACCGGATCATCGCATTACGATTCATGGAAGTGAACCATTATTTGCCAAGCCGGGTTGCCGTGCTTTCTTCCGAAGAAGGACGGGCAGAACCGGATATTTTGGCGCATGCACTGGAAATTGAAGACGATCTTGGCGGCTTTTCTGATGAGCAGCGAGATCTCATTCAAAATGCGCAAGAAACTCAAGAGCCAGCGGCGATGGATAATGCGTATCGACTACTGTTTTTGAAGCAGGCCAACGCCTTGAACGCCAATTTACCCCATTTGTTTGAGAAAACAACTGATGCCTTCCAATTATTGTTCACTCCCAGCTATCAGAACGGGGTGATTAAGGAGCTTGTAACTGAAGTGCCGCGGGATGATTTTGATGTGGAGAAGGAGGGGCAGGTCGAGATCATTGGGTGGTTGTACCAATACTATAATGAAGAACCCAAAGACGTTGCCTTTAAGAAAAGTAAGTACGCGGTGTCAGACATTCCAGCCGTTACTCAGTTGTTCACTCCAGATTGGATCGTCAAGTATCTGGTTGAAAACTCGCTGGGCCGCTATTGGATCGATGTGCTCCATACACGCGGCAATCAACGTTCTGAACAGGACATTGCCCAGAGTTTCGGTTGGCGCTATTTCATGCCCGCTGCTCAGCAAACTGAGGATGTTCAGCAGCAACTGTTGGCGATCAACAGTCATCTGTCAGACAAGAAGCTTCAACAGATCACCTTCTTAGATCCTGCCATGGGTTCTGGCCACATCCTGATCTATGCATTCGATGTCTTCATGCAGTTATATCAAAGCGAAGGCTATTCAGCACGAGAAGCCGCCAATAGCATTGTTACCAACAACCTGTTTGGTCTAGACATCGATCGGCGCGCCTACCAGCTCGCCTACTTTGCAGTGATGATGAAGCTCCGGCAATACGACCGGCGCGCACTGACTCAGTCCGTTGAACCGCAACTGTCGGATATTCCGAAAACTAATATTCTCAATGATGATCTCAACGAGTTAACCAGAGCCTATGCTAATCAGTTGTCACAGCAACAAGCCAAGTCCTTTCAGGGCACAGTGAAGGAGTTCAACCGGGGCGATGTTCTCGGTTCCTTGATCAAACCCATCCTTGACCAAGGAATACTGTCTGAACTCCAAGCAAGTGCAGCCACAGAGCCAGAATCAGCACAGCTTTCCTTTGCGACGACAAATTTCAATTTTGAAGAGATGTCCCGCATCACCCGTGTGCTTACTATCTTGGCTGCCCAGTACACAATCGTAGTAACAAATCCACCCTATATGGTGTCTGGCAAAATGACACCGAGCCTTTCAAAGTTTGTCAAAAGGGAATACCCGGACAGTAAAGCAGACTTATTTGCTGTCTTTATGGAATTGGCACAGAAGTTGAATGTCCAGAATGGATATCACGCACTCATTACCCAACATCAGTGGATGTTTCTGTCTAGCTTCGAAAAGCTGCGAGTTAAGTTGCGTAAGAATGTACTCGTCAATATGGCCCACTTGGGTACCCATGCGTTTGAAGACATTGGCGGTGAGGTGGTCCAATCCACTGCATTTGTGATGAGAAACGTTGCTATATCAAACTATGTTGGCACATATGAGAGACTAGTAACTGCTCCTTCTCAGACCGCAAAAGAAGCAGTTTATTTAGAGATGGTGAGCGATCCATCTCATAGGAATCTCTATCGAACTAGGGTCTGTCTGGAAACAAAATAATCGTGTATAATCTTGATAAAAAACTAATTG
>OBUX01000521.1_pt1 | contig 11114 bp, 8 predicted proteins | sample 1501181 | NCBI WGS metagenome assembly OBUX01 (sample SAMEA2579935, study PRJEB22360) | human gut metagenome | biome: human gut; feature: human-associated habitat; material: faeces | place: Denmark | collected 2008/2010 | reverse complement strand
CGCCGGCGGTGTGGTTCGCTTACAGCCCGGACAGAAAAGGCATCCATCCGCAGACTCATCTTGCTTGCTTCAGCGGTGTGCTGCAAGCGGATGCGTACGCCGGGTTCAACGAGCTGTATCGCAATGGTGGGATAACGGAAGCTGCCTGCTGGGCTCATGCCCGCCGAAAGATCCACGATGTGCACGTCCGCATCCCGTCAGCACTGACGGAAGAAGCCCTAGAGCAGATCGGTCAGTTGTACGCCATAGAGGCGGATATAAGGGGAATGCCGGCAGAGCAGCGGCTTGCTGAACGTCAGCGAAAAACGAAACCGCTGTTGAAATCCCTGGAAAGCTGGTTGCGTGAAAAGATGAAGACCCTGTTCTTCGGCTCTGGCCATGGTGGTGAGCGGGGAGCGCTACTGTACAGCCTGATCGGGACGTGCAAACTGAATGACGTGGATCCAGAAAGCTACCTTCGCCATGTGCCTGGCGTCATAGCAGACTGGCCGGTCAACCGGGTCAGCGAACTGCTTCCGTGGCGCATAGCACTGCCAGCTGAATAACACATCCCCGTCAATACGGCCCTCGCTGTACGCTTACTTTTGTTCGGACTGCTTATGGCCTTTTTCCACTGGTGTAGCAGGAAAGTTAACCGGCTGCCACCATGAGATGACGTGTAAACCGTGCAGGCATGTTTTCACGTGGTGACGCTTTCATTGGGGGTCTACGCCGGAACCCCAATATTGTTCACATACATGAATTTGAAAAACTAAGCGATACTGCTGTCCGTACCTTATAAACTTATTTCAACGCTTCCGGCAGCGTCACAATCCACAGTTCACTGTCAGACTCCGGTTTCTCCAGTGGCTTCACTCTGAGGGTCGTTTCAACCTGCTTGTCGTCAAGCGTCAGCTTTCCTTCCGCGTTCACCCGATAATCCTTGAATGTCTTGCCCTCGACCGGATGTTGCATCGCCACCTTCACGCCAAAGTCGTTATCGTTCGCCACCGCCAGCGTTTTGCTGTCGATCAGCGCCAACCCTTCAGCCTTCTCCTGCTGCCAGCCCAAGGAGCGCAGATCAACAACCTGCGTTTTCTGCGCAAGGGTAATGCCGCGCTGTGACAGGGTTTTCTCATCATCAAACTCCGGATACTCACCCGGCTTGTCGAAGCCTGACAGGTCGCTCGCCTTATTGAGATCGACCTCGTAAATCAGGTTACGCATTCTGTTGTTTTTATCTCTTCCCTGTTCGATCAGCAGGATGTGCTGGTTATCGAGCGCCACGATGTCTCCGATTTTAGCGTCGCTGTTTTTGCTGTAGGCCGCGCTGTCGATAGGATAACCGTACATCGCGGTTTTTCCGCTTGCCGGATCGAAGCTCACCAGACGCGTAAACAGCGCCTTTTTCTTGCTCTTAGCGTCGATATCCAGCGTACTTTGCACGGCGACAATAATACGCCCGTCCGGCATACGGGTGAGGCCTTCAAAGCCGCGGTTCGCCTGACGCCATTTGAGGATATTTGGCAAACCGCCCGCAATCGCTTTTTCCCCTTCCGCCGCCTGCGGACCGTGGATTGCCAGGATTTTCCCTTTACTGTCGATGTTAATCAGGAACGGGCCATACTCATCGCACAGCCAGTAACCTCCTTTACCATCCGGAGTGATCCCTTCCGTATCCAGCCCGCGATTATCCCCCTTCAGTCTATGTAACGTGTCGCTGAAGGCCACTTCATTGGTGGAGCCAATCACGTCGCTTGCCAGCGGCAGACCGTTGATCGCGCCTTTATCGTCATGCAGAGGACGGGGATCGATGGCCTCCGCTTTGCCGTTTTGTACACGAATCGTCATCAGCAGCGGCGCGAAATCTGGCGTAACGAAAATTTTAGTTTCGTTTTTCCCCTCTTTCGGTGAATCCGCGTTCGGACCGCGATCGGTAATGGTTGCGAATGTCAGGGCATCGCCCTGTTTACCGGTGAACAGCAGGCCAGAACCTATCCCAACCGGAAGGCCGTTCGGGAATGCACTGGCAAATGCGCCGGCGTAGTTCACGTGCGTGCCTTCTGGAAAACTGACGACATAGCGCTCAGCCGTAGGTTGTGCCGCCAGGGCAGAGAAAGAGAGCGTACAACCGATTAGCACGGGAATAATTTTTCTTTTCATATTGTTAGCATCCATAAAGTGAAGATCACACTACACCATAAAGAAGAAACGAGTCAGGAAAATGACATCGAATGGCAACATGCGCGGGCCTGAGGCCAAAGAAATGTAAAACACTGTTGTTATTTGTAACAACGGAAACATTTACGGAAATTATTTGTCTTTCTTCGTGATCAAAAATGCTGTGTCTTGTTGGATTGGAGTGATGAGGGCTGCGTTTAGGAAACGCCCTATATTGTACGGTTGCATTATCGCGGTAGGGGTAATGCACGTGTCAGTATGATGAGCTGACCACACTCACGTGGGTGGACTGGTATAACAATCGACGATTGCTGGAAAGGCAGGGCCATATCCCACCGGCAGAAGCAGAAAAAGCTTATTATGCTTCCATCGGAAACGATGATCTGGCAGCCTGAGTTCACAGATAAAACACTCTCCAGGAAACCCGGGGCGGTTCACTTAGCCGCGTGTCCATTATTGCTGGATAAGATCATAACGATACACCGGGTTAAACAGGTGGTCACTGCTTCACTGAAGCTGCGTGATTATGATGGTCAGGTAGCAGAAGCTATGCCCATGATACCAAAATGACGAAAGCCGAAATGTCTGAAAGCGTGTGTATTACCTGAAAATATGACCGGCTCCGGGGTACGTAACCGATTCAACAAAGCCAATCGATATTACAAAACGAGAGGGACTATATATTTCGTTTTCAGATAAGACTCCTTGAGAGATTATCTTTTATGTAAAATCTCAAATATCACCTGATGTAATGTCAATGATAATATTAAGTGCGCTCTGAACAACATCTTTCTTGGTGTGATTAACATCTGACAAAAAGAACATCAGCTTCTTTATTATGTTCTTGTTGTTTATTATTTCACGCTCACAGAATAAAGCGTTGACTGCCTCTTCTATGACATTTCTCTCGTAAAAAAATTGAGAGTTAGCTTCATATAAAATATTGGCCAATTTTTCACCAAAAACCATATTATAATAATCACTGTGCATCTTTCTCCCCCAGGGTTCAGTCAATAATTTTACCATGCCTAATTATGACAGGTGTAACAAGCATATTTTGCTATATAAATAAAATACATAATACTGATTATTGTAAGAACAGGAAGCAGACTAATGGTTTTTTTTGTGAGCACATTCCTTCTTATGTAGGAAGAGGCTGTATTATATTCAGTCAACTCTTTTTTACTAAAAACATTATCTATGCCATCAAAGTTGCCTGCTAGCTAATTTTTAGGATATCGCCTTGTCGTGGATTATGCACTCTAAACATGTAGAAGGTATTCATTATAAATACACAGACGGCCATCTTTTGTAAAATGGATGCCGTTTTAAGTGAGATTCTGATTTTCAAATTGTTCCGGACTGAGACCGCCACACCAACTGTACCATCGCCAGCGATTGTAATCGCACTCGATATAATTAAGTAAGTTTGCTGATTTTGCTGTTTACTGCGACAGATGTAAAGCTGTGGTGATTAATGCAGACTAAGTTCACGGACTCCGGCAGTAACACCGATGCATTCTGCAAGCTTCAGATCTTAACTACGAAATTCATGCGAATGGTGTTTACGTTTTTTTACTGGTTGAAACTGTTTTGTCTTGTGAGTCACCTCTGACTGAGAGTTTACTCACTTAGCCGCGTGTCCACTATTGCTGGGTAAGATCACAACACTTTAAAATGCCCTATATAGGGTTAACCAGTAATTATCTGTATGATAGCTTTGAGTTCGGGAGGAGGTAATGACTCCAACTTACTGATAGTGTTTTATGTTCAGATAATGCCCGATGACCTTGTCATGCAACTCCACCGATTTTGAGAACGACAGTAACTTCCGTCCCAGCCTTGCCAGATGTTGTCTCAGATTCAGATTATGTCGCTCAATGCGCTGAGTGTAACGCTTGCTGATAACGTGCAGCTTTCCCTTCAGGCGTGATTCATACAGCGGCCAGCCATCCGTCATCTATACCACGACCTCAAAGGCCGACAGCAGGCTCAGAAGACGCTCCAGTGTGGCCAGAGTGCGTTCACCGAAGACGTGCGCCACAACCGTCCTCCGTATCCTGTCATACGCGTAAAACAGCCAGCGCTGACGTGATTTAGCACCGACGTAGCCCCACTGTTCGTCCATTTCAGCGCAGACAATCACATCACTGCCCGGTTGTATGCGCGAGGTTACCGACTACGGCCTGAGTTTTTTAAGTGACGTAAAACCGTGTTGAGGCCAACGCCCATAATGCGTGCACTGGCGCGACATCCGACGCCATTCATGGCCATATCAATGATTTTCTGGTGCGTACCGGGCTGAGAGGCGGTGTAAGTGAACTGTAGTTGCCATGTTTTACGGCAATGAGAGCAGAGATAGCGCTGATGTCCGGCAGTGCTTTTGCCGTTACGCACCACGCCTTCAGTAGCGGAGCAGGAAGGACATCTGATGGAAATGGAAGCCACGCAAGCACCTTAAAATCACCATCATACACTAAATCAGTAAGTTGGCAGCATTACCGAAATCCCCATCCTTTAGGGCAGTGAGGATGTCAATAATAGCAGACCACATCATGAGTCATTCTGACCGACACATGCCAGAAGCAGAGGCTCCATCCCATTTTATACCTACCTTATAACACTTAGAAAAACAACATGTTAAAAATGTCTATTGGAAACAATTTTATTTCCAATTGTAATGATAACCATTCTCATATTAATATGACTACGTGATAATTAACTTTTGATGCACTCCGCATGTCTGACCGCGCCACTACCACAGCTTCCTTAACGTTCGAGTCGCTTTATGGCACACATCACGGCTGGTTGAAAAGCTGGCTGACGCGCAAACTCCAGTCTGCTTTTGATGCAGATGACATTGCCCAGGACACTTTTTTGCGGGTAATGGTCAGCGAAACGCTCTCGACGATCCGCGATCCTCGCTCCTTCCTCTGCACTATCGCCAAACGCGTGATGGTGGACCTGTTTCGCCGAAACGCGCTGGAAAAAGCGTATCTGGAGATGCTGGCGCTTATGCCGGAGGGGGGAGCGCCTTCACCTGAGGAACGCGAAAGCCAACTCGAGACCCTACAACTCCTCGACAGCATGCTGGACGGGCTAAACGGCAAAACACGTGAAGCGTTTCTGCTTTCGCAACTGGATGGTCTGACATACAGCGAGATTGCGCACAAACTCGGTGTTTCCATCAGCTCCGTGAAAAAATACGTGGCGAAAGCCGTCGAGCACTGCCTGCTGTTCCGTCTGGAGTATGGGTTATGAATCCTTTGTTAACCGATTCCCGCCGTCAGGCGCTGCGTTCAGCTTCCCACTGGTATGCCGTGCTAAGCGGCGAGCGCGTCAGCCCACAACAGGAAGCGCGCTGGCAACAGTGGTATGAACAGGATCAGGATAACCAGTGGGCCTGGCAGCAGGTTGAAAACCTGCGCAACCAGCTTGGCGGTGTGCCTGGCGACGTTGCCAGCCGGGCGTTGCACGATACCCGCCTCACCCGCCGTCACGTGATGAAAGGATTACTGCTGTTGCTCGGCGCTGGCGGAGGCTGGCAGCTCTGGCAGTCGGAAACCGGCGAAGGTCTGCGGGCAGATTACCGCACCGCCAAAGGCACAGTCAGCCGTCAGCAACTGGAAGATGGCTCCCTGCTCACGCTGAATACCCAAAGCGCGGCGGATGTGCGTTTTGATGCGCATCAGCGCACCGTCCGGCTCTGGTACGGTGAAATCGCCATTACTACCGCGAAAGATGCCCTGCAACGCCCCTTCCGTGTCCTGACCCGTCAGGGCCAGCTCACTGCTTTAGGGACAGAATTTACCGTCCGCCAGCAGGATAATTTCACGCAGCTTGACGTTCAGCAGCACGCTGTGGAAGTGCTTCTCGCCAGTGCCCCCGCGCAAAAACGCATCGTGAACGCTGGTGAAAGCCTGCAGTTCAGCGCCTCTGAGTTTGGCGCAGTGAAACCGCTGGATGACGAGAGTACAAGCTGGACGAAGGACATCCTGAGCTTCAGCGATAAACCACTGGGTGAGGTGATAGCCACGCTAACCCGTTACCGCAACGGCGTGCTGCGCTGCGATCCCGCCGTTGCCGGGCTGCGCCTGAGCGGGACGTTCCCGCTGAAAAATACCGATGCGATCCTGAACGTTATCGCGCAAACGCTTCCCGTTAAAATTCAGTCTATTACGCGGTACTGGATAAACATTTCACCACTGTAAGGAAAATAATTCTTATTTCGATTGTCCTTTTTACCCTTCTCGTTCGACTCATAGCTGAACACAACAAAAATGATGATGGGGAAGGTATGACGCCGTTACGCGTTTTTCGTAAAACAACACCTTTGGTTAACGCCATTCGCCTGAGCCTGCTGCCGCTGGCCGGTCTCTCGTTTTCCGCTTTTGCTGCACAGGTTAATATCGCACCGGGATCGCTCGATAAAGCGCTCAATCAGTATGCCGCACACAGCGGATTTACCCTCTCGGTTGACGCCAGCCTGACGCGCGGCAAGCAGAGCAACGGCCTGCACGGCGATTACGACGTCGAGAGCGGCCTGCAACAACTGCTGGACGGCAGCGGACTGCAGGTAAAACCGCTGGGAAATAATAGCTGGACGCTGGAGCCCGCGCCCGCACCAAAAGAAGATGCCCTGACCGTGGTCGGCGACTGGCTGGGTGATGCGCGTGAAAACGACGTATTTGAACATGCTGGCGCGCGTGACGTGATCCGCCGTGAGGATTTCGCCAAAACCGGCGCAACCACCATGCGTGAGGTACTTAACCGCATCCCTGGCGTCAGCGCGCCGGAAAACAACGGCACCGGCAGCCACGACCTGGCGATGAACTTTGGCATCCGGGGCCTGAACCCGCGCCTCACCAGCCGCTCGACCGTCCTGATGGACGGCATCCCCGTCCCCTTCGCCCCTTACGGTCAGCCGCAGCTTTCACTGGCTCCCGTTTCGCTCGGCAACATGGATGCCATTGACGTGGTACGCGGTGGTGGTGCGGTGCGTTACGGACCGCAGAGCGTGGGCGGCGTGGTGAACTTTGTTACCCGTGCCATTCCGCAGGACTTTGGTATCGAGGCGGGCGTGGAAGGTCAGCTCAGCCCAACCTCTTCACAAAACAACCCGAAAGAGACGCACAACCTGATGGTGGGCGGCACAGCGGACAACGGTTTTGGCACCGCGCTGCTCTACTCCGGCACGCGCGGCAGTGACTGGCGCGAGCACAGCGCCACCCGCATCGACGACCTGATGCTGAAAAGCAAATATGCGCCGGATGAGGTGCACACCTTCAACAGCCTGCTGCAATATTACGACGGTGAAGCCGACATGCCCGGTGGCCTGTCTCGCGCGGATTACGACGCCGATCGCTGGCAATCCACCCGCCCGTATGACCGCTTCTGGGGTCGTCGCAAGCTGGCGAGCCTGGGCTACCAGTTCCAGCCAGACAGCCAGCATAAATTCAACATTCAGGGGTTCTACACCCAAACCCTGCGCAGCGGCTACCTGGAGCAAGGCAAACGCATCACCCTCTCGCCGCGTAACTACTGGGTGCGCGGTATTGAGCCACGCTACAGCCAGATCTTTATGATCGGCCCTTCCGCGCACGAAGTGGGCGTGGGCTATCGCTATGTGAATGAATCAACGCATGAAATGCGTTACTACACCGCCACCAGCAGCGGGCAGTTGCCGTCCGGCTCAAGCCCTTACGACCGCGATACGCGTTCCGGCACCGAGGCGCACGCCTGGTATCTGGATGACAAAATCGACATCGGCAACTGGACCATCACGCCGGGTATGCGTTTCGAACATATCGAGTCATACCAGAACAACGCCATCACAGGCACGCACGAAGAAGTGAGCTATAACGCACCGCTTCCGGCGTTGAACGTGCTCTATCACCTGACTGACAGCTGGAATCTTTATGCAAACACTGAAGGCTCGTTCGGCACCGTACAGTACAGCCAGATTGGCAAGGCTGTGCAAAGCGGCAATGTGGAACCGGAAAAAGCGCGAACCTGGGAACTCGGTACCCGCTACGACGACGGCGCGCTGACGGCGGAAATGGGGCTGTTCCTGATTAACTTTAACAATCAGTACGACTCCAACCAGACCAACGACACCGTCACTGCACGTGGCAAAACGCGCCATACCGGGCTGGAAACGCAGGCACGTTACGATCTGGGTACGCTAACGCCAACGCTTGATAACGTTTCCATCTACGCCAGCTATGCGTATGTGAACGCGGAAATCCGCGAGAAAGGCGACACCTACGGCAATCTGGTACCATTCTCCCCGAAACATAAAGGCACGCTGGGCGTGGACTACAAGCCAGGAAACTGGACGTTCAATCTGAACAGCGATTTCCAGTCCAGCCAGTTTGCGGATAACGCCAATACGGTGAAAGAGAGCGCCGACGGCAGTACCGGCCGCATTCCCGGCTTCATGCTCTGGGGCGCACGCGTGGCGTATGACTTTGGCCCGCAGATGGCAGATCTGAACCTGGCATTCGGTGTGAAAAACATCTTCGACCAGGACTACTTCATCCGCTCTTATGACGACAACAACAAAGGCATCTATGCAGGCCAGCCGCGCACGCTGTATATGCAGGGGTCGTTGAAGTTCTGATGTGTTAACGCCCGGCTTGCCGGGCTTTTAGCTGGAATGTGATTATGTTGGCATTTATCCGTTTTGTTTTTGCAGGCCTGCTGCTGGTGATCAGCCACGCCTTTGCCGCCACGGTTCAGGACGAACACGGCACGTTTACACTCGAAAAAACGCCACAACGGATTGTGGTGCTGGAACTCTCGTTCGCCGATGCGCTGGCCGCCGTGGACGTCAGCCCGATCGGTATTGCCGACGATAACGATGCAAAACGCATCCTGCCCGAAGTGCGTGCGCACCTGAAACCGTGGCAGTCCGTCGGAACGCGCGCGCAGCCGAGCCTGGAAGCCATTGCCGCTCTGAAACCAGACCTGATCATTGCCGACAGCAGTCGCCATGCGGGGGTTTACATCGCCTTGCAGCAAATCGCGCCGGTACTGCTGCTTAAGTCCCGCAACGAAACCTACGCTGAAAATTTGCAATCTGCGGCTATCATCGGCGAAATGGTGGGTAAAAAGCGAGAGATGCAGGCACGCCTGGAACAACATAAAGAGAGGATGGCGCAGTGGGCCAGCCAGCTTCCCAAAGGGACACGCGTGGCCTTTGGCACATCACGCGAACAGCAATTCAACCTGCATACTCAGGAGACCTGGACCGGCAGCGTGCTGGCCTCTCTGGGGCTGAACGTTCCCGCTGCGATGGCGGGTGCGTCCATGCCGTCCATCGGCCTGGAGCAACTGCTGGCGGTCAATCCTGCCTGGCTGCTGGTTGCCCACTATCGCGAAGAGAGCATTGTTAAACGCTGGCAACAAGATCCGCTCTGGCAGATGTTAACCGCCGCGCAGAAGCAGCAGGTTGCTTCGGTCGACAGTAACACCTGGGCGCGGATGCGCGGTATTTTTGCTGCAGAGCGTATTGCCGCTGACACGGTAAAAATCTTCCACCATCAGCCGCTTACCGTTGTGAAATGACCGCGATAAAACACCCGGTGCTGCTGTGGGGGCTTCCCGTTGCAGCACTTATTATTATTTTCTGGCTGAGTCTGTTTTGCTACTCGGCCATTCCTGTTTCCGGAGCAGATGCAACCCGCGCCCTGCTGCCTGGACACACGCCAACGCTACCAGAAGCGCTGGTGCAAAACCTTCGTTTGCCACGAAGCCTGGTCGCCGTTCTGATCGGCGCAAGCCTGGCGCTCGCGGGCACGCTGCTGCAAACCCTGACCCACAACCCAATGGCCTCTCCTTCACTGCTCGGCATTAACAGCGGCGCGGCGCTGGCTATGGCGCTTACCAGCGCGCTGAGTCCGACGCCGATTGCAGGCTATTCTCTGTCGTTCATCGCGGCATGCGGGGGCGGCGTGAGCTGGCTGCTGGTCATGACCGCAGGAGGCGGATTTCGTCATACCCATGACAGAAACAAACTGATCCTCGCGGGTATCGCGCTGTCGGCCTTTTGTATGGGCCTTACCCGCATCACCCTGCTGCTGGCCGAAGATCATGCTTACGGCATCTTTTACTGGCTGGCAGGCGGAGTGTCCCACGCCCGCTGGCAGGATGTCTGGCAGCTCTTGCCGGTGGTGGTCACTGCAGTCCCTGTCGTGTTGCTGCTGGCGAATCAACTGAACCTGCTCAACCTCAGCGACAGCACCGCCCATACGCTGGGAGTGAACCTGACGAGGCTACGTTTGGTCATCAATATGTTAGTGCTGCTTCTGGTTGGTGCGTGCGTCAGCGTGGCAGGTCCGGTGGCGGTTTTCGGTCTGCTGGTGCCACATCTGGCGCGCTTCTGGGCAGGCTTCGATCAGCGCAACGTACTGCCAGTGAGCATGCTGCTGGGGGCCACGCTGATGCTGCTGGCAGATGTACTCGCACGCGCACTGGCCTTCCCCGGAGATCTGCCCGCAGGCGCAGTGCTGGCGCTGATTGGCAGCCCTTGCTTTGTCTGGCTTGTGAGGAGGCGAGGATGAAAATTGCGCTGGTTATTTTCATCACCCTTGCCCTGGCGGGCTGTGCGCTGTTATCACTCCATATGGGAGTGATCCCCGTGCCGTGGCGCGCGCTGCTGACCGACTGGCAGGCCGGACGCGAGCATTATTATGTATTGATGGAGTACCGACTGCCGCGCTTGCTGCTGGCACTGTTTGTCGGTGCAGCCCTCGCCGTGGCGGGCGTGCTGATACAGGGGATTGTGCGCAACCCTCTGGCATCACCGGATATTCTCGGTGTTAACCATGCCGCCAGCCTGGCCTCTGTGGGGGCTCTACTTCTTATGCCGTCACTGCCCGTGATGGTGCTGCCGCTGCTGGCCTTTGCGGGCGGCATGGCGGGGTTGATATTGCTGAAGATGCTGGCAAAGA
>OBUX01000518.1_pt1 | contig 11168 bp, 8 predicted proteins | sample 1501181 | NCBI WGS metagenome assembly OBUX01 (sample SAMEA2579935, study PRJEB22360) | human gut metagenome | biome: human gut; feature: human-associated habitat; material: faeces | place: Denmark | collected 2008/2010 | reverse complement strand
GCAGGGGCTGTCAGGGCAATAACGGGAATGGTCCGGGCCTGGGGACGGCTGCCGGATACGCTGATTTTCTCAAGGCAGTCCCTTACGCTCTCCCGCAGCTTAACCTCCTGCCTGGCGTCAATGTTTCGCCCTGTTATCAGAATCCGCTCCCCTATATATCCATATTCCGCAAGCCGTTCCATTTTGTTCCTGAATTCCGGTCTGATGCAGGACCGTGAATATTCTCGGAGAAATTCCCTGAAATCCGTATATCCCGTCAGATTATCCCTGAAATCCTCCGCTGCCTTGATTATCTTATAGGAGCCGTCCCTCACATGTATACCCTGCATTCATAAGGCCTCAGCCGTTCCAGTACCTGTCCGCACTCCTCCCCGGTGTAGTTGCCAATCAGCAGCCTGCGGCCGTCAAGCTCCAGTCTTTCTCCCAAATCAGCCTCAGAAGCCTTCATGTTGGCCAAAACCACAAGCTCCTGCCCCCGGTATGTGCGCCTGTACGCCAGCACCTGAGGATGTTCCCTGTATATGAATTCAATCTCCCCTTCTGATATGACTTTATATTCTTTCCTCAGGGCAATCAGCCTTTTGTAATAATTCAATATAGAGCCGGAATCACCTGCCTCTGCCTGCGCGTTGATATAAGAATGGTTCTCCGGTATGTCAATCCACGGCTCCCCCTGTGTAAATCCGGCGTACCGGCTGCCGTCCCACTGCATAGGCGTACGGCCGTTATCCCTGGAACGGGCGGCCAGCACCTTTAAGGCTTCCTCCCCTGTGATTCCCTGCTCTGTCAGGATACGGTAATAGTTAATGCTTTCAACGTCCCGGTACCGGGAAATATCCCCGTAATAAGGATTAGTCATTCCCAGCTCCTCCCCCTGGTACACATAAGGCGTCCCGCGGAACATGTGGATGACCGTTGCCAGCATTTTAGCGGATTCCTTCCAGTATTGTCCGTCATCCCCAAACCGCGATATGGCTCTGGGCTGGTCGTGGTTGCACCAGAACACGGCATTCCAGCCATTCTCCCGCTCCATCCCCTCCTGCCACTCCATGAACAGCTGTTTAAGCCGGAGCAAGTCAGGCTCCATCAGTTTCCACTTATCCCCGTCCCTGTAATCCACCTTCAGGTGATGGAAGTTAAAGCACATGGACAACTCGCGGTCCTCCGGCCTGCTGTAGCGGATACAGTTATCCAGGGTGGTGGAGGACATTTCTCCCACGGTCACCATGTCCTCTATGCCCGTATCCCGCACCAACTCCCGGAGATACTCATGTACCCTTGGCCCGTCGGTATAAAAGCGGCGCCCATCCCCTTTGTCATCATCCACAAATACTTCCGGTTTGGATATCAGGTTCACCACGTCGAACCGGAATCCCTTCACGCCCTTTGCCTTCCAGAACCGGATGACCTCCTTAAGCTCCCCCCGCACCCTGGGATTATCCCAGTTTAAATCGGCCTGGCTTACATCGAACAGGTGAAGGTACCATTTTTTCAGGCGGGGTACATACTCCCAGGCATTTCCCCCGAATTTGGACTGCCAGTTGGTGGGGGGCGCGTCCGGGCTCCCTTCCCTGAAGATATAATAATCCATATACTCCGGATTGCCCTCAAGCGCCTTCTTAAACCAGCGGTGTTCCGTGGATGTATGGTTAAATACCATATCAAACATGCATCCCATTCCCCTCACATCCGCTTCCCGAATCAGTTCCTCCACATCCTCCATGGTGCCGAATACAGGGGCGACAGCCCGATAGTCAGCCACATCGTACCCGTTATCATTGAGAGGGGAGCAAAAAAATGGTGTCAGCCAAATATAGTCAATCCCCAGTTCCTTTAAGTAGTCCAGCCTGCTTATGACTCCGCGTATGTCGCCCAGACCGTTTCCCGTTGTATCCTGAAAGGACTTGGTATAAATCTGGTAAACCGTACTGTCCTTAAAATGCCCCATAAATGATTCCTCCTTCATCTCCGCGCCGTTATATGACTCCATCTATCCTGGCCACCGCATCTGCCGAAGCCCTGACTCTTTGTCCGGTCTGCCAGCTTATATCTCCTGAATTTCCGGGATTGGTAAGAACCATGATGACCATGTCACTGTGTCCTGCCCCGGCAATCTTATCCCGGTCAAATGCGATAAGTTTCTCACCGGCCCTGGCTCTCCTGCCTGCCGTCCTGGCTGCCGCCTATCCCTTTCTTCCTTCCGATGGCATAGGTCAGGCAGAAGGGAATCAGGATCACCAGTCCCATGGCTGCTGCGAAGAGTCCCATGTACTGGGGCTGGATGGACAGGATGCCCGGTATGCCTCCCACACCGATGGCATTGGCCTTGATTCCGCTTACAACAGACAAAACTGCGCCCACCGCCGATCCGGTCATTCCGCAGATAAATGGAAAGCCGTATTTCAGGTTCACACCGAACATGGCTGGTTCTGTTACACCCAGGTAACAGGAAATGCAGGCGGGTACGGATACTTCCTTTGCCTTGGCGTCATTCTTCTGGAGAAGAATCATGGCCAGTACAGCGGATCCCTGTGCGATATTGGACAGGGCAATCATGGGCCACAGGGTGGTGCCTCCAAAATCAGCTATCAGCTGAAGGTCAATGGCATTGCTCATATGATGAAGTCCCGTGATTACAAGTGGCGCGTAGAAGAATCCAAAGATACCGGCAAACACTCCCTTAAAGGGGGATGTCAGGCCTGTGTTCACACAATCTGAAATCACGGCGCCAATCTTCCAGCCAATGGGTCCCAGGATACCGTGAGCCACTGCCACTGATATCATCAGGGAACAGAAGGGAACCACAATCATGGAAATCATGGCAGGACATATTTTTCTGAAGAACCGCTCCAGATACACCAGGGTAAAGCCGGCCAGCACAGCAGGAAGCACCTGGGCCTGATATCCAATCATATCCACCTGGAAGAGTCCGAAATTCCACTTTGGTATCTCTGCCGCCGCCGTGGCGGCGACACTGTACGCATTCAGCAGCTGGGGCGATACCAGAGTGATTCCCAGAACGATTCCCAGGGCCTGGGTGGTTCCCATCTTCTTGGTAATGGACCAGACGATGCACACCGGCAGAAAATGGAATACAGCCTCGCCAATGAGCCACAGGAAGCTGTTGATACCCGCCCAGAATACAGATATCTGGGTCAGTGTCTTAGTCCCGCCGTCAAACAGGGCAATCTCCCCGATGATGTTGCGGAATCCCAGAATCAGACCTCCCACAATGATGGCCGGAATCAATGGCGCAAATATCTCTGCCAGACTGCTCATGATTCTCTGGAGAAGGGTCTGGTTCTGCATGGCAGCCTTCTTCACCGCGTCCTTGGAGACCCCTTCTATGCCTGCCACCTCCGCAAAATCATTGTAAAAGGTGCTCACCTCATTGCCGATTATGACCTGGAACTGCCCTGCCTGGGTGAATGTGCCCTTGGCGCTAGCCAGGCTTTCGATGGCCTGTGTATCCGCCTTGGACGGATCGTTTAACACAAAGCGCATCCTGGTTACACAGTGGGATACGGCCGCAATATTCTCCCTGCCCCCCACATACTCCAACAATTTCTTTGAATCCCCTGTAAACTTTCCCACGTTCAATACCTCCTGTCAATCTGGCCACGAAACCGCATCTTGTTTAAACAAGTTTCTTATATTTGAATTATATCTTGTTTAAACAAGTTTGTCAATATTGATTTTTATTTTTTCCGGTGTTTTTTCACATTTCGCATCCAAAAAGCACCGGACGAACATCTGCCTGAAGCTTTCTGTTCTCCGGTACCTTAATTTACCTATTTTGTCCGATGGGCCAGATCGTAAAATACGAACCGGTCCGGTCTGTGCCTGGACTGGGTGAACTCAAACATGACTCCCTCCTTATTATAGGTCATGCTGCTCACCACTGCCATACAGTTATAATCCTTTAAATCCAGATACTTTTCATCAATCTGGTTGACGCGCTCCACGGTCATCTTTCTCTTGGTGGTCACAATGCTTTCGCCCAGGTCATTTTCCATATATTCATAAATGGAACGCTCCGCAATCTCCGGCGTCAGGTCCCGCACCACATCCTTTAGGAAATAGTTATGGTCAATGATTAAGGCTTCCCCCTCAATGCAGCGCACACGCTGTATATAATAAATCTGGGCCCCCACAGGGAATGTGGTCCGCCTGCGTATGGTCTCATCCACGGTCAGCTCCGCGAAGCAGACCACCTTGGTGGTATAATTTTTCCTGTTCCTGGCCACTGCCTCCTTCAGGCTCTCTATGCCTCCCAGTATGAACTCCGACTGCTGCTGTCCGGGCTGGTAAATGATTCTCACTCCCTTGCCGTGGATGCTCTGCACATATCCTTCCGACGCCAGCTGCCCGATGGCCCGGCGGATAGTATTCCTTGAACAGCCGAACTCCTTCACCAGGGTATTTTCCGAGGGCAGCAGCTCCTGAAAAGCGTATGTCCCATCCTCCATCTTTTCCCTGAGCGCCGTATAAATCTCATTATATTTTGTCTTAGCCATATAAACCTCATACATCTCTTTATTTTAATACGTTTACAACACAAGTCCCCGCGCAAACCAGAACGGTTTTGTCCGCTCCAAACCCGGGCGCCCCGGAATTATCCGAGAGGAATTCCTATGACACACAGCCGTATGAAAAACAGCGCCATTAAATGCAGCGGATAAAACCAATAGAATGCGTACTTCCATCGGGCCTGTCCTTTTCTCCCGTTGTAAAAAAGCAGGGGCACCGCCGAAAGAACCCCCGTCCCATGATACCTGTCCCAGGACCCCAGAAAAGACAGGAGGCTGCCGGACATCACCTGGACAGGGCGTTTATCCCTCAGGAGATAAAACAATGAAATAATAAGAATCCCGTCCATATCGTAATCCGCCTTCAAAAAGACAGCCGCCAGGCATCCTCCACCAACGGCGGCGGCCATCCCAATGACACGGTACCGTTAAACCCTGGCTCTGTTTCAGGCCCCGGAGCACCAGCAGTCCGATTGCCAGCTCAACGTACACATTGCAGCCTCCACCTGCCCACGTATTCCACACAGCCAGGCGGAAGGGAATTTCCGAGATAAGTGCAAACGCAGCCATCCTGAGCCAGTATCTGCGCCAGTCCCTGGTGTGAAGGAATCCCTCCACCAGCAAAAAGCAGTAGATTGGAAATGCAATCCGTCCCGCGGACCTGAGCACCTGGCCCAGCCAACAGAGCCTGTCCCCCCATTGGGATGTCATGAGCATGGCGACCCGTTCCAGGCCGCCTCTGTAGTACACAATCCGTTCCAGCAGCACAACTCCTATGTGGTCCGCAAGCATGGCGGTCATGGCAATATATTTCAGGGCGGTACCGCTTAATCCTCCCTGTGTTTCCGGTTTCTTTCTGCTGGACGGCATGCCTCAATTCCTTCCTTACATCTAATCTGTGTATTTATCTTATCACCGGGTCATTGATTTGCAAAGTGTTTTCTTAATACATTCTTTATGAAGTCACCAGCTTTTTCCCCTTGTATTTATTTCCACATGATATATAATGCTGTATAAGACTTCTGTTAAAAAAGATGTTAAGAATCGGAGGAATCTATGAAGAAAAAGACCCAATTTTTATTGAACCTGGCGCTAACCGCCATCTTCTTCATTTTGATTATTTTCCAGGGGCCCAATCTAAACCCCCTGTATCCGGATGGGGCATTTTCCTGGTGCTTCATCATCAGCTGCTATGTGGTGCTTAACTTTTTCGTGGCCCTGGGCAGCGTACGGGTAGGCGCCAACGAATACGGCCGTCCGCAGATCAGCATTGACAAAAGTGTAAAGGGATATAAAAGGGGATTCATCCTTCTGGCCATCCTTTGGGTGCTGTATTTCGGCGTTTCCATCCTGTCCATGCCCCTTTTCAATTACAAGGCGTACAGGGACCAGTTAGGCGTCCCGGCGGTGTCAGAATTCACGGATACCGTACAGCCCCTGGCTCTGGACCAGCTTCCCATCGTGGACAAGAGTCTGGCAGGAGAGCTGGCAGATAAGAAAGTAGGAGAAAATCCCGGTCTGGGAAGCCAGGTTATCCTGGGTGCCCCCGTTATCCAGAAGGTAAACGGCAAGCTGGTATGGGTGGTCCCCCTGGAGCACTCCGGTTTCTTCAAATGGCTTAAAAATATGGACGGCTCCGCCGGTTATATCGTGGTGTCAGCCAGTGATGTCAGCGACGTAACCCTGGTAACAGACCATAAAATCAAATACCAGGCCAATGCTTACCTGTTAGACGACTTAACCCGCCATGTGCGCTTCTTTGGCGGCGGACTCTTTAAAGGTCTTACGGATTATTCCTTTGAGCTGGATGATGACGGCGTTCCTTACTGGGTTATTACCTCCTATCAAAACCGCTGGCTCTTTAACCTGCCTGAGGCAGACGGAGTACTGACGGTCAATGCCACCACCGGAGAGACCACCCATTATACCATCGCCACACTGCCGGATTGGGTAGACCGCGTGCAGCCTGAGAATTTCGTGATGCAGCAGATTCAGAACCAGGGCGTATATGTGCACGGTATTTTCAACTTCTCCAACCAGGACAAATTCCGCCCCAGCCAGGGTGATATCATTATCTATAACGGTACCCGCTGCTACCTGTTCACAGGCCTTACCAGCGTGGGCTCCGATGAATCAGCCATCGGCTTCATACTGGTGGACATGGTGACCAAGGAATCCAACATCTACCAAATGAGCGGCGCAACCGAGATGGCGGCCCAGAGCTCCGCGGAAGGAAAGGTGCAGCAGTTTGGCTACAGGGCATCCTTTCCAATGATTATCAATCTGGACGGACAGCCCGCCTACTTTATGACCTTAAAGGATAACGCGGGCCTGATTAAGCAGTACGCCTTTGTATCCGTGTCCAACTATACCAATGTGGGAACCGGAGAGACCATTGAAAGCGCTCTGCGCAATTTCCGCCAGGTCCGCGGAAACGCCGGTGTGAATATCACCACAGGCCAGACCCTTTCCAAGGAGGAGGGCACTGTCCTGCGCATTGCCAGCGAGACCATAGACAATACCGTAACCTATAAGCTGATACTGGAGGAAAAACAGGACCATATCTTCACCGTGTCCTATGATCTGAGCAACGAGCTGGCCCTGACCCAGCCGGGAGACAAGGTTGCCCTGGAGTATATGGATGATCCGTCCGGAATCTGCTCCGCGTCTTCCTTTGACAACCTGGGATTTCACCAGTCCGGCCAGTGATATGGCGCTTGGCGTCATGATGTCTCCGGCGTCATGGCGACCGGCACTATGGCTCCGTCCAGAATCTCCTTCTGATTCGTCCCGACACCTGTTCTATGGCCAGCACAGAGGCCGCCAGGCCCAGAAGCAGTGCGCCTGCCGGTTTCGGGGGCATTCTGGTTTCATGCAAAGAATCTAAAGCATCAAAAAATCGGCGCACTCACAAAAGGACCGGCCCCAAAAGGCCGGTCCTTCAATCTTTCATCACTTCAATTACACCACATCAAATATAACACCCAGAATATCAACTGCCTATTAATAGAACAGCCTGTTCACCGCACTGAATATACCGCGGATGGAAGCCCTTGTGATATTGGAGCTGATACCCACGCCGTAAGTGGCCCTGCCCGTCACCTGGTCTACCAGATGGATGTAGGAAGCAGCCTCTGCGCCGGATCCGGATGCCAATGCGTGCTCGCTGTAGTCCAGAACCTTAATCTGGATGCCAAGGGCATCCTCCATGCCTCTCTGTACAGCATCAATAGGTCCGTTTCCAACGCCTTCAAAGGTCTTCTCAATGCCATGATCGGAGTAGGTTACCTTAGCCAGTGTTGCAAACTCGCCGTCTCCTGTCTCCGTATCGGTTATGCGGCACTTTCTGAAGTGCATGGGTTCCTTGCGCTCCAGGTAATTCTTCTTAAATTCATCCATGATCTGCTCAGGCGCGACCTCACCCTGCTGCTCGGAAATCTTCTGGATGACATCCGCGAATTCCTTGTGCATACCCTTTGGCAGCTTGAAGCCGTAGAAGGTGTCCATGACAAAGGCTACGCCGCCCTTGCCGGACTGGCTGTTGATACGCACGATGGGCTCGTACTCCCTGCCGATATCGCCGGGATCGATGGGAAGGTATGGAACCTCCCAGTACTGTCCGTTCCTCTCGTGAAGGGCCTGCATGCCCTTGTTGATGGCATCCTGATGGGAACCGGAAAATGCGGTGAACACCAGCTTGCCTGCATAGGGATGTCTGGGGGGGATATCCATCTTGGTGCAGCGCTCACAGACCTCTGCAATCTCACGGATATTCTCAATGTTAAGTTCAGGGTTGATACCCTGTGAAAACATATTATATGCAACTGTCAGTATGTCCACATTACCGGTGCGCTCCCCGTTGCCGAAAAGGGTACCCTCCACCCTGTCAGCTCCTGCAAGAAGGGCCAGTTCTGTGGAAGCCACACCCTCACCCCTGTCATTGTGGGGATGGATACTCAGGATAATGCTTTCCCTGTCCTTAAAGTGTGTATTCATCCATTCAATCTGGTCCGCATACACATTGGGAGTAGTCATCTCCACCGTGGACGGGAGATTGATGATAATGGGCTTCTCCTTGGTGGCGCCCCAGGTCTCCTGTACCGCTGTACAGATATCAAGGGCAAAATCCAGCTCTGTGCCGGTAAAGCTCTCAGGGGAATACTCCAGACGAATCTGGGTATCACAGTCAGCCATATACCGCTGTACCATCTTGGTGCCTATGACAGCTATATCCTTTATGTCCTCCCTGTCCTTATGGAACACCACATCCCTCTGTAAGGCGGACGTGGAATTGTAGATATGTACAATGGCCTTCTTAACGCCTTCAAGGGCCTCAAAGGTCCTCTTAATCAGATGCTCGCGGCACTGCACCAGCACCTGAACCTCCACGTCGTCCGGGATGAGCTTGCGCTCCACCAGGGTGCGTAAGAAATCATACTCAATCTGGGATGCGGCAGGAAAACCCACCTCAATCTCCTTAAAGCCCAGCTTCACAAGAAGGTTGAACATCTCCACCTTCTCCTCCACCACCATTGGCTCCACAAGGGCCTGGTTGCCGTCCCTAAGGTCCACGCTGCACCATATAGGAGCCCTCATAATCTCCTTATTCGGCCATGTGCGCTCCGGAAAATCCACCACAGGGACCCTTTTATATCTTTGATAATTTAACATAATTCATTCCTCCATTCTGTTCATCTGATTTCAGGCGCCTGGAAACGCCTGGTTCCGTCCATATTCCATTCTCACTTCATACGGTGTCCTGTCCTTTTATCACTGCGCTTTAATCTTCATTTATGCCGTCAGCCCATTCCGGGCAGTCGCTCGATGACACCGTAATGACGGATGATGAACAGCACGACTCTTACTGGTTCAGCCCCATTTCACATCATTCCTTTACTCTGAAAATCGCTGGCTGTAAGGACACACCCCCCTGTCAGGGCTGTGCGGTAAATACAGAAATCCCGGAGCACGGCGCTCCGGGATTTCTGTTGTCCTCTTTGCAACGTTATCTAATTATAGCACATTTCAAAATAACTGACAATAAGGAGTCGCCGGTTGACTATTCTCAATAGTTATGGCTTTTATTCCTCTGTTTCATAAAATGTACTCCAAGGCTCCCGTTTTCATTTCCGGGGAATCTTCCGCTCATCCTTACATCCCCGCTTAAATACAATGTCCCCGGTCCTTCATAATCTGGATAACCTGGTCCACATATGTTTCGCAGGTCTGGATATCAGGCGCCTCCACCATGACGCGGACCACCGGTTCGGTTCCTGACTGCCGGAGCAGGATTCTTCCGTCGCTGCCCAGGCTCCTGGTCACCCTGGCCACCTCAGCCTGCACTGCCTCGTCATCCTGGGCTGTCTTTTTATCCTTTACCCGCCCATTCTTTAGTACCTGAGGATAAATCTCCACCTCCGAGGCCAGCTTATCAAGAGGCTGCTTTTTCTCCAGCACCACTTCCATCACCTTTAAGGAGGTGAGGATGCCGTCTCCCGTGGTGGCATGTTTGCTGAATATGATATGACCGGACTGCTCTCCGCCCAGACAGTGGCCTGTGGCAGCCATGTTCTCATACACATATTTATCTCCCACAGCTGTTTTCACATAGGCAATGCCTTCCCGGTCAAATGCCTTATATAATCCGAAATTGGACATGATGGTGGTAACCACCGTATTATTGAACAGGCTTCCCTGCTCCTTCATGTATTTGCCGCAGATGTACATGATGCTGTCGCCATCCACCACACAGCCGTTCTTATCAACCGCGATGCACCGGTCCGCATCGCCGTCGTAGGCAAACCCGATGTCGCATTTCTCATCCACCACAAACTTCTGGAGATGTTCAATATGGGTGGAGCCGCAGTTCGTATTGATGTTCAGTCCGTTAGGCTCGTTGTTCATCACATGTGTCTCCGCTCCCAAGGCGTCAAATACGTTTTTGGCAATGGCGGACGCGCTTCCGTTGGAACAGTCCAGGGCCACCTTCATATTCTTGAAGGAACGGGTGGCTATGGATATAAGGTATCCGATATAGCGGTTCCGTCCGGCCGCAAAGTCCACGGTCCGGCCAATATGCTCCCTCTTTGCCAGCGGAATCTCCGCCGCCTCCCCATCCAGGTACTTCTCTATCTCCAGGATGACGGACTCTTCTAACTTTTCGCCTCTCTCGTTGATGACCTTGATGCCGTTGTCATAAAATGGGTTGTGGCTGGCAGATATCATGATTCCGCAGTTAAAGCCCTCGGTGCGCACCACATAGGATACGCTGGGGGTGGTGGTAACATGAAGCAGATATACATCCGCGCCTGAGGCTGTCAGCCCGGCCACCAGGGAATATTCAAACATATAGCTGCTGCGTCTGGTATCCTTTCCGATAACCACCCTGCAGCGCTCATCCGGCATCTTTTGTCCGTAGCGCCAGCCCAGGAAACGGCCTACCTTGTAGGCGTGCTCCACTGTCAGGTCCACATTGGCCTCGCCGCGGAAGCCGTCTGTCCCAAAATATTTTCCCATTGTTATTAATTCCTCCCTGTCTTGTTATTTAGGCCCGCATTCCGTCTCTGTCCGCCCTCTTGGTCCATGGCGGTTCAGGATGACGCAGCCGGGCCCCCGTCTTATGCCATCCCGTTTTCCTTA
>OBUX01000517.1_pt1 | contig 11198 bp, 9 predicted proteins | sample 1501181 | NCBI WGS metagenome assembly OBUX01 (sample SAMEA2579935, study PRJEB22360) | human gut metagenome | biome: human gut; feature: human-associated habitat; material: faeces | place: Denmark | collected 2008/2010 | reverse complement strand
ACGATAACGTACTTCTTTTCGCTCTTTGTAAGATGAATGTAAGGCGGCACTTGCTGTGACTATTAGCGCACCGACGATTACACCGACCATTCCGGCGATAAAAACAAACATATTTTTCCCCTCGCTCTTTTCTAATTTTCCATTTTAGTATAACATAATCCAAAAGTTTCGGATAAAAAATGACACAAAATTTTTCAAGCGACTTCGTTGACCTTTATTGACCAAAGAGGTATACTTTTCATAGGCATTCAAAGTGCTTTGTGATAGAATGACTTTAAAAGTTTCTTTATATAGGAGGATTTACTTATGAATTTAATTCCAACAGTTATTGAACAATCATCTCGCGGTGAACGTGCTTATGACATTTACTCTCGTTTATTAAAAGACCGCATCATTATGCTAAGCGGCCCTATCGATGATAATGTGGCAAACTCAGTGATTGCACAGTTATTATTCTTAGATGCCCAAGATTCAGAAAAAGACATTTACTTGTACATTAACTCTCCTGGTGGCAGCGTTTCTGCAGGCTTAGCGATTTTCGATACCATGAATTTCGTTAAAGCGGATGTCCAAACTATCGTATTAGGAATGGCAGCTTCTATGGGTAGCTTCTTATTAACAGCTGGTCAAAAAGGCAAACGTTTCGCTTTACCAAATGCGGAAATCATGATTCACCAACCACTTGGTGGCGCTCAAGGGCAAGCAACAGAAATTGAAATTGCTGCTCGTCACATTTTAGACACTCGTCAACGTTTAAATTCAATTTTAGCTGAACGAACTGGCCAACCAATTGAAGTGATTGAACGTGATACCGATCGTGATAACTATATGACTGCCGAACAAGCAAAAGAATATGGTTTAATCGATGAAGTAATGGAAAATAGTAGCGCCTTAAATTAAAAATAAAAAAATGGAAACAGCGACAGTCGCTGTTTCCATTTTTTTTATTTTTCAATGTATCCACGTAATTCTTCTTCAGTGACACTTTCGTCAAAGATATGCTCACCAATGATGATCGTTGGTACAAATTGAATGTGCGCCGCATTGGCTTCAGCAATCACTGCGGAAACAAGCGTTGCATCTTTTTGTTCTTTTAAGCCCAGATTTTTTTCAGCATACGTCGCTACTTCTTCTAAGGTTAAGTTTCCCCATTCATCTTGCGTAGCAAACATTTTATGCAATGCTGACAGCGCTTGTTCAGGCGCTGAATAGTCAATGTAGTGATGCATCACATTGCCGCGTTGTAAACTTTCTTTTTCTTTATCAAACAACTTAATGATACGTTCAACTTTACCACTTTTGACAGATTGTGCTAACAGTTCCTCAGACTCTTCAAACCATTTTCTGCAATAAGGACAGCGAACATTGATAAATTCTATCATTTTGACAGGGGCATTGCTCTCACCAATGTGAAGCCCTGTTTCTGTGTTAACTTTTGTTGCATCAATTACTGAAATATCCATAAAAACCTCATCCTTTCAAACCTTTATTTCTCTTTTAGTATACCGTTTTTCAATAAAAAAATCATAAGACACGAATTCAAATTTTCTGAATTCGTGCCTCTGTTCACTTTTTTAACGATTAATCGAACGAGCCATTCTAGCAACAGTATGTCTTTTCCCACGTATCGCATCAGAAAGCTCTTTAATATTTTCAATACCAACTAAGCCCATATTGGCATCGCCAATATGTTGAATATCTACGCCTAAAATTTTATTTCTAATGCCGATTGCTTGGATAACTTCAGGTTGAGCACTTTCTTGTGAAGTTCCAATGGCACTCATAACTAATTTTCCTTTTGAATGTGCAAAATCCACAACTTCTTTGACTTGTTGATCATCGATGCCCCAAACCGTGCCGACTGCTGGGACTAAGACAATATCAGCACCCGCTTCAATAAATTGTTCAGCTGATTTTAAACTGACCACTGGTTCATCTACGCCTGAACTGTGCATTTTTCCGGCAATAATGATGCCGTCAAAATGTTTTTTGGCTAAGGCCACGTTCTTAGCAATCAAGTCGTTGGTCACGCCAGTTCCTGGATTACCTGTCAATAAGATAAAATCCAAACCCAGTTCATTGGCTTTTTTGAAAGTAGCTGCTGATGCTTTTCTACCTGGTTCGATCGAAACTCTCGTTGAAGCTAAGTTTAAATTTTCATCAACAGGTTCGACATTCATGCCAATCGGTAAACCGACTAGTTCTTTCAAACGATGAACAACCTCATCATTAGGGACACATGTTTCCGCAGTATATTGCCCTTCATAAGCGGCTACTACAATCGGTTTATTAACATCGAAAACATTCAATAAAATCATGTCTGCGCCATATGCTTTTGACATTTCCGCACAAGTGATATCACCTGCTACGGATGGATGAACTACCACATTTTCCGATAAAATTACGCGCCCTTCGCTCGCTTTAATACTCTGAAACAGCTCTTCTTTTGACATCCGTTTGATTTCTGATGCATTTGCACTAATTAATCGTTGAACCATTTTGACCCCTCCAATAGTTTTTAATGTTTTAGTTAAAAACAGCAATAAGTAATCGCTTGCATTTTATTACATGCAACATTCGTGCCAACGTCGTTTCTTTAAACCACAGGTCAACACTACATTTTAACGCTACACACTTTTTGCACACTTTAATTTTTTTTACACGCTTAAAGAAAAAGTGAAGGATAGCACTTCAAACGGAAATGTTATTCTTCACTTCTGGAGCAGAAAAGTTACGCACTTTTTTCTCGTAATTTTTCTGCAAATTCATTAATTTTTCGAATACGATGATTAATACCTGACTTAGAAATAGCTCCTGAAGGAATCATTTCCCCTAGTTCTTTGAGACTAACTTCCGGATACTCTAACCGTAATTCTGCGATTTCCTGAAGTTTCTCCGGTAATGACGTCAGCCCTACTGTACTTTCAATAAATTGAATATTTTCAATTTGTTTTGAAGCCGCATCAATGGTTTTATTTAAATTCGCTGTTTCGCAATTCACTAAACGATTTACTGAATTCCGCATATCACGGACAATCCGGACATCTTCAAATTTCAACATAGAGTTCGTGGCACCAATTAATGTTAAAAAGTCGGCAATTTTTTCAGCACCTTTTAAATAACAAATATACCCATTTCGGCGTCCCAATGTTCGAGCGTTTAAGTCATAGTAATTCAACATCTTACAAATATCATTATTGTGTTCTTCATAAATTGAAAAAATTTCTAAATGATAGCGACTTGTTTCCGGATTATTAACTGAGCCAGAAGCCATAAAGGCCCCGCGTAAATAGGAACGCATTTTTTGCGCGTTACCCATGATTTCATTTGACACATTGCCATTAAAAACGACCCCATCCATAATATCCAAATCAGCTAGAATTTTTTGTGTATCTTGTTTTAGACGCACAATGTAAACATTATTTTTCTTTAGTTTCATTTTTTTACGAACTAATAATTCTGCTTGTGCATGGTAATGATCTTTCAGCAATGAATACATTCGACGAGCAATTGCAGCATTTTCCGTTTGTACATTCAAGACAAACTGTTGATTAACTAAGCTAAGTGAGCCGTTCATCCGAATTAATGCTGCTAATTCTGCTTTCGCGTGTTCTCGATGGACTTCTAAACCAGTCAACTCTTTTTTGACATCCGAGGCAAAAGACATCTAAGCTCCTCCTCTCTTGATTCTTTTGATTAATTAATATTTCGTTCCAAATACGATACGGAAAAGTTCTTCAACAACTTTTTCCCCATCATGAAAAACTCCGCCATCTCTTAATTCTAAAAAGTCTGTCGAAATGACTCGGCATCCTTCTTCACGTAATCCTTGAAAATCATGCTTTACTTGAACTAAATATTCATCATAAATTTCAGGATCCATGTAATTTTCTGGTACTTTTTCTGTGTTAACCAGCACTGTATCAACAAACTGCGCTTGTAGATGTTCGTTTAAGACACGAACATGATCGGCATCCGTAAAATGTTCCGTTTCCCCTTTTTGGGTCATGATGTTACAAATATAGACTACTTCCGCTGCCGTTTGTTTGATGGCTTCACCAATTTCTGTAATAACTAAATTAGGTAAAATACTTGTAAAAAGACTCCCTGGTCCTAACACGACCATGTCTGCTTCTTCAATTGCTTTGACGACTTTGCGCGCAGCTCTTGGCTGTTCTTCTCCGTGTGTATTTGTTACAAACACATGGTCAATCGTCTTGCGATCCAGTGCAATTTTTGATTCTCCCACCGCCACTGAGCCATCTTTAAATACGGCATGTAACGTTAATGGCCGTTCTGATGATGGATAAATCCGTCCATCAACATGCATCATTTTTGAAAGCAATTGAATCGCTTCATACGTACTTCCTCTCATTTCTGAGACAGCAGCAATGATTAAATTACCGATTGCATGATTGGCAAAATGACTATCTGATTTATCAAAACGATATTGAAAAATATCTTCATATAATTGTGGCATATCTGACAATGCCACTAAAACATTTCTTAAATCTCCCGGAGGTGTCATGTTATTAATAGAGGAACGAAGCTCGCCACTACTACCGCCATCATCAGCGACCGTTACGACGGCAGTAATATCAACACTTTGATTTCTTAAACTTTTTAAAATTACTGGCAAGCCTGTTCCACCACCAACAACCACAATCTTCGGTTTACGAATTCGATAGGTTTTCATTAAGAGCGATTAACCGTTTCTTTTCTTTTTAAGCGGTCGCGGTGGGTAATATTTACATGGTAATCTTCCTCTTTTAATTCAGCGCCAACACGTTCTGTCAATGCAACAGAGCGATGTTGTCCGCCAGTACAGCCAATTGCAATGGTGACGCTACTTTTACCTTCTTTTTTATATCCCGGTAAGACTGTTCGCAGTAAATCGATAAATTTGGTATAAAATTCATCTGTTTCTGGGAAGCCCATCACATAATCATAAACAGGTTGATCCATTCCAGTTAACGGCCGTAGTTCATCAATATAATGGGGATTAGGTAAAAAGCGAACATCCATAACGATATCTGCATCAATCGGCAAACCATATTTAAAGCCGAAGGACACCATTTCCACTCGAAATTCGTGTGTCTCTCTCGTTGCTAGTTCTTTATTCAAACGTTCCCGCAATTGACGAGGGGACAAGTCCGTGGTATCAATAACCAACTGAGCATCCGCCTTGATTTCTTCCAGCATTGCACGTTCTTTACGAATACCTTCTGTCACTAAACCATCCATCGCCATTGGATGCGCACGCCGTGTCTCTTTATAACGAGAAACCAACTCTTCATCGGTGGCATCTAAAAATAAAATCGTTGTATCAATAAAATTAGTATTTTCAAGTTCGACTAACATATCCTGAATTTCTCTAAAGAAGGTCCGTGAACGTAAATCGATCACTAACGCAATCTTGGTAACTTTTCCAGATTCTTTAATTAATTCCCAAAATTTTGGGATTAAGCTTGGTGGTAAATTGTCGATACAGAAATAGCCCATGTCTTCAAAGCTTTGAACAGCGACTGTTTTTCCAGCGCCACTCATTCCTGTAATAATAACCAGTTGTAAATTTTCTGGCATATTCAACACTCCCTTCACTTGCATCACTATATTATAACACCCCGGGCGTATCAAAGAAAGCTTTTCAATCATTCTTATAAAGATTTCTATTCTTTCATAGAAAAACAGCATTGACATTTTTGTCAACGCTGTTTTAATTGCTGAATTATATTATATAACTGTGTGTTATTTTAATACAAACTCAATTTCTGTTTTATCAGTAAAATTAGCTTCAAACTCAAATTGTTTTACTTGTTCATTCACGGCTAACTTTTTCGTAATGTGTTCTTTAATTTGTTCATTTGTAGCTGTTTTGATTGACAATCCATCTAAAAGAGTCATGATTTTGTCTTGTGCTGCCTTACCTTCTAATTCTAAATCAGCAGATTCATCTTCATACGTTGCTTCAATTGTTCCGTTCGATTTTATTTCATAGGTGAACTCAATTTCATTTTCGTCGTATTCGATTTCTACGTCAATCTCTTGAAGACTGGCAACAGTCGGTGTTGATGTGGTTAGTTCATTGTCTGCTGTTTCATGGTCCCCACCAACTTCAGGAGTTACGGTTTCCCACTTAAAGGTACCAATTTTAGCTGTTGCTAGATATGGATTATTAATGGTAATGACTTTCAATTGAAGGTCTGAATGGTTGGCGATATCTGTTAAAATCCCCAGAGCCTGATATGTATTTTGTGTAAAACGTGTCGCAATATTTTGCGCATCAATTGTGGAATAGCCTAATGTTTCCCAGGTGATTTGTTGCTTTAATTCCTGATGAACGGCTTGTACTGTCGCCGGCTCCAATTGAATGCCCGTTGCTTCTTTTAAGTCTTTCTTGGTAAAACTCATTACTTTTTCATGGTCTGATTGTGAAATTAAAGTCGCTGCTTCCATTGTGTTACTATGTATAAAAGGTGTGATTCCGATAGCTAAGACCATTCCTGCTGTTAATAAACTTGTTGTTATTTTTTTGTTTTTCATTTAAGACTTCCCTTCGTGTTCATTGTTATTTCGTTAACAAACATAGTATATCTTTTAATTACACATTAAGTCAACATTTATTTTTAATTTTAATTAAAAAATATTTGTTATTTTATAATAAAAGAACCTTGTTTCCCATAGAAACAAGGTTCTTTATCTAATCATTAATGTTTATTTCAGAACACGTTTTAAATAATATCCTGTGTAACTGTCTTTGACTTTAGCAACTTCTTCTGGTGTTCCTGTCGCCACGATCGTCCCACCACCGTCGCCACCTTCTGGCCCTAGATCAATCACATGATCCGCAGATTTGATGACATCTAAGTTATGTTCAATCACTAAAACGGTATTGCCCGCTTCCACTAAACGCTCTAATACTAGAAGCAATCGCGCAATATCATCGGTATGCAAGCCTGTTGTTGGTTCATCCAGAATATAAAAGTTTTTCCCATTAGAATTTTTATGAAGTTCACTCGCTAGCTTCATCCGCTGTGCTTCTCCACCAGATAAAGTAGTTGCTGGCTGCCCCAATGTCACATAGCCTAAGCCTACATCCACAATTGTTTGCAATTTACGATGAATTTTAGGGATATGTTTGAAAAATTCTACGGCATCTTCCACCGTCATATCTAAAATATCAGAAATGTTTTTGCCTTTATAATGAACTTCTAACGTCTCAGAATTATAACGTTTGCCATGACAAACTTCGCAAGGCACATAGACGTCAGGTAAAAAGTGCATTTCAATTTTGATGATACCATCCCCGCGACAAGCTTCACAACGGCCACCTTTGACGTTAAAACTAAAGCGGCCTTTTTTATAACCACGAACCTTGGCTTCATTTGTTTGGGCAAACAAATCGCGAATGTCATCAAAAACACTAGTATAAGTCGCTGGATTACTTCTTGGCGTTCGACCAATTGGACTTTGATCAATGTCAACAATCTTTTCAATGGCTTCATAACCAGTGATACTTTTGTGTTTCCCAGGTTTATTGGAATTACGATTTAATTTTTGGGCCAGTGCTTTTTTCAAAATTTGATTGACTAAAGTACTTTTCCCTGAACCTGAAACACCTGTGACAGCAACAAATTCACCTAGCGGAAATTCAACACTGACATTTTTTAAATTATTTTCACTGGCACCAGACTTTGATCGCTTTGCCATTACCTTTGCGACGTTCTTTTGGCACAGGAATCACTTTTTTCCCAGAAAGATATTGCCCGGTCAATGAATGCGGATTTTTAGCAACCTCTTCCGGCGTACCAGCGGCTACAATTTCACCGCCCAGATGTCCAGCGCCAGGTCCCACATCAATCAAGTAATCCGAAGCCATCATTGTATCTTCATCATGTTCCACCACAATTAATGTATTACCTAAGTCCCGCATTTTTTTCAATGAGTCAATCAAGCGGTCGTTATCTCGTTGATGCAAACCAATTGATGGTTCATCTAAAATGTAAAGAACGCCTGATAAGTTTGATCCAATTTGTGTTGCTAAGCGAATTCTTTGTGCTTCTCCGCCAGAAAGTGTACCAGCAGCTCGACTTAAGGTTAAGTAATCTAACCCGACATTTTTTAAGAAGGTTAACCGATCTTCGACTTCTTTTAAAATTGGCCGAGCAATCGTTGTTTCTTGTTCAGATAAAGACACACCTTCAAAAAATTGGACCGCATTTTTTATTGCTAATTCACTGACTTCACCAATGTGCGTGCCATTGATTTTTACAGCTAAAGCTTGCGGATTCAAACGATACCCTTGACAGCTTCGACAAGTCAATTCTGTCATGTATAACCGCATTTGATCTCGTGTAAAATCGCTATTTGTTTCATGATAACGTCGTTTAATATTTTTTAAAATCCCTTCAAATGGCACTTCCACATCACGAACACCACCAAAGTCATTTTCATAATGAAAATGAAAGTTTTTCTCGCCAGAACCATTTAAAATAATTTCTTGTTGGTCTGCAGGTAATTCTTCAAACGGCGTATCCATATCAATCCCAAAACTGGTGGCTGCTTGCTCCAACATTTGTGGATAATATTGGGAACTAATAGGGTTCCACGGAACAATGGCTCCTTCTCTCAAGGTTTTAGTGGGATCTGGAATCACTAAGTCTTTGTCCACTTCTAATTTAACACCTAAACCATCACAATCGGGACAAGCGCCAAATGGTGCATTAAATGAAAACAAGCGCGGTTCCAATTCACCGACTGTGAACCCACAATAAGGACAAGCATAATGTTCACTAAACAACATCTCTTCTTGACCAATCACATCAACAATTGCGTAACCTTCAGCTAAACGCAAAGCCGCTTCAAACGAATCAAACAAGCGAGAGCGAATGCCTTCTTTCACAACGATACGGTCAATCACAATCGCAATATCATGTTTTTTATTTTTTTCAAGTTCTGGTGCCTCACTAACATCATAGGTTTCACCATCCACCCGCATTCTGACATACCCTTCACGTTGGATCATTTCAAACACTTTTTTATGTTGGCCTTTTTTCTTGACCACAACAGGGGCCAAAATTTGAATTTTTGTTCGCTCTGGTAGCTCTAAGACTTTATCAACCATCTGTTCAACAGACTGACTGGTAATTTCAATATGATCGTTAGGACAAATTGGATGACCTACCCGAGCAAATAACAATCGTAAATAATCATTGATTTCTGTGACCGTCCCCACCGTTGAGCGTGGGTTTTTACTTGTCGTCTTTTGATCAATTGAAATAGCTGGACTTAAACCATCGATGCTGTCAACATCTGGTTTATCCATCTGTCCCAAAAATTGTCGCGCATAAGCAGAGAGACTCTCTACATAACGTCGTTGCCCTTCTGCGTAAAGCGTATCAAACGCTAATGAACTTTTGCCAGAACCAGATAGTCCAGTTACAACAACCATTTTGTCACGAGGAATCGTGACATCAATATTTTTTAAGTTATGGGCGCGTGCACCATGAATCACAATTTTATCATTTGCCATATATGTTCTCCTTTTACTAAATCTCTTACGTCAAATCATTTCAAGTCATTCTATAGAGAAAAGATTAGTAAAAGATACGATGGTTCATCGTATCTTTTACTTAATCCGTTGGTTGACTTATTTGGCAGCTTTCAATTCAAGAATGGTATCTCGTAATGTGGCTGCAGTTTCGAAGTCTAATGCTTTGGCCGCATCTTTCATTTCTCTTTCAAGTTTCATTAATAAATCAGCTTTTTCTTGTCTTGATAAATCTTCATATGATTTATCCAATTGAACCACGGTTTCATCTTTATCAGCTGTTTTGGAAATAGAAATCAAATCACGAATTTCTTTAATAATTGTTTTTGGTTCAATACCATGTTCTTCATTATATGCTTCTTGGATTGCCCGACGTCGTGCCGTTTCATCCATAGCTCGTTGCATCGAATCGGTGATTTTATCTGCATACATAATGACTTTTCCTTCAGCGTTCCGGGCAGCCCGTCCCATCGTTTGCACTAACGAGCGTTCACTACGTAAGAAGCCTTCTTTATCCGCATCTAGAATCGCAATTAAGGAAACTTCTGGCACATCGATTCCTTCACGTAATAAGTTAATACCTATTAGAATATCAAATTCGCCTAATCGTAAATCGCGAATAATCTCCGTTCTTTCCAGTGTTTTTATATCACTATGCAAATATTTAACTTTTAAGCCTAATTCTTTGAAATAGTCGGTTAAATCTTCGGCCATTTTCTTCGTTAAGGTTGTGACAAACACCCGCTGATCTTTTTCGATCCGTTCATGAATTTCGCCCACCAAGTCATCAATTTGACCCACAATTGGGCGGATTTCTACTTCTGGATCTAGTAAACCTGTTGGTCGAATGATTTGTTGAACAACCGTCTCTGTTTGTTCCATTTCATAAGGGCCTGGTGTTGCCGATACATAAACAATTTGGTTTACATGTTGTTCAAATTCTTCTAAACGAAGCGGTCGGTTATCAAGTGCACTTGGTAACCGGAAACCATAGTCCACTAACATTTGTTTCCGTGCTCGGTCGCCATTATACATTCCTCTAATTTGCGGCATTGTTACATGAGACTCATCGATTACAAGTAAGAAGTCATCTGGGAAAAAGTCCAACAGCGTATATGGCGGCTCCCCTTCTTGGCGACCATCCATATGTCGAGAGTAATTTTCAATCCCTGACGTGTAGCCCATCTCTCTCATCATCTCAATATCATAGTTGGTTCGCTGTTCCAAACGTTGGGCTTCCAATAATTTGTTTTCACTGCGAAGCACTTTCAAACGTGCCTCTAATTCTTCTTGGATCTGCGAAATGGCGTGTTCCATATGTTCTTCGTTCGTCACAAAGTGTGTTGCTGGAAAAATAGCGACATGCTCTGTTTCGCCGACAATTTCACCAGTTAACGCATCTACTTCACGAATTCGATCAATTTCGTCTCCGAAAAATTCAACACGTAGCGCATGCTCATCCCGTGAAGCTGGGAATATCTCAACCACATCACCGCGGACACGAAAACGCCCCCGTTGAAAATCAATATCATTTCGTTCAAATTGAATATCGACTAAACTTTTTAGTAACTCATTACGATCCATTTCCATTCCCACACGTAATGAAACAACTTGTTGACTGTATTCCCGCGGATCCCCTAAACCAAAA
>OBUX01000516.1_pt1 | contig 11293 bp, 13 predicted proteins | sample 1501181 | NCBI WGS metagenome assembly OBUX01 (sample SAMEA2579935, study PRJEB22360) | human gut metagenome | biome: human gut; feature: human-associated habitat; material: faeces | place: Denmark | collected 2008/2010 | reverse complement strand
ACTGGGCCACGATGAAGACGGCCGCCCGGAGCCGGTAAATTTGAAAGAGTTCAGTGGTGGTTAATTGCGAAAATGTCTTATCAAACAGCATCGAAGGTCCCACTAAAAAGATGATTGACTAAGTATAGCACGGATCAGGGCTGCGACAATGGGATGAATTTCTAGGGTTAGAAAATAAAATTAGGGAAGGCTAAAAAATCTGATTTACAATTGGTGCTAATAGTGCAATACTAATTTATGAACACAATTAGGGGGACGATCCGGGTTGCCGGCCCCCGAAAGAGAGGAGAAATTTCATGTTTGAAATTAAGCCAAAAACGTTCCATAAGATTCTCGTCGGGGTCGATGACGCACCCGATGCCCGGGCAGCTTTTGCCTACGCCGTGGGGAAGGCCAAGCGTGACGGTAGTGAATTAGGGATTGTATCCATTCACGAAACCAACACGGTTAACGTCTTCCAAGCCCTCGACAAGGATTACGTTCACACCAGCCGCCAGGACCTCGAAAAACGGATCGATGAATACGTTCAGGCCGCCATTGATTACGGGATTGACCCCAAAAAGATCACGGCGATCGTAGACGAGGGGGACCGTCCCGCTGAACGGATTTGTAACCACGTCATTCCAGAGTTCCAACCGGACTTGCTGATTGTAGGCTCGATTAGTAAGCCGGGAAATTGCAAGGTGGTGGGCTCCCAAGCCTCTTACATGACTAAGCACGCCGGAACCTCAGTCTTTGTGATTCGCACGGAAGAGATCCGGGATTATCAATAGCATCCCGCCCGAGACGGACAACGCCGATTAAGGTGTGTCCGTTTTTTAGAACTCTTCTAAATTTTAAGCTATAAATTTGATAAACCACTTGCTTTTATATTCAGTTATATTATAATGGTTCTAAAGTAAAAGAAGAAGGGGTGGCGTAATGGCGAAGAAAAAAACATCGTTAGCGCGGCGGATTAACATTTTGCGGGCTAGCGTGATGGGCGCCAACGATGGCATTATTCGGGTGGCGGGGATCGTCATTGGGGTGGCAGCGGCCACTAGCAATAGTTATGCAATTTTAATTGCCGGTTTATCGGGGGCCCTGGCCGGGACGATCTCAATGGCAATGGGGGAATACGTTTCGGTTTCTACCCAAAAGGACTCGCAACGAATGGCCCTGATTGAAGAAAAGGAACGCCTAGACGAAGACTACCAAAGCGAGTATGACTTCGTGAAGCAAAAGTACCTGGATCAGGGGATTGCCCCCGCGCTAGCCACCCAGGCGACCAACGAGTTGATGGCTAAAGATGCGTTAGGGACGGTTGTCCTGGAACGCCATGGCTTTAACCCCCATGAATTCACCAGCCCTTATGCGGCGGCGATCGCTTCTATGATCTCGTTTCCGCTTGGTTCGATCCTGCCAATGGTGGCGGTGATGATTGCTCCGGCGGCCACCCGGATTTGGGCCACCGTGGTCGCCGTTTTGATCGCCCTATGCATCACCGGGTACGCGGCAGCGGTGTTGGGGGACGCTGAACGCGGAAAGTCGGTGGTTCGTAACGTAGTGGCCGGCCTGTTAACGATGGCGGTAACCTTCGTCATTGGGCAGCTCTTTGCCCGTTAAGCTAAAGGGGGATTAAAATGCAAAAAGTTAAGGTTAAAAACCTCCATAAGCAAACGATGGAAGAGCGCCTGAATACCTTGCGGGCCGGTGTCTTAGGCTCTAACGACGGAATTTTGACCGTAGTCGGGGTCTTGGTATCCGTGGCTGCGGCCACCACCGATCAATTCACGATCTTAATTGCGGGATTATCGGACCTTTTGGCCTGTGCCTTTTCAATGGCCTCCGGTGAGTACGCCTCCGTCTCCACCCAAAAGGATACCGAACGGGCCGCCGTTGCCAAAGAAGAAGGCCTGTTGAAAACGGACTGGGACGGGGAAGTGAGCGCCGTGCGGGCCTACTACCAAGAAAAGAGGCTCAGTGAAAAAACGGCCCAGTCAATCGCTGAGGATTTGATGGCCAAGGCGCCCTTGAAAACAATTGTGCGAGTTAAATATGATATTGAACTTGGCCACTACCTCAACCCGTGGGACGCCGCCTTTGCCTCGCTATTTGCGGCTGCTCTAGGGGGGATCTTACCTCTAATGGCGATGATTTTGGCCCCGGCGGGCTTGAAGTGGTACGCGACAATCTTAGCAGTGATCTTATCGTCTGCTTTGACCGGTTACATTTCCTCGAAGTTGGGGAATGGGTTGGTTAAGGTCGCCGTAATTAGAAACATCGTGATTGGTTTAATCACGATCACCATTCACTACGGCGTTGGACGGTTATTTTAAAGAGAGTGGCAATTAGCTGCAGGTCGGATGACTAGGCCCATAGTTGTTGGCCACGCTTTCTCTCTAACATTCTGATATACAGTAAGAGGCAGGGAGAAATCCGTTTTTCTCCCTGCCTCACTTTTATAATTTTAAACGTTATACGAAGCGCATATTATTCGCAAATTCTTTGACGGTCCGGTGGGGTGTCGAAGAGCTCCTCGTCTTGACCCCGTAAGCACTCGGCTTGAATGGTGACGTGGCAAATGCCGTACTTGGTTTCGAGGATTTGTTCGGCCTGGTGGTAGACTTCTTCAACCTGGCTCAAGAGCATGTCTTGGCAGTTTAAGTGGGCCGAAAAGATGATGCGGTGTTCATCGATCGACCAGGCGTGGACGTGGTGAACGTTGACGACCCCGTCAATTCCGAGCAGGTCCTGTTTGATTTGGTCGTAGTCGAGGCGGGGCGCAGATTGCATCAAAATGCTCAAGGTCTGGTGAATGATGGGGATGGCTTCATAGCCAATGTAAAGGGCAACGGCGATCGTTAAAACCGGGTCCAACCAGGGGAGGTTGACGAAGGTTAGAACTAGCCCGCCGAGGATCACGGCGACCGAAGATATGGCATCAGATAAGACGTGTAAGTAGGTAGCTCTGACGTTTAGGCTGTGGTGACTCCCTCCTTGTAAGAGGCCGGCCGAGATCAGGTTGGCCAGTAAACCGACAATGGCAACGGTGAGCATGATTGGTCCGTTAACGTGTTCGGGATGGTGGAGGTGTTTAATGGCCTCAATGATTAAAAAGACGGACACCACGATTAAAAAGAGGGCGTTTAGCATGGCGGCTAGAATTTCCGCACCACAGCCATTGTAGGGGGGGGTTCACTATCCCCGCCCGCCGGTAACCATAGGTGCGCCGGTGGTTTTCCGGTCGTCCGGCAATTGATTGGGCAAAGTAGCCCAGCACAATTGAAAGTGAGTCACCAAGGTTATGAAAGGCGTCGGAAAGTAGGGCGAGGCTCCCGGATAAGAGCCCCCCGATGATTTCAACGATGGTGATGGCGACGTTTAAGATGGTGACGGCTAGAAAACGGCCGCCGCTCACCCGGTGGTTATGCATGGGTCTCCCCCCTTGGTGCAGGAAAAATTAATTCTTTAAAAACAAAAGTTTAGGTTATCCAAATCGTTAAATTAATGATATGCTATAATCATTCTGAATTCAACCGGGACAAAGTGATTCGAACAAAAAGAAAGAAGGTTTGAGGCGATACAATGACGCCAATGAAAGAAGATTATTTGAAGATTATCTTTGAGCTAGGAGGGGGCCGCAAAAAGGTTTCCAACAAGGAAATTTCCCTGGGGCTAGGAATCGCTGCCGGGTCCGTGACCGAAATGATCACCAAGTTGGCCGATGAAGGACTCGTAGAGCATGAACCTTACGCTGGCATCGCTCTAACCGAAAAAGGGGGACGCTACGCAGCGGAATTGGTTCGTAAGCACCGCCTGTGGGAAACCTTCTTAGTTGATAAGCTTCACTATAACATGACTGACGTCCACCCCGAGGCCGAGATCTTGGAGCACAAGACCAGCGACCACTTGGCAACCGCCTTGGATGATTTCTTGGGGCACCCGGCCTACTGCCCGCATGGGGGCGTGATCCCTAGTGCCAACGGCCGCTTCACAAATATTAGCCACCGCTTACTGGCGGAGGGGGAAGATGGCGAAGAGGTAATCATTGAGCGCTTCTTGGATAATCACGACCTTTTGACCTACCTTAGTGAGATTGGCTTACGGTTGCGCGATCACATTAAGATTGTTAAGCACGAACCCTTTGAGGGGCCGGTCGTGGTTGAGCGACTAACGGATGGTCAAACGCTCAACATCTCTTACAAGGCGGCGCACAATGTCTTTATTGCGCCGAAAGATAAAGAAAGATAAAAAAGAAAGATAAATAAGTAGCTTTATAGTGGGGCGTATGCTATAGTTATAAAAGTAGTTTGACTCGGGTACGAAGTGGTAAATTGTTTCATTGAAGGAATCTCCCAGTTTGCTCAGGTAGAATTACCAAGTTTGATACATTTGTTTTAACAGGAGGATTCATCCATGGAACAAGGAACTGTTAAGTGGTTTAATGACGAAAAGGGTTACGGGTTTATCTCCCGCGAAGCTGGTGACGACGTGTTCGTTCACTTCTCCGCCATCCAAGGCGACGGCTTCAAGAGTTTAGAAGAAGGTCAAGCGGTAACGTTCGACGTTGAAACCGGCGGCCGTGGGCTCCAAGCAGCCAACGTTTCTAAGGCGTAATCATTTTTAAAAAACGGGTGGTGACTTATGTCGCCACCCGTTTTTTGTTTGCTTGGAAAGCCGGGGAATCCCTCATTGGCTTGATTGATGATAAGTTTTTGTCCGAAAAGGCTTGTCAATCATGACGGCGCCCTTGCATAATGTTGCTATCGAATAAGGGGGTGGCTAGCCATGACACAAGAAGAAACCGACCTGACAATCAGTACCTGCCTACTGGCGGGGCAGATCCTAATTGAAAACGGGTCAAACATGGAGCGGGTTAATGACACGATGTACCGAATCGCGGCCAACGCCGGTCTGCAATCGTTTCAAGCCTTTACTACGGTGACCGGGGTCGTTGCCTCATCGAATCACCGCTCCAACGCCCAGGTAGTTGACGTCCGGATCCGCCGCAACGACTTAACTAGGATTGCCCAGGTCAACGCCATTTCGCGGGATTTTGCCGACCGTAAGATTGACTTGCGGGCGGCCTACCAGCGCCTAAGCCTCGTCGATCAAATTTCCACTAAGCAGCCGGCCTTGTTACAGTGCTTAGCAGCAGCGGTGATGAGTTGTGTCTTGATGGTTGTCTTTACGGGCGATACCAAGGATACGCTGGTGGCCTTTTTGGTCGGCGGCTTTTCCTACTGGGTCTACCTGTGTTTGGTTAGTACCTTCAAGGTTCGTTACCTGGGGGAATTTTGCACGGCCTTAGTGATTGGGGCCCTAGCCAGCACGGCGGTCCACCTTGGCTTTGCCCACCGGGTGGACGACATCATCATTGGTGCCATCATGTCTCTGGTACCCGGGGTGCCAATTACCAATGCGGCGCGCGATATTGTGTCTGGTAACGTAATTTCGGGGATCGCCCGGGCGCTGGAAGCCGTTCTGACGGCGGCTTCCATTGGGTGTGCAATTGTCCTTGTCTTGCGGTACTTATAGGGGGTGGCCATGATTGAACGACTCTTGCTCCACTTTGTTTTTGCCTTTGTGGCTACGATTTGCTTTGCCATTTTCCTTAACGTCCCCCGGCGCGCTTACTTAGCTGGGGGCGTAATCGGGGGGGCAACCTGGGTGATTTACGTGGTAATGTACTTTCACCTGCACGTTGGCTTAGCCCTTTCAAACTTGAGCGCCGCGATTTTAATCGGGATTCTCGCGATGATGGCGGCCAAGGTTCAGCACCAGCCAATGATTTTGTATAACGTTCCGGCCCTGGTCCCCTTTGTGCCCGGTGGCCAGGCGTACAAGGTGGTGCGTTACTTTGTTTTGGGCGATTACGGGCTGTCCTTATCCTACCTTTATCAGGTGGTCGTGATTGCCGGGGCGATTACCCTGGGCTTTGGGCTCGGTGACCTAATCAACACCGCTTTGTACGGTCGTCATCGCAAAGAGGCCCGGCCCTTTAGCCAACTCAAGGGCTGGAAAAAACGTGATTGAGATTCGGCAACGTGGTATACTCAGCACATACTTTGCAAATGGAGATTTATTAAAATGCTAATTGAACGAGATCGCAAGCGTCCCATGCGCTTGATCGTGACAACCGTCATTTTTTTGGTGGTGGCTGCGATGATTTACAAGAATTCGATGCTGATCACAACGGTAGACACGGTCTGCCAGGCCCTCTTTACCTCTAGCAAGACGACCGGTTTTGTCCACACCCTAATGGTGTTGACCGCCTTTTTGGCTAGCCCGAAAATGGATATCCTCTGGGGCTTAATTATTGCCTTTTTCCTCTGGGGCTTTAAGGGGAAAATTCCCGCGGTTTGGGCCCTCTTGACCCTATTTGGGGGTGACGTTTTAGGGACCATCGTCAAACACGTTATTAAGCGGGACCGCCCGGCCCAACACCCGGTGTCTGACACCGGCTACTCCTTCCCGAGTGGTCACGTTTTGGGCTTCTTCTTGATTGCGGCGATCATTAGCCTGGTCGTGGTACCGTTGATTCGGAGTGGGGCCACCCGGGTAATTATTCAACTGGTGTTGATCTTTGCGGTGGTCCTCGTGGCAATCTCACGGGTATACTTGCAGGCCCACTACCCATCTGACACCTTTGGCGCCATGCTGTTGGCTTACGCCTGGCTACAATTTTCCGAAGGGGTGTACGTTCGGTACGCCCCACGGCTGCGGCGGTGGAAGATGACCCATAACTCTTGGTATTAAACATGCGAAAAAACAACAAGAGGCTGTGAGAAAAGCGCATTTCTCATAGCCTCTTACTGTATTCACGAATGATAGATAGAAAATGCGGGGAATAACCACAGGCCTAGTGACTAAGCAGGCCGCAGAATGGTGTGTGCCGCATCAAACGTTCGGCCGATTTTACGTACGACCCACAGCGGATGTTATTTCTCACCCACCCCTTGTTTAATTTTCCGCCGTTATAGGGAGAGTGTTTGGGTGAGCCACTCATCGGCAAGGGTGACCCAGTGGTGAACGTGGGGTTTGTGAGGTTCTACCGTGGGTCCAACCAGATCGGTTGCCACGTCCATGGCGTGGGGACCGCCGTCAAAGAGGTGGAGTTCCTGGGAAATATTTTCCCGTTGCAGGGCTTGGACGTAATTAAGGGAGTTTTGCACCGTAATCAAGGGGTCGGTAACCGTAGCCCAAGTGAAGGTGGGGCGGTTTGCTTGGTTGACGTGGTGACTAGCGTTATATTTGGCCGGGTCGTCGGTCCACTTGGTAAGGGTGGCTTCGTCTGGAAAGCCCAGGTCGAGGTCAATAACCGGGTAGCCGAGGACGGCGGCGTCGAAGTGACGCTCGGCCTCTGTTAAACCACTCTCTTCCCCTAACCAGGTTGATTGCCAGTAGTCGTTGTAGAGTGCCACTACTTGACCCCCGGCGGAAAAACCCATTACGGCAACCTTGCCGTTCAGGTGCCAAGAATCTTCGTGATGGTGAACCAAGCTCACAGCCTGGGCCAAATCAAGGAGCGGGGCGGGGTAGAGGGGCGTGGCCTCGCCGACAAAGCTGTAGCGCAGGATGAAGACCTGGTAGCCTAAGGCAGCAAAGGTCAGGGCCGTTTTTTCCGATTCTTCTTCTGGGATGTGGGTCATTGACCCGCCCGGGACAAAGATCAGGGCCGGGAATGCTTGAACGGGGGCCTTGGGGGTGGGGGTCTGCAGGTAAGCGGTCAGGCTCGCTTGGGTTGTTTGCTTGCCGTTGGTCAGTGAAAGTGTTTTAATTTCCATAACAAACTTCCTTTCTGTAATCATAAATCTATGGGGTAATTATAGTGCAAGCAGATCCACAAAAACAGTTAGACATCCGCTTGGTGACCGAAGCGGACATGGGCTTTGTTAACCAATGTTTTTCCGACCCCCAGCTAGTCAAAGAGGTGGGTCTTACCCTAAGTGATAATCCAAGTGCCCGCCAATGGGCCTTTGCCATGTGGCGCCAGTCGGGTGACTTCTGGGTAATTACCCTAGGTGATAGTCGGGTTGGCTTAGCGACTAGTTTCGTGATTGAAAAAGGGGTTCGTGAAGTGGGCTACTTGATCTTGAGACCCTGGCAGGGCCAAGGGCTGATGACTAGGGCGCTGCAAATATTAATTTCTAACTTACGGGCCGGGGGGCAAACGAAACGGGTTGAGGCGCAAACTCGGGGCGATAATTACGCTTCGGCAACGGTCTTGGCTAGAAATGGATTTATAAGGACGGCTGAAAATGAGGTGGTCGTTAACTGGTGCTTAGAACTTTCTTAGAAAAGGGGTTGCCATCCCCCAATCCCCGTTATAAAATACTTATGTTTATCACACAAGAAGAGGTCGCACGACTCATCAGTATGGCGGGTTAGGCAAGCAAATGCCCCAGCCCGTTTGAAAGGGTGTCGTGCCGAAACATCGGTAATTTTGCTGTTGCCTTTGTTGGGACGTGGCTTAAGAGGCCACGGACTGTCGCAGTTTGCGGAGTGCTTCCAGATACTAATTCAAATCATGAGTTGGGTCTTCTAGCACTTGCTAGGGGGCCCTTTAATTTTGCCCCACCTCTTTAGCCATATAGGAGGAAAAATCATGGATGAGCAACAATCATCTGGCACACAAGGCGGCCCCATTGAACGGACGCTAAAGACGCGCCACTTAACAATGATCGCGCTCGGGGGATCAATTGGGACCGGGCTTTTCATCGCATCCGGGTCGGCAATTACCACGGCCGGACCAGGGGGCGCCCTGATTGCCTACGCGGTCATGGGGGTAATGGTCTACTTCTTGATGACCAGTTTGGCTGAAATGGCGACTTACATCCCGCTGACCGGGTCCTTTGCCGCCTACGCAAGTAAGTTCGTCTCGCCGGCAACCGGGTTTGCCCTCGGGTGGAACTACTGGTTTAACGCCGCTATCACGGTGCCGGTGGAAATCACCACGGTCGGGTTAGTGATGAACTTCTGGCTTCCCCACGTACCGGCCTGGGTCTTTTCCGGGGTCGCCTTTATCTTGATCTTCATTATTAATTACCTGTCGGTTCGTTCTTACGGGGAAACGGAATTCTGGTTAGCCTTGATCAAGGTGGTCACCGTTATCATCTTTATCATCGTGGGGGTCTTAGTGATCCTCGGGATCATGGGCGGCCAAGGACCAACCGATTTGACTAACTTTACCTACAAGAAGGCGCCGTTTGTTAACGGGGTACCCGGCATCATCACCGTCTTCTTGGTGGCTGGATTCTCCTTTCAGGGGACCGAAATGATCGGGATCACCGCCGGGGAATCAGAAAACCCGGAAAAGGCGGTTCCAGAAGCGATCAAGTCCACCTTCTGGCGGATCCTCTTGTTCTACATTTTGACGATCTTCGTGATTGCTTGCATCTTACCGTACACCGATCCGCACCTGCTGTCGTCTGACGTGCAAGACATCGTAACCTCACCGTTTACCCTGATCTTTAAGCGGGCCGGTTTAGCAGCCGCTGCGTCGGTCATGAACGCCGTCATCCTGGTGGCCGTCCTTTCTTCGGCCAACTCCTGGATGTACGCATCAACGCGGATGTTGTACTCCCAGGCCCGGGAAGGTTACGCTTGGAAGATGTTTGGTTACGTTAACAAGCACGGGATTCCGATTTACGGTCTGTTAGGGACAACGGTGGTCGGCATCCTGGTGTGGGCAACCCAATTCATTGGCCCTAACGCCTACAACTACTTAATCAGTGCTTCCGGGCTCTGTGGGTTTATCGCCTGGTTGGGGATCGCTATTTCACACTACTGCTTCCGGAAGGCCTTCTTGGCCCAGGGACACCAACTGTCCGAACTCAAGTATCACGCTAAGTGGTTCCCGTTTGGTCCTATTTTCGCCTTCGTATTATGTATCGTCGTAATCGTGGCCCAGAACCTGAGTGCCTTTGCCAAGTTGGATTGGTCCAACATTGCCATCACTTACATGGCGGTGCCGATCTACATTGTTTTGTACCTGTACTACAAGCTTCGTTACGGCTCTAAGATGATTAAGCCGACTGACGCCGATCTTTCCCGGTCGACCAAGGGGGAAAGCTACGAGCCAACCGAAAATAAGTAAGTTAAGACCGAAAACCAAGGGGCGTTGTATTTTCAACCACCCTTGGTTTTTTCTTTTCAAAAATGACCGCGGGGGTGTTAGAATAGTCCTTGTGTCTTTTGAAACGGAACGAATAAGTGAGGTTTAACGGATGATTGTATTAGCCGGAACGATTGGGGCGGGGAAGACGAGCCTGACGCAGATGCTCGCCGACCACCTGGGAAGTAAGCCGTTTTTTGAATCGGTCGATGACAACCCGATCTTGCCCCTCTTTTACAAAGACCCGCAAAAGTACGGGTTCTTGTTGCAGATTTACTTTTTAAACAGGCGCCTAGACGAAATCAAGGATTCCTTTGATAACGATTTGAACGTGTTGGACCGGTCAATCTTTGAAGACGCCCTGATGTTTAAGATGAACGCTGACTTGGGACGGGCTACCCACACGGAAGCTGATATCTACACCTCCTTGTTGGGGAACATGATGGAAGAGTTACCAGATCAGGCCCACCAAAAGGCGCCCAACCTTTTGATCCACATCCGGGTCTCCTTTGAAACGATGCTCAACCGGATCAAGCAACGCGGGCGGTCCTTTGAACAAATCGAAAACGACCCGAGCCTCTACCAGTACTACAAGACGCTCAACCAGCGTTACCAATCCTGGTACGAGGCATACGATAAGAGCCCGAAGATGATGATCGATGGCGACCAGTACGACTTTGTGGCGGATCCGCAGGCGGCCAAGGTCGTCTTGGAACAAATCGATTCAAAACTTTCTGCATTAAATTTAAAGTAATGATTGACAGTTTGACTGACATCGCCTATACTATAGAAGTTGTCAGTTAACATGGAGGATTAGCTCAGTTGGGAGAGCGTCTGCCTTACAAGCAGAGGGTCACAGGTTCGAGCCCTGTATCCTCCATTTTATTAGGGCGTCCGAGGGGATCGTCCTTTTATTTTCGACGTTTGTCATGCGGATATGGCGGAACTGGCAGACGCGCAAGATTTAGGTTCTTGTGTCTTTATGACGTGGAGGTTCGAGTCCTCTTATCCGCATTGACCAACCAACTTAATTATTTTAAAAAAGTAATTGACAGAGTTGGTCTAGAAGAGTAACATATATAAACGTTGAAAGGCAAGTAATTGCCAATCACCCCGAAAATTGCGGAAGTAGTTCAGTGGTAGAACATCACCTTGCCATGGTGGGGGTCGCGGGTTCGAATCCCGTCTTCCGCT
>OBUX01000512.1_pt1 | contig 11351 bp, 9 predicted proteins | sample 1501181 | NCBI WGS metagenome assembly OBUX01 (sample SAMEA2579935, study PRJEB22360) | human gut metagenome | biome: human gut; feature: human-associated habitat; material: faeces | place: Denmark | collected 2008/2010 | reverse complement strand
CGGAACCAAAGATCGTGCCGGCCGGGACCCGGAACTGGAGGACTTCGCCAGCAGCGATATCGCGGCCGAGCTTAACCACCTCGTAAAAGCCGTTGGGGTAAAAGCAGTGGACCAAGATCGGCGCCCCGTCGTGGAAGTACCAGATCTCATCGTGCAAAAGGCGGTGGAGGTGGGAAGGCGAGCTACCGTCTAACAAGAAGTAGATCGAGGTGTACTCGTAGCGGCTAGCCAAGGACGTTTGGTCGTAAGTGGTTTTGGCGCTGTGGTACACCTGGCGGTACCACCCACCCTCGGGATGGGGAGCCAAGTTGAGCTGGGTAACGTAGTCGGTTTTGGTTGGCATCAAAATCCCTCCTTTAATTGGCAGGCAATCGTTAGGGTGATTGTAGCACAGACTAGTTGTCTTGTTCCCTTTCACACCGTTATCAAAATCGTAAAACATTTTCTAAACTACCGTGAATCGTTGGGCGAACACCCGCTAGATCGGTATAATGGATTTAACAATTGCAAGTGAAATGGGGGAAGCCATTATGGATCAAGTGAAGATATTAATCGTTGATGACGATAAAGAAATTGTTCAGCTATTAGAAATTTACGCCCGCAACGAAGGGTACGAACCAGTGACGGCTTACAATGGTAGGGACGCCATCACCAAGCTCAACACAATGCCGGACATCAGTTTGGTAATCCTGGATTTGATGATGCCGGAAATGAACGGGATGGACGTGATTCGCCAGGTACGCAAGGATTCCTCGATTCCGATCCTGGTTCTGTCCGCCAAGACGGCCGACATGGATAAGATTCAGGGGCTGGTGACCGGGGCCGACGACTACGTTACTAAGCCCTTCAACCCGCTGGAAGTGATGGCGCGGGTCAAGTCCTTATTGCGGCGTAGCGAAAACCAGGTCACTAACGACAAGCCCGACGTCTTAAACGTGGGGCCGCTAGTGATTAACAAGGATTCCCACGAGGTTAAGACCTTAAAGGGGGACCAAATTCAGTTGACCGCGCTGGAATTTGGGATTCTCTACCTCTTGGCTAGCCACCCCAACCGGGTCTTTAGCGCCGACGACATCTTCGAACGGGTTTGGCAACAAGAATCGGTCGTCTCCGCCAAGACGGTCATGGTTCACGTTTCCCACCTGCGCGATAAGATCGAAGCCGCCACGGGGGGCGAAAAGGTGATTGAAACCGTGTGGGGTGTCGGATACAAGGTCGAAAATCACTAATAAAGAGGAGTGCTCACCAACCTTCTCAGTCTGCGTTTGTGGTTTTTAGGTGTTACACAGAAAATGTGGGAAATAACCACAGGCCTAGTGTCTAAGTACGGACAAGGAACGATGCGTGCCGCATCAACCCTTGCCCTAGCTTAGTCATACGGCCTGTCGAGGAGGTTATTTTCCACTCTTTTTAATGGGGGAAAAGGATGTTAAAGTTAACCGGGCGGGAGAAGAGTTCCCTGTTTTTTGAAGGCTTACTAACGATCATTTTACTGGGGTTGATCAACATCGCCCTGATCACGATCATTCAAACGATGATCCAAAATAACCCCGGGGTCCAAAGTGGGATCTTCATCATCAAGCAATCGCTAGTAATCGGGCCTTTTCACGCCCAGATTTGGTCCTACCAGCGGATCGTGATGGTCCTGTTGGGGCTCATTGACGTTGGGGCCTTGTGGTGGCGGCTCTTGCGGCGCTACCACCTCTACCAGCTGGATCACATCATCGGCGAGCTTCATTACATCGCCCAGGGTCACTTGGAGCACCGGATTCCCTTCCGTGTCAACGGTAACCAACAGCACGTGATCACCTCGGTCAACGCCCTGGTTGACACGATCAACCAGGCCATGCAAGAGGAACGGGCGTCGGAAAAGTCCAAGGACGAGTTGATCACCAACGTTTCCCACGACCTGCGGACCCCGCTGACCTCGATCATCGGCTACCTGGGCTTGATTGAAGACCACCAGTACCAGTCCGAAGAAGACATCGTCAAGTACTCCCACATCGCCTACGACAAGGCCAAGCAGATGAAGAACCTGGTCGAGGACCTGTTTGAATACACCAAGGTCCAACAGCACGGCGCCCCGGTTAACTTAATGACCGTCGACTTGGGGCAGTTACTCGAACAAGTCGGGGCCTCCTTTGAACTGGAGGCCAACAAGAAGGGGATGGCGATCAACGTAACTTGTGAGCCCAGCCCGCTGTCGATTACGGCCGACCCCGAAAAGTTGGGCCGCCTCTTCTCCAACCTGGTCGCTAACGCCCTGAAATACGGTTACGGTGCCAGTTACATCCACCTGACGGCCAAGCAGCTGGGTGAAAAGGTGGTCATCACGGTCGCCGATGACGGGGAGAAAATTCCCGCCGAATCAGTTAAGCACCTTTTTGACCGCTTCTATAGGGTCGAGTCGTCGCGTAATAAGGCCACCGGGGGAACCGGGTTGGGACTGGCGATCGTTCAATCAATCGTGGAACTCCACCACGGCTCGGTAACCGCCCGCTCCGACGAGCAGGAAACGGCCTTTGTGGTGACGTTGCCAGTTAAGCAAGTACAGAAAGAAGTTAGGTAATGAATAAGCAAGTTAAACGATGGTTGTACCGCACCGGGGTCTTCTTGGCCAGCTTAACCATGACGGCCGGCAGCCTGACGGCGGTCCACGCCGACACCACGACCAACTCGACTAGTTCCAGCTCGTCCACGAATTCGACGACCGACTACACGGTCAACGCCAAGGCGGCAATCGCCATTGACGCCACGACCGGCCAGGCCCTCTACGCCAAAAACGCCAACACCAAGCTGGCGATCGCTTCAATCTCTAAGATCATCACGGTAGGGGTGATCGAACAAGAAATTAAGGCGGGCAAGCTGTCTTGGAACACCAAGGTCAAGGTGACTAAAGAAGAGGCCAAGTTATCGGAAAACACCGAGTATTCCAACATCACCCTAACGGCGGGTAAGAGTTACACGGTCAAGGAGCTGACCGAAGCGGCGATGATTAAGTCGGCCGATGCCGCCGCCATCACCCTGTCGCGGGCGACCGGCGATTCCACGGCGAGCTTCGTCAAGAAGATGCAAGCCTTCGTCAAAAAGGCCGGGGTCACCGACGCCAAGTTGTACAACCAAGTCGGGTTGACCAACAGCCAAATGGGGAGCTACGGCCTCAAGGGGGTTGCGAAAAACGCCGAAAACGAAATGACGGCAACCGACGTGGCCAAGCTCGCCCAGTACTTAATCAAGAACTACCCGAGCTTGTTAAACATCACCAGGCTGACTTCGACCACGATTGATGGCACCACCGTTACCACCATCAATAAGATGCTCCCGGGGCAAAGCGACGCCCCGAGTCAGGTCAAGATTGACGGCTTAAAGACCGGGACTTCGGACAAGGCGGGCGCCTGCTTTGTTTCCACCGGGACCTACCAGGGGCACCGGATCATTACCGTGGTCCTCCACGCTACTGGTGGCGGTGATGAACGGTTCACCCAAACCGCCAACCTCTACCGCTTAATCGCCAACGAATACAAGGCCTACACGGTCCAACCAAGCGTGGCCGCAACGGTGCCGAACGGGAAGGTCACCACCACGACCTTGACCACTCAGGGCAAGATTACCCTCTGGAAGAAGGACGGCACCCTGCTGTCGCCGAGCCTAGCCATCAACAGCAAGGCCGCCGACAAGAACGGTCAGCTGACCGCCCCGGTTAAAAAGGGCCAGGTGGTCGGTGAGCTGACTTACGCCGGTTTGACCGGTTTGGACGGCAATAAGCTGACCGTCGACGTGGTACCAACCACCAACGTTGACAAGGCCAACGTCTTCGTGCGCATGGGCCGCTGCAACAATTACCCGTCCAGCAAAAAAAGACATTAACCAACGTCTTCGTGCGCATGGGCCGCTGGGTAAAGAGCCATATCTAAAGAAAAGAAGTGCAAACCAATCTATCAAACAGGCCGTGGGCTAAGGATAGGACGGGGGTTGGTGTGGTACACACTGTTCTCCGGCCAGACTTAGCCACTAGGCTCGTGGTTAGGAGCACGTTATCTGTGTAACTTGGTTAGCATAAGGGATTGGGAAAGCAAATTTTCCCAATCCTTTTTTGGTTGGGTCACACTTCTTTTATATTTCCCGGGAAATTACCACCGAAGAAAAGAGATGGCTGCTCACGTCCGGTTAGATATGGTAAACTATTCTTTAGTCGGGTCAAAAACCCGTCCGAAAGAAAGCAAAATAGACAACTCATTATTTGTGGAGGAATTGCTTTGGCAAAAGCACATCAAATCAACCCGGAACGCGCCCGCTGGTTGGAGGTCCTGGGGGTTTCCATGCCCCTTTGTCTGTCCTACCTGCCGATCGGGATTGCGTGTGGGATCCTTTTGAACGCTGCGGGGATGAACTTCGTCTTAACCTTCTTGGTTTCGATCATGGTCTTCTCCGGGGGGGCCCAGTTTACCCTGGCGTCCCTGTTGGTCAGTGATGCGCCGATCACCTCGATTTTTATGACCCTCTTCTTCTTGGAATTGCGTTACGCCCTCTTGGGGTCGAGCCTTTCTCGCTACATGCGCAGTGAAAGCCAGAAGTCGGTCCTGATTTTTTCGGCCTCAATGAACGACGAAAACTACGCCATCAACTACCTGAAGTTTGTGACCGACAAGGACTGGTCGGCCAAAGACGCCCTCTTAGTTGAGTACTACTCCCTGGCTTCTTGGGCCTCCGGGAACCTACTCGGGGGTCTGATCGGGTCTGCCGTGCAAATCGACTTAGTGATCGTGGACTTCGCCTTGACGGCCCTCTTTATCTACATGATCGTGATGCAAGTGCGCCAGCGCTTGACCCTCTTCATTGGGATCCTGTCCGCTGGGCTGTCAATCCACTTCTTGACCCTGGTTAAGTCGACCTTGGGGATCATCTTGGCCACCGTTTTGGCTTCCTTTGTCGGCTTTATCATTGAAAACCGGGTGCGCCATTATTCCAAGGATCCGGATCACACCTGGATTTTGGGTAAGTTGTTTAGGCCGTTTGCGACCCGTAACACGGTGGAAGACCGCCAGCACATCAAAAAACAAGAAGAGGTGCAGGCAAAGGAAAAGGGCGCCGCTAGTGACGTCCCGCTGGATTCAAAGGATGATGGTGAATAATGATGGGATGGATGAATTCAATTAACCTGGCGGAAGCACAGTCGTTGATTCCGAGCCACCACAACCTAACTTACCACCTGGTCGTGATCGTGATTTCGGCGATCGCCGCCTTTGTGCCGCGGTACTTCCCGATGCGGTTCTTCACCAACCGTAAGATTCCGGAGTGGTTTAACGAATGGATGAAGTATGTGCCGATCAGCCTCTTCACCGCCCTGGTCATCAAGGGTATCTTCATCACCTCCGATTATAGCCTGGTGCAAGACCACGTTAAGTTGCTCGGCAACCTAGCTATTTACGGCCACGCCAGTCAAACCGTGGCGGCCATTCTCGTGGCGATCACCGCCTACTTCACCCGCTCGATGGCGGCCTCCGTTTTGGTCGGCCTGGTGGGTGTCTGGGCGCTGGGCCTATTTTTATAAAAGAACGAAATTAAAATAAGGGACTGAGAGAAGCTTTTTTCTCTCGGTCCCTTTTATCCATAATTGGCGATTCATCCCCCACTTCGACAAGTGGGGGATGAATCGCCTCCTTAAAGCACGATAGTGCTTTTTCTTTTGCACTATGGTATATTTAGTATATGTTAAAGGATCGTGGTGATAACAATAGAATTAGATAGAAATCAGCACTCAGTATATTTGCTCAATTATCATTTAGTAATGGTTGTTAAATATCGGCGTAAAGTCATTAATGATGAAATATCTGAGTATCTGAAACATCGTTTTGTAGTAGTTGGTCAGTCTTATGGTATTAATCTTCAAGAGTGGAACCATGATATTGACCATGTTCATGTCTTGTTCCGCGCAACACCGCATACGGAGATGGCTAAGTTCCTGAACGCTTATAAATCATCAAGTTCTCGAATGGTTAAGAAACTATTTCCAGAAATTAAGCGTCAGTTGTGGAAATCCGCTTTTTGGACCCAAAGCTATTGTTTAATTAGTACTGGTGGTGCACCGTTAGAAGTAGTAAAAAAGTACATTGAAAGTCAAGGGAGAAAGTAATGGTTCTTAAAGCCGTGAAAATGCGTATATATCCTAATTCCGAGCAACGTGACCGTTTAATGCAAACCTTCGGTTGCGCTCGTTTTGTGTGGAATCAGATGCTTAATATGCAAATTGAGCGGCGAAAGAACAATCCAGACGCCAAGTTTGTCAATGCCTTTGGCATGAACAATCTTCTAAAACGATTAAAAGAAGAATATCCCTGGTTGAAGCAAGCAGAATCAACATCCTTGCAAAGCGCTAATCGCAATCTAGCCGACGCCTTTCAGCGTTTTTTTAAAGGGCAAAATAAGTTTCCACACTTTAAGTCACGAAAGTATGCACAGAGCTATAACTCGAAATGTGTTAACCACAACATTAAAGTGATTGACAATCACCATATTAAGTTGCCTAAATTAGGGGTAGTTTACTTTCGATCAGGACGTTTGCCACAAGGCAAAATCAAGAACGTTACTGTTCGCCTAACTGTTGCTAATCAATACTACATTACCGTTTTAACTGAATGCGAAAACCAAACATTAGCTAAGACTGGTAAGCGCGTTGGTGGTGATTTAGGATTAAAATCATTACTTAATCTATCCGACGGTTACAAAGAGCTAATTCACCATTTTGAAGATAAGTATCGTAAGAAGCTACACTATTGGGAAAAGTTGCGCAGTCGACGCTACCTATTAGCTAAACAAGCCATTGCTTGGGATTATCACAATAAGGTCTTAGCTCCACGGCAATTAGACGACTTCAAAAATTACCAAAAAGCTCGTGTCATGGTTGCTAAATATCGTCAAAAAATCGCCAACCAACGGTTGGATCAGTTACAAAAGTTCACAACCAAGTTAGTTAAACAATATGACATCATTGTGCTAGAGAAACTTAACATTAAGGGTATGTTGAAAAATCATAAACTAGCTCGAGCGATTACCAACGCTAGTTGGTCTAAGCTAGTTAGTATCTTGCAGTATAAATGTGATTGGTACGGTAAAAAACTCATTCAGGTTAATCCAGCTTATACTAGTCAAATCTGTATTAACTGTGGGAAAAACAACCATCGGTTAGGTTTAGATAAATCGGAATGGCTAGACGTTCGTGAATGGGATTGTCCCAACTGCGGGACCCGCCTAGATCGCGATATCAATGCAGCTCAAGTAATTCTGAAAAAGGGGTTAGCTACCCAATAATTAAGCTATTTAGGCCTGGGACGGGCCTTGGTCAATAGTCGTAACCTCTGCTCGAAAGTTCACTTAGAACCGGTAGAGTAAGTATGCGATGTTCCCAGAATCTCCCACTTCAAGCGTCAAGCCGTAGGCTTAGCTAAGTGGGAGTAGTTCAATTAAACATGTAATCCCGTGTCATCGGTAAATTCTTACCCGACGCCCCCTTGGTGATCAGGTACTGGATGACGTCGATGTTGCCGGACTCAAAGGACGCCGCGCAGGCCTGCAGGTAAAGTTCCCACATCCGCACGAAGCGTTCGCCCATCATTTCGGTGACCTTAGCGGTTTGGGCCTGGAAGTTTTGGTCCCAAAGCTCCAGGGTCCGTTGGTAGTGGCGGCGCAGCATTTCCACGTCGTCGATTTGTAAGCCGGCGTCTTCGATGTGGCCGATGATTTCGGTCAAGCCCGGAATGTAGCCACCCGGGAAGATGTACTTGTTGACCCAGGCGTTAAAGGCGCCCCCTTGTTGGCGGGTAATCCCGTGGATCAGGGCGTCCCCGTCGTCAACTAGGTAGTTGGCCACGTCCTTGAAGTAGAGACCAAGGTTTTCGGCGCCGACGTGTTCAAACATCCCCACCGAGGTGATGTAATCCCACTGGCGATCGCCTAATTCACGGTAGTCGGTCAAGTGGACTTCCGCCACGTCGCTTAAGCCTTCGTCATCGATCTTCTTTTGCACTAGCTTAAATTGCTCTTCGGACAGGGTGACCCCGGTGACCTTGAGCCCGTACTCGCGGGCCGCCGTCAGCATCAAGGTCCCCCAGCCACAGCCAATGTCCAAGAGGGTCTTGCCCGGTTGCGGGTGCAGCTTTTGCAAGATGTGGTGAACCTTGGCGAGTTGAGCTTGTTCCAAGTCGTCTTGGTTGCCTTCTTCAAAGTAGGCACAGGAGTAGGTCATCGTCTTGTCTAGCCACAGGGCGTAGAAGTCGTTGCCGACGTCGTAGTGGCTTTGCACGTCGGACATGGAACTCTTCTCGCTGTGGTTTTGCTTAGGCATGAAGCGGCGCAACTTGGAGTCGCGCATGAAGCTTTCGGCGCTTTGGTAGGCGGCGTTGATCAGGATCTCGATCACGTTGGCCGGACCCGAGAGCTCGATCTTTTTATCCATAAAGGCTTCCCCCAGGGCTAGTGAGGCGTTGCGCGTTACGTCAGCCACCGGGATCTTCTCGTTAAAGGTAATTGTAATTTCCGGATCCCCATCCCCGTAGGTTGCCGTGGAGTGATCCCAAAAAACCACTTTCACCGGGACGTTCTTAAAAGAGCGGCTCAGTAACGTTTTATAGAACGTCTTTTCTAACATCTGTCCATCATCCTTCTTTCACAATTATATTTGTTAATTATACACCCCGGGTGTCAAGTCATTGTTAAAAGTGCTCACCCTTGCATGGATCGTTTCAGTCGGGGTGCACACCGTCAATCAAACGGAGGGGAACATGAATTTAAACGGAACCGAGGACCTGCGGGTTCAAAAAACGATCACCGCGATTTACCAGGCCTTTGAGGAGCTGATTTTGACCACCGATTACGAAAAGATTACGGTGGCCGAACTGGCCCGCCGCGCCCGAATCAATAAAAAGACCTTTTACCGCTACTACCCAACCACAGGCCTAGTGGCTAAGTACGGGCGGAGAACGATGCGTACCGCATCAACCCCCACCCTAGCTTAGCCCACGGCCTGTTTTTTGGTTAGATCGCACTCACTTTATCAGGAGCTGGTTTTTGTTATGGCGGGTTCTTTGCTAAGATAGGGTTATCAACTGGGAAGGGATCTTTGTCATGACAGACTTTTGGAACAAATTTACTAAAAAACAGGAGCTCCGCCGCTTGGTGGTCCTCTTGGTGATCGTGTTGGTCTTATACGAGGCTCGCTCGCTGATGAACACGATCTTGTTGACCTTTATTTTCACCTACTTAATCGTCCACTGGGTCCGCTTGGTCCAACGTTGGATCCCCCGGGTGCCAGTCACCCTGGTGGTCTTGTTGAGCTACTTGCTTTTGATCCTAGGCCTCTTTTACGTGGTCACCGATTACGTGCCGATGTTGGTCAACCAGCTGGTTAAGATGACCAATTCGCTGATTACCTTCTACCAAAGTGCTGACATGCACTGGCTGATGAAGTACCTCAACCAGTTTGTGTCGAGCTCGACGTTGGCCACCCAAGCCCGCCACGGGGTTACCCTAGCCGTGACCACCTTGACCAACTTTGGGACCTTACTGGTAGCGGTGGCGATGTCGGTAATTTTGAGCTTCTTTTACACGATTGAGCTTCGCCAGATGAACGAGTTTTCCAAGCCCTTCTTGCCCAGCCAATACCTGAGCTGGTTTTTCAAAGACCTCGATTTCTTTGGCAAGAAGTTCGTCAACACCTTTGGGGTCGTTTTAGAGGCCCAGTTCTTTATCGCCTTAACTAACACCGCTTTGACCATGATCGCCCTGTTCTTCATGAAGATGCCTCAGATCTTTGCCCTCGGCCTCATGGTCTTCATCTTGTCCCTGGTGCCGGTGGCCGGGGTCATCATTTCCTTGGTACCGCTCTCGATGGTCGGGTATTCGGTCGGCGGGATCCGTTACATCGTTTACTTAATCATCGTAATCTTGGTCATCCACATGATTGAATCCTACATTTTAAACCCCAAGTTCATGTCCAGCCGGACCGAGCTGCCGATCTTTTACACCTTCGTGGTCCTCTTGGTGTCCGAACACCTTTTTGGTGTCTGGGGGCTGATTGTCGGGGTGCCGATCTTCACCTTCCTTTTGGACATCGTGGGTGTTAAGCAGATTCGGGTCCACAAGTTACCGACGACCCGGGACAAATAGGACTTGCAACCGGGAGTTAGTTCGTTTATTGTTAATCGTGTAAATTAGTTTATTCTAAAATGTTCGGATTTAGCAGGAGGACCCACCGTGTTAACTGATATTGAAATTGCTGATCAAGCCCAACTCACCCCGATTAACGAAATTGCCGCCCAGCTGGGGCTCGATGAAGATGCCATCGAGCAATACGGCAAGTACAAGGCCAAGATTAACTTACCGGTGCAAGCGACGCCGGAAAAGAAGCACAAGCTGGTCTTGGTGACGTCGATTAACCCGACCCCGGCTGGGGAAGGGAAGTCGACCGTCCTGGTGGGCTTGGGGGACGCCCTGTCCTTATTGCACCATCAAACCGTCATCGCCATGCGTGAACCTTCGATGGGACCAGTCTTTGGCATGAAGGGGGGCGCCACCGGGGGCGGTTACTCCCAAGTCGTACCGATGGAAGACATTAACCTCCACTTCACCGGGGACTTCCACGCCCTAACCAGCGCCAACAACACCCTGGCCGCTTTGATTGACAACTACCTGATGCGGAGCAACGAACTCGGTTTGGACCCGCGGCGGGTGATCTGGAAGCGGGTCGAAGACGTTAACGACCGCGCCCTGCGTGACGTGGTGACCGGCCTGGGCGGGATCATGCAGGGGGTGCCGCGCCAAACCGGCTTTGACATCACCCCGGCCTCCGAATTGATGGCGATTTTGTGCCTGGCCACCGACCTGAGCGACTTAAAGGCCCGGGTCAGCCGGATCGTGGTCGGTTACACCTACGATAAGGAACCGGTCACGGTGGGCCAACTCGGCTTTGAAGAGGCAGTGACGATCCTCTTAAAGGACGCCATCAAGCCCAACCTGGTCCAAACCCTGGGCCACACCCCGGCGATCGTTCACGGGGGGCCGTTTGCTAACATCGCCCACGGTTGTAACTCGGTCTTGGCCACCAAAACGGCGCTGCAATTAGCCGACTACACGGTCACCGAAGCCGGTTTCGGGGCCGACCTGGGGGCCGAAAAGTTCTTGGACATCAAGCGGCCGGTCCTGGGCAAGACCCCGGACGCCGTGGTCATCGTAGCGACCGTCCGCGCCCTCGAATACAATGGGGGCGCCAGCCTTCAAGCATTAAAGGACGAGAACCTGACCGAATTAGAAAACGGCCTGCAAAACCTCAACCGCCACATCGCCAACATGCAACGCTA
>OBUX01000504.1_pt1 | contig 11560 bp, 10 predicted proteins | sample 1501181 | NCBI WGS metagenome assembly OBUX01 (sample SAMEA2579935, study PRJEB22360) | human gut metagenome | biome: human gut; feature: human-associated habitat; material: faeces | place: Denmark | collected 2008/2010 | reverse complement strand
CGGCCTTACTGTCGGCAGCGACTAATTTGGTGCCCAGAATTTGCTGGCGGGGGGCGTCCCAGGTCCCCAGTACCGTGACGTCGTGGTTGGGCTCAACTTGTTGCTTTAAGTAGGGTTGGTTGAAGTACACCACGTTGACCACCCCGGCTTGCCCAACCACCAAACGAAAGGACAGCCTGGAGCGCCGGTAGCCGTACCGTGACATCAGCGGCTCAGAAACCACCGTCCCCTTAACGGTTACCTTTTGCTTGTCCTTAGCCACGGTTAAATCAGTGGGGGCAAAGTCATCGTAGCGTGACGGGTAGTGGGTTAACAAATCCTCCACCGTTTTGATCCCTAGCGTGGCTAGGTTCTCCACCGTCTTGGGCCCCACACCCTTCAATTGACCAACTGAATCCTGTAGCGACCGCACGCTTGCACCCCCTTAAACACCAGAAGCGGGGTTGCCGCGTGGACCACCCCGCTTTTGCGGTTAACTATTCAACTGAGATCAGGTATGGGTAAACTGGCTGATCCCCTTCGTAAATTTGTACTTCGACTTCGTCATCGACGTCTTCGATCACCTTGGAAATCCGTTCAGCGGCTTCCTTGGTTCCATCCTGACCGTAAAGGATGGTGACAATTTCACTGTCCTCATCTAACATGCCAACCACCATTTGGGTGGCGGCGCCTTCAATTTCCGGCGCCGTGTTGGTGATCTTGCCGTCAACGATCCCCATGTAGTCGCCTTCCTTGATCGTTTGGCCTTCGATCGTCGTGTCGCGAACGGCCACGGTGACTTCCCCGGACTTCACGTTAGCTAAGTTCGCTTCCATTGCCGCTTGGTTGGCTTCCAAGGTGGCCTCTGGATTGTATTCAAGTAAGGAACTCATCCCCTGGGCAATCGTCTTGGCGTGCACGACCTGGGTTGGAATGTCAGCCACCTGGGCGGCTTGATCGGCGGCCATGAAGATATTACCGTTATTTGGCAAGATGATGGCCTGTTTAGTCCCTGATTCATTAACGGCCTTAACCAAGTCTTCGATACTTGGGTTCATGGTTTGCCCACCGCTGATCACGTGGGTCACCCCGAGGGACTTGAACAGTTCTTGGATCCCGTTACCAGAGGCCACCGCGATCACCGCCGTTTCAAATTGTGGTTGGTCGGCCGGCTTGGCAGCCGGTGCCGACTGCTGTGCGGGCTCTTGATCGTGTTCCATGATCGATTCTTGTTGCCAACGCATGTTATCGATCTTAATCGTTTGCAGGTCCCCAAACTGAAGTCCCCAGCCTAAAACCTTATCCGGTTGCTCGGTGTGGACGTGAACCTTGACGATTTCGTCGTCATTGATTACCAGGAGTGAATCACCTAGGTCGGCTAAGTAGTTGTAGAAGGTGTCGTAATCAAACTTCTTGGTAACCGTCTTACCACGGCCAATCCGCACCATCATCTGGGTGCAGTAACCATACTTGATGTCTTCGGGGTTGAGCTTCCCTTGTGCACTCTGACGGTGGTTAACGTTAACCATTTCATCTAGGGTGGCGGCATCCGGCAGGGTGTCTTCGACTACTTGGCCAGTCAAAGCCTCTAAAAAGCCGTGCAGCACCGTTACCAGCCCCTGACCACCGGAGTCAACCACACCTACTTCCTTTAATACCGGTAAGAGCTCCGGCGTCTTTTGGAGGGCCAAGTCGGCAGCGGTAACGATTTCTTGCAGCACAATTGCTAAATCGTCTTCGCCGTTTTTGACTACGTTCAACCCCGCTTGGGCCGACTCGCGGACTACCGTCAGGATCGTCCCCTCGGTTGGTTTCATGACGGCCTTGTACGCCGTCTTTGCCCCGTTAGCGTAGGCATCCACGAAGGCCTTAGCGTCGAGGCTTTCGGCCCCTTCACAGCCCTTGGCAAAGCCACGGAAGATTTGGGATAAAATTACCCCGGAGTTCCCCCGGGCCCCCATCAACAGCCCCTTAGCCAGGGCGTTAGCTAGGTCACCAACAGCCGTGGCCGTGGCGTCCCGTTCGTACTTGGCCCCGGAGGCCATTGACATTGACATATTCGTCCCAGTATCGCCGTCCGGAACTGGAAAGACATTTAGCGAGTTGATGTAATCCGCTTGGGCCGTCAGCTTGGCGGCCGCGGCTTGCACCATCTTGCCAAATTCATGGTTTGTAATTGTTGTAACTACCAAAGTTATTGTTCCTCCCGCTCGGTCACGCTAGTCGCCCAGGACGCGCACGCCCTGAACCATAATGTTCACAGAGTTGGCCGTTACCCCGAGCATTGCCTCTAAGTTGTACTTCACCTTTTCTTGCACGCTCTTGGAGACGGCGGAAATCTTGGTTCCGTAGCCGACGATAATGTACACATCGACGGCAATCCCGTTATCCTGTTGACGAATGACAACACCCTGGTGGAAGCTGTCACGTCCTAAGATTTGGTTAACCCCATCCTTTAGCGGGTTGCGACTTGCCATTCCGACAACTCCATAGTTATCAGTGGCGGCGCCGCCAACAACCGTCGCGATGACGTCGTTTGCAATGTCGATCATTCCAGCAGGAGTTTTAATCTTTACTGCCATCCAAAACGGCCTCCTTTAGTCGTTGAACTCAGTTCGTAAAATTTGTATCCATCATATCTTACCATACAACGCCCCGGGCAACAAAACTAACCCGTTGGCAAGCAAAAAACGGCTGCCAAAAATTGGCAGCCGCATTTGTTAGGTCCTTAATTAACCCGAGTCACTTTCCCTGACTTCAGGGTACGTGCTGAAACGTAAACCTTCTTCGGCTTACCATTAACTACAATGGTGGCCTTTTGCAAGTTTGGCTTCCAGCTGCGACGACTTGAGTTAAGGGCGTGTGAACGCTTGTTACCAAACTGCGTCCGCTTGCCAGTAATAAAATCCTTAGCCATGATAACCCTCCTCTCCTCATCAAATTATTTTCTCCGCGCATCTGCGGTAACTCACCTAAATAATTTACCATAGGGGCGCGGTGATTGCAACATTTTCTTTCAAGTATTTTTCCTTGACAGCTAACGGGCACCCCAATCCCGGCTCTGAATGACGGCAACCACCCCGTCTTGAAAGGAAAAGTGGTTAACCTCACCAACAAACTCGTTGCTGGACCACGAAATGGGCACCTCGGCATCAAAGTTAGTGAGCCGGTACTTTTCATCCGGTAGGGTCAGGCCCTTGACGGGGGTTAAATTGACGAAGGCCAAGTACTTCATCTCCGGTAACTTCTCAATTGTATACTCACCCGGCCAGTAGTAAGTGACCTCGTTTTGCCGGTCAATTAAGCGGAGTCGGTCCAAGTAGGGCTGAAATTCCTCTAAGAGCGGGAAATAGAGGTTAGACAAAAGCTGATCCAAGCGCCCCCCGGTGGCCCCGTATATGTTAACCCGATCAGGCTGGTAGTCTAAAAAGGCCCGCTTGACCCCTAATTGGGTGTCGGTGTAGTCCTTTTCGGGGGGAAACGTCGTTAAAGAAATTCCCCGCTCCTCTAGCCGTTGTAAGAGGGGCGCCGGCGTTGAATCAAAATCACCCAGTGCCACTTGTGGTGTGATTCCGTGGTCCAACAAGAAGGTGGCGCCGTAATCAACCCCGATCCAAATCTGGTTGGCCCGCGTCCTTATTTGGTCTAGCGGCACGAGCTCTAGGATCCCCCCGACCATGATGTTGACTTCTCTCACAACCTTACCTCCCCATCAAAAAGGGGCATGACGGAAATCAGTGATTTCGCTGTCACGTCCCTAAGCGTTACTTCGTTGCGTCTTTGATCTTGTTGATTTGGGCCACTGGATCTTCGTTGTCAAACACAAAGGAGCCAGCTACGGCCACCGTTGCCCCCGCCTTGTAGCAGTCAACAACGGTTTTGTCGTTCACCCCGCCATCGATTTCGATGTCGAAGTCGTAACCCAGTTCCTTCTTCAAAGCATCCAATTCGGCAATCTTAGCCACCGTTTCCGGCAGGAACTTCTGACCACCAAAGCCTGGGTTAACAGTCATCACCAGCACTTGGTCCACCATGTGTAACACGGGCTTGATCATGTCAACCGGTGTTCCCGGGTTGATAACTACTTCGGCCTTGACCCCACCATTCTTGATGATTTGAAGGGCCCGGTGAATGTGTTGGGTGGCTTCGACTTGCACCCCAATGATGTCGGCACCGGCGTCAATGAAGTCCGGTAAAATGTGTTCTGGGTTTTGAACCATCAGGTGCACGTCTAAGACCATCTTAGAGATTGGCCGAATCGCCTTTACGAAGCCTGGACCGTAAGAAATGCTTGGGACAAAACTCCCGTCCATCACGTCGATGTGAAGGACTTCGGCGCCACCCTTTTCCACCATTTCAATGTCTTTTTGCAGGTTCACGTAATCAGCACTCAAAATTGACGGTGCAACTTTAATCATAATCAATTCCCTCATTTCTGATAGTTTGGTTTCTGGTTGGCAATTAACTCGTGGAACTGGAGGTAATTGTCATACCGACTGTTCATTATTTTACCATGTTCAAGCGCATTCTTCACCGCACAGGACGGTTCTTTTATGTGTAAACAACCCCGAAATTTGCATTCGGGCGCGAGTGCTTGCATCTCCGGGAAGAAGTGGGGTAACTCCTCGACGGTCATTTGGAAGTCTTCGTACGACGAAAAACCTGGTGTATCAGCAATCAAGGCGTCGCCCACCTTCATCAAGCTAACCTTACGGGTGGTGTGACGCCCGCTTGAGGGCCTGGGAAATCACCCCGGTCGCCAGGTTAAGATCGGGCGCCAAGTGGTTTAACAGGGTGGACTTTCCCGCCCCGGTCTGGCCCATCATGGTGACCACCTTACCGGCCAGTATCTTACGTAACTCACCTAAGGCCTCCTCACCAAACGGGGGCCGTTGGTAAAGCACCGGGTAGCCAATCATTTGGTAGCCTTTTACCACCGGCATCAGGGCGTCTGCTTCTTGATCCGACAGGAGGTCCGTTTTAGAGAAGTAAAGCACCGGATCAATCCCCTGGCTCTCCAAGGCCACTAGTTGGCGGTCTAATAGGTTCGTTGACAGATTGGGTTCCTTAACGGCAGTCACGACCACCGCTAGGTCGACGTTGGCCACCATGGGACGGACCAACTGATTCTTGCGGGGCAAGATCTTTAGGAGGTAGCCCTCCCGTTGGTTTTCCGCCTCAAACTCCACTTGGTCACCAACGACGGGCTTTAACCCCCGCTTCCGAAAGTTTCCCCGTGCCCTGGTCCGGTATAGTTTTCCCCCGGACCAAATGTCATAAAAGCCACTCAGTGACTGCTGAATCGTCCCGTTTTTCACAAACGACCTCCTATCGCTTTTAGCCGGTAATGTTCGTTGCACTCATGATCGTCTTGCCGTTTCGGATCACCTTGTAGGCCCCGGTTTGACCGTTGCGCAGGGTGAACGGCACGTTGATCGTTGTTTCCTGGTTAATCGTGATGTCTTGGTATTCCATCGTTAGGTTGTGGTAAGCATCCTCAATGTAAACTTGGACCCTGTTTTCGGTCTTGCCCCCGTTACCATCAAAGGGGATGTCGATTTGGATGCTAGTGGTTTTCAGTTGGGTCCCCGAACTTGCAATCACCACCGTCAGGGTGTCCCCCTTAGCTAAACGACTCCCCGCCTTGGGAGTTTGGCTAATGACCTTGTTGGCCGCTACCGTGGTTGATTCCTGTTGGGTCACCGTCAGTTGTAGGCCATGCTTGCTAGCGTAGTCTTGAACGTCGGTAATGTCCTCGTTTTTAAAGTTAGGAATCTTATAAGTTTGTTTCCCGGCCGATACGGTTAGGGTAATCACGTCTTGGGCCGGGTGAACCACCGTTCCCGAGCTCACCGATTGACGAATGATTTGCCCTGCGCTAACGGAAGAGGAATACTCCTTTTTAATCCGCACGGTAAATCCTTTGGCCCGTAAGCTTTCGGCGGTCCCTTGGTAGTCGTTGCCGACCAGGTCATCCATTGTCCACTTCTTCATCCCGTTGGATAAGATGACGTTCACTTCACGACCATAGCGGGCCTTGCTGGCACCATCAACGGCGACAATCCGATTTTTGGCCACTGACGAGGACGTTTCCCGGGTTATATTTCCCAAGCGCAGGTGCTTTTTAGCTAACGCCTTGGTAGCCTGAGCGGTCGTCATCCCGGTCAGGTCCGGCACGGTTACTTCACGGTTGAAATACCACCCCGAACCCAGTAGACCCGCTAAAACAATCGTCAGTAGGCTCACCCACAACCCCCGGCGCCGTTTCTTTTTCGGGACAGGCGGCTGTTCTGGAGCCGTCTTTTGTTGTTCAGGGGCTTCTTTTGCTTCCGGCTCCTGCTTAGTTTTGGCCGCCGCTTCCTTGATTTGGCGGTAATCCAAGACCTTAGTTTCCTCATCCCCTGGGTCTGCTAAGACCAGTGGTGCCTCGTTGGCTCGCTCCGGAGTCAGGACTGTTTTCAAGTCCTTGGCCATCTCTTCGGCGGAACCATAGCGCTGGGCGGGGTCCTTGGCGGTCGCCCGGTAGACGACGTTTTCCAGTGACTGGGGAATCGCCGGGTTCGCCTGGCGCACCGAAGGAACCCGGTCCCGAAAGTGCTTTAGCGCAATCGAAACCGCGGTTTCCCCTTCAAAGGGCACCTTGCCAACTAATAACTCGTACAGGATAATCCCGAGTGAGTAGATGTCCGAACGCTTGGTGGCAATTGAGCCCCGCGCTTGTTCGGGCGATAAGTAATGGACCGAACCTAACAGGGAATTCGTCTGGGTTAACGAATTCCCCGAGCTGGCCGTCGCAATACCAAAGTCAGTAATTTTAATGTTTTGTTGATCGTCAATTAAGATATTTTGGGGCTTGAGATCACGGTGAATAATTCCCTGGGCGTGGGCCGCTTCAACGGCAACCAGCACCTGTTCCATAATGTTAACCACTTGGGGGAGCGGAAGGGGGTAGTGCTGCTTAATGTACGCCTTAAGGTCCATCCCCTTGACGTATTGCATTACCATGTATTGCATTCCGTGGTCTTCTCCCACGTCGTAAACCCCAACAATGTGGGGATCATTAAGTTGGGTTGCCGCTAAAGCCTCGCGGTGAAAGCGGCGCTGCGTGTTGGGATCATCCCGCAGATCAAGCCGTAATAATTTAACCGATACATCCCGGTCTAAAACCAGGTCGTGGGCCAAGTAAACGTTGGCCATTCCGCCCTCACCAAGGGGACGGATGATCCGGTACCGGTGATTTAGCTCGTATCCGGGTTCCATCTGTTAGTTCTCCTGGTCGTTTTGGCTAATTAAAACGGTGACGTTATCGTTGCCGCCGGCCGCGTTGGCCAGCTTGATCAGGTCGGCACACTTATCTTCTAAAGACTCGTGTCCCGCTAAAACGGCCGCAATCTGATCACCTTCGACCATTTTGCTCAGGCCATCCGTACACAACAGTAGTTGATCATTTTTCCCGAGTTCAAAGGAATTGACGTCGATTTCAGCGTCAGTTGAGATTCCAATTGCCCGGGTAATAATGTTATTTTGCGGGGAATGTGCGGCCTCTTGTTCCGTTAAGTCACCGTTTTTGACTAGTTCATTGACGAGGGAGTGATCGACGGTGATTTGGGTCAACAAATCCTGGTGGAAAATATAACCCCGGCTGTCACCAATGTTGGCGACTACGGCAACATTATCAATCAGGATTGCCGCAACCATCGTCGTTCCCATCCCTCGATAGTTTAAGTTTGAATTTGATTTATTTAAGATTAATTGGTTAACCAAGCGGACCTTTTCCCGGAACCACGCCTTGGCGGCGCGGACGGTTTGGGGTGCCTCCTGGGTGAAGTAACGACCAAGCGCCGCTACCGTTTCTTCAGCAGCGACGTTGCCCCCGTTGTTGCCCCCTACCCCATCAGCGATGATCACTAATTGGAGGTTTGGCGCAGCAAAAAAATTATTAACCCGGTCCTGATTTTCGGACCGTTGTTGACCGATATCTGATTGAAATGCAGTCTCCATGAGTTTCTTTTCCCCTTCTACTGAACTCGTTGAAGGTTACTAATAAAGAAACCATCAGAGCCGTAGTCACTCGGCAACAGGGTGAGCGTCTGGGCTTGGCGGTTGTCCTTCAACATACGTGCGGTGGTGGTTTTTTGTAACCGGAAGTTGGGGTGGCGCTTTAAAAATTCGGCCACCGTCTCGTCATTCTCCTGACGAAGGATCGTGCACGTACTATAGGTAATTATACCGCCCTTTTTGACTTTTGTGGCCACCGAATCCAAAATTGCCCCCTGAATTTGGTGGAGACGTTGGCTGTCGCCCAGTTGCTTATCGTAGCGAATCTCCGGTTTCCGCCGTAAAAGTCCCATCCCCGAACACGGTGCATCAACCAAGATCTGATCAAAGAACTGATCGGCAAATTTCTGGCCAACCTGGCGAGCGTCGAGTTGGCGGGCGAAGACCCGGTCGTCAACCCCCATCCGTTGCGCGTTCTTTTCGATTAAGCCCACCTTATGCCGGTGGATGTCTAAGGCGTAGACCTCCTCGTCAGTTAAGGCCTCCGCAATTTGAACGGTTTTCCCCCCCGGAGCGGCACAGGCGTCCAAGACCCGTTCGTGACCGGTCAGGTGCATGCTTTCCACGGCTAACATGGCGGATTCGTCTTGAATCGTCACCACCCCGTTTTTAAAGGCCGCCGTTTTTAACACCGCCCCCTTAGTAACCACTAAGCCATTTTGGGCGACCTCAGATGGTTTGGTTTCCACCCCCGCTGACCTTAGCAGTGCTTGGGCTTCTTCGACCGTGGCCTTGGCCCGGTTAACCCGTAGGCTGATCCGTGCCGGTTCGTTAATTACCTTAGCAAGCGCCTCCGTTTGGGCCAGCCCATACTGAGCGACCAATTCGTCAACCAGCCAGTCCGGCAGGGAGGCTTGGATGGCCAACCGCTGCTTGGGGTCCTCAATTTTTTCAACGTCGGCCACTCCGTTCCTCAGAATTGCGTGCAAAACCCCGGTCACAAAGCGACGAACCCCAGGGTCCCCCCGCCGCTTAGCAATTTCGATCGCCTCATCGGTAGCGGCAAAGTTGGGTACCCGATCCAGGTACTGGTACTGAAAGAGGGTCATTAACAAAAGGGTTTTGACCCAAGGGCGCACCTTTTTGCCGGCGATAAAGGGGGAAAGCCAGTAGTTTAAGGTCCGTTGGTGCTGTAGAGTTCCGTACACTAAGGCTGTTACTAGGCGGCGATCAGCGCCCGATAATTGCCCGCTTTCTAAGGCCTGGTTCAACTGGAGATTTGAATAGGCCCCCGAAGTGCGGACCTTATCTAGCGTCGCCAGGGCGATGGCCCGGGCCCCCGTTAATTGTGCTTGTTTCTTAGTCATTGTTAATCGCTTGTACTCCCGGCTTTAAATTTTGGTGGCCGTTTAAGTAAGCCGTAATGTCCATCTTGGGCTTTCCGGCTGGCTTAAGGCTGTTAATCTGGTAAGTCGTCCCCGCTCCGGCCGCTATAATCAGGGCGTGTTTTTCCACCCGCACCACCTGGCCCGGTTGCAGATCAGTCGTTTCCGTTAGCGGGGTCACGTCGTAAACCTTAGTTCGTAGGCCATCAATCACCATGTTACCAACCGGGGCTGGGCGCAGCCCCCGAACGAGGTCATCAATTCGGTCGGCCGGGAGCGTGAAATCAATCGTTTCTTGTTCGCGGGTGATGTTTGGTGAAAAGACAACCTGGCTTTCGTCTTGTTTGACCGGGGTGATATCGCCGGCGAGCAACTTAGGCAGGGTATCTAACAAAAGGTCGCGCCCCAGTAGTGATAGCTTTTCAAACATCGTCCCGGTATCGTCTTGCTTGGTAATTGGTAAACTAGCCTGGCTGATGATATCGCCGGCGTCCATCTTCTTAACCATGTACATGATTGTGACCCCGGTCTCGGCGTCCCCGTTCATCACGGCGTATTGAATTGGCGCCCCACCCCGGTACTTAGGTAACAAGGAACCGTGAACGTTAATGGCCGCAACCTTAGCGGCGGCGAGTAGCTTGTCCGGCAAGAATTGACCAAAGGCCGCCGTGATAATCAGGTCCGGTGCTAGTTCAATCACCCGGTCCATTTCGGGGCTGTGGTTAATTTTTTCGGGGGTCAAAACCTCAATTCCGTTTTCAAGGGCTAGTTCCTTAACCGGAGTGGCCCGTAATTCGTGCTTGCGTCCCACCCGACGATCAGGTTGGGAAACAACGGCTAGTACTTGGTAGTCTTCGCTATCGATGAGGGCCTTCAAAATTGGGACCGCAAACTGGGGGGTCCCCATAAAAACAATTGATTTCATTGGCGTGGTTTCCTTTCTACATCTACAAGAAGTACTGGGGATCCGGATCAATCATCACCTGGGTCTCCCGGTCAAACTGTTGCTGGGCCCCTTCCATGATCGCGGTTAAGCGGGCATGGAGGGCCGGATCGTGACGGTACTTGATCACAATTTGGTAATAGTAACGGTTTTTCAAGCGGGCAATTGCCCGGGGGGTGGGGCCTAAAATGATCGTTTGCGAATCCAACTGCCCCACCAACTCCTGGCGAACCGCTTGCATCACCCGGGCGGCTATCTGCTCATCGGGGTGGCTGCCCATCACCCGGACCGTGTAATAATACGGCGGGTAGGCGCCGAGTTTGCGCAGGTTCATCTCCTGGACGAAGAAGCGCTCGTAATCGTGGGCCCGCGCCAGTTGGATCACGTAATTATCCGGGTTGAAGGTTTGAATCACGCCTTGGCCGGCCTCATCGGCCCGGCCGGCCCGCCCGGCCACCTGCGCTAGGAGGTCAAAGGTGCGCTCAGAGGACCGGAAATCGGGTAAATCCAGCCCCGTGTCGGCGTTTAAGACCCCCACCAGGGTCACCCCCGGGAAATCTAACCCCTTGGCGATCATTTGGGTCCCCAATAGGATGTCGGCCTCGTGGTTACCAAACTTGGTTAGTAATTTCTCGTGCATCCCCTTGCGGCGGGTAGTATCAACGTCCATCCGGATGATCCGAGCGGTCGGCAGGTAGGCTTGCAATTCGGCTACCGCCTTTTCGGTACCGGTCCCGTAGTAGCGGATTCGGTGGCCCTGGCAGTTCAGACAGGTGTTGGGGATCCGCTCCTCGTGACCGCAATAGTGACACTTTAGGCTCCGGCTATCCATGTGCAGGGTCAACGAGATATCGCAGTTGGGACACTTAGGAACGTAACCGCAGTCCCTACACATCACAAAGGAGGAAAAGCCCCGCCGGTTAAGCATTAGGATGCTTTGTTGCCCCTTATTAAGCCGGTCGGTCAACAAGTTCAAGAGCGGCAACGAATAATTAGTCTCCCCCCGCGCTTGAACCTCTCTTTTCATATCGACCACTTGGATCGGCGGCAGGGGGCGTTGGTTAACCCGGTGGAGCAAGGTTAAGCGGTGGTATAACCCGGTCGCCGCCCTGGCCCGGCTTTCTAGGCTCGGGGTTGCCGATCCCAAGACGAGTGGGGCGTGATGGTAAGCAGCTCGCCACTTAGCAACGTTGCGGGCGTGGTAACGTGGGGCGTCGTCTTGCTTGTAAGACGCCTCGTGCTCCTCGTCCATAAT